>ERZ772769.16-NODE-16-length-57488-cov-7.90246_pt1 | contig 57488 bp, 42 predicted proteins | sample MGYA00580987_ERZ772769 | MGnify/ENA primary metagenome ERZ772769 (study PRJEB29015, sample SAMEA2738043) | human oral metagenome | biome: human oral; feature: human-associated habitat; material: saliva | place: China | collected 2234 ...
TTCTCATTAAAATAGGCTGCTGACTCATGCAGTTTCTGCATTTGTCAACAGCCTGGAAAGAGTATGGAAAAACCATACTCTTTAAAGTTGTTTATACACTAATTGCTTATTTAGAAAGTTTACGTCTTACAGCAAGTCCGATTAATCCGATTAAGCTTAATCCTAGAGCTGTAGTGCTAGATGTATTCATACCAGTATTTGGTAATGATTTTTCATTTTTAGCTTCAACTTTTGCAGGTTCTTTAACTTCAGGAGCTTTTTGTCCAAAGTCTACACCAGGTGTAGAAGGTTGAGCAGTTCCAAGTTTAGCTAAGTCAAATGCTGGTACTTCATGAATAGCAGGTTTGTTTTCTAATAAAGTATTTAATGCTTCTTCTAAATCGTTTAATCTATTTGCTAATCCTTCGATGTAGTATGGTTCAGCACCATTTTCTTCGCCATCTTTGATTTGTTCTTTTACTTTAGCAATTTCATCTAAGATTTTTTTGATTTCAGGGTTGTTAGCACCGAATTCTGGTACTTCATTAACAGCAGGAGCAACAGCGTTCACGCCACCTTTGAATTCAGGAACTTCTGTTTCATTGTTTAACCATGCAGCTAAAAATTCGTTTAATTCATTCTTAGCGTTATCAAGAGCTTTTTGGAGACCTTCTTTAAAGTAATCTTCAGCTCCATTATTTTCAGCATCTTTAAGATCAGATTCAAGTTTGGCAACTTCATCTCTTAAATGTTTAATTTCATCTTTAGGACCTTTAGCTTTTTCTACTGGTGCTTCAGTTTTCGGTGGTTTAGGAGCATCACCTTCTGGTTTATCAGGAACAGTAGGAGGTGTTGTATCATTTACTCCACCGTTGAACTCAGGATTAGTAGGTTGAGTAGGAGCATCACCATCGCTAACTCCACCATTGAATTCAGGAAGTTCTGGTTGTACAAGTGCATCTCCGTTAGAAGTTTCAGGTTTAGATGGTTTAGGAGCATCACCTTCTGGTTTATCAGGAACAGTAGGAGGTGTTGTATCATTTACTCCACCGTTGAACTCAGGATTAGTAGGTTGAGTAGGAGCATCACCATCGCTAACTCCACCATTGAATTCAGGAAGTTCTGGTTGTACAAGTGCATCTCCGTTAGAAGTTTCAGGTTTAGATGGTTTAGGAGCATCACCTTCTGGTTTATCAGGAACAGTAGGAGGTGTTGTATCATTTACTCCACCGTTGAACTCAGGATTAGTAGGTTGAGTAGGAGCATCACCATCGCTAACTCCACCATTGAATTCAGGAAGTTCTGGTTGTACAAGTGCATCTCCGTTAGAAGTTTCAGGTTTAGATGGTTTAGGAGCATCACCTTCTGGTTTATCAGGAACAGTAGGAGGTGTTGTATCATTTACTCCACCGTTGAACTCAGGATTAGTAGGTTGAGTAGGAGCATCTCCATCGTTAACAGCACCAGTGAATTCAGGAACTTCGTTAACAGCAGCTTCAACAGCGTTAGCCCCACCAGTAAATTCAGGTTTTTCTTCAGATACAGGAGCATCAGCAGCATTAACCCCGCCAGAGAATTCAGGTTTTTCTTCAGCCACAGGAGCATCAGCAGGGTTTCCCCCACCTTCGAACTCAGGAGCGTCAGCTACAGTAGGAGGTGTTGCATCATTTACTCCACCATTGAAATCAGATCCATTATCTCCAGAAGGAGAGTCACTAGGGTTAACTCCACCAGAGAATTCAGGAGCATTAGGAGCTGTAGGAACTTCGTCAGGTTGTTTTGCGTCATCAGAAGGTGCATCGCTAGGATTTACTCCGCCGCTGAAGTCTTTTGGTTCTTCGCCTTTAGGAACTTCTTTTAAGTTTTCGATATAACCTAAAGTTGCGTTGTAATCGTCAGTTAGCTCATCGATTGCAGATTTATAAGCTTTTACAGCTTCGTTAACTTCATCAAATTTAGCTTGAGCTTCATCAGCAGCAGTTTTAGCAGAAGCAACAGCAGCTTCTAATTTGGTTACCGCATCCTGTAATCCATCTTGGATAGCTTGTTCAGCATTGTTTTTCTTAGCTGTTTCAAGTGCAGTTTTAGCTTTTTCTAAAGTTTCTTTTTGTTTATCTAATGCAGCATTTTTTTCTTCTACTGCTTTAGCTTTTTCAGTAGCATCAGATTTATCTTTATCAGCTACTTTAGTTAATTTTTCGATTTTTTCAGCTAAATCATCAGCTATATCTGTAAGTTTTTTAACGATTGGTTTAGAAGCTTCTTTTTTAGCAGCTTCATCAACTTTTTTCTGTTCTTCAGCATCTAGTTTTTTAGTTTCTTCAACTTTTTCAGATATTTTATTTCTAGTGTTATAGTCATTTTCTAATTCTTTAAGAATATCATTAGCAGTTAAATCACCTTTTTCAACAGCGTCTAAGATAGCTTCTTTACCAATTTCAGCTTTTTTATCAGCGATTGCTTTATCTTTGTCTGTGATACTTGCATCTTTATTGATTTCTGCGATAGTATCCTCTTCAAGTTGATCTAAAGCTTCTTTAAGTTTAGTTCTAGTATCGGCTTCATCTTTTTTAAGTTCTTCAACTTTAGCTTTAGCTTTATCGGCTTCTTCTTTAGCTTTAGCTAATTCAGTTTCAGCGTCAGTTTTAGCTTTATCAGCTTCATCTTTTTTAGTTTGAGCAGCTGTTACATCGTCAGCTTCTTTTTCTTTAGCAGCTTTTACTTCTTCTAGAGTTTTATTGTACTCGTCAGTAAGTTTATTTAGTTCTTCTGCGTAAGCTTGAGTATCTGAAGCAGCTTTATCAAATGCAACTTGTGCAGCATCTTTAGCTTTTTCGATAGCTTTAACAGCTTTATCTAATGAAGCAACGATATCAGCCTCAGAACCATTATTTTGAGCAGATTCCAGTGCTTCTTTAGCTTCTTTTAATGTATTTTCTTGTTTTTTAAGAGCTTCAGCTTTTTTATCTTCTTCAGCTTTTAATGCATCAGTATCTTTTTTAAGAGCATCGACTTCTTCACCTAAGTCATCAGCTTTATCTTGAAGTTTTTCTGATGCAGGACGAGCAGCATCAGCTTTTTCAGCTTTTTCGATTCCAGCTTTAACGTCTTGAGGAAGAGCATCTTTAGTTTTAGCTTCAGCAGCTGGAGTTGTTGATGAATTACCAGCAGTAGCATCGTCATTTTCTAATTCTTTAAGAATATCACCAGCTTTTAAATCACCAGATTCAATAGCTTTTAATAATCCTTCTTTGTCAACTAATTCTTTAGCAGCTTTTTTAGCATCTTCTTTATTAGTAATTTTTGGATCATTTGCGATTGATTCTTCTAATTGATTTAAAGCTTTTGATAAAGCGTCTTTAGAATCTGCTTCTTCTTTCTTAGCGTCTTCTTCTTTTTTGGCTTCTTCTTTAGCTTTAGCGTCAGCTTCAGCAGCTTTTTGTTTAGCGGCAGCTAATTCATCATCTGCAGTTTTTTTAGCTTCTTCTGCTTTAGTTTTAGTAGCCTCTGCATCAGCAGCTTCTTTTTTCTCAGCTTCTAGTTTAGTATTTGCTTCATTAGCTGCAGTAGTTGTTGTATCTACTTTTGCTTGAGCTTCAGTAACTTTTTCTTCAGCTTTTTTAGCGTCAGCTTCAGCTTGTTTGATTTCTGGACTTGTAACTTCTGATTTTGGAGTTTCAGCAGTACCAGTTTCTCCAGCAGGTTGTGTAGCTACAGGTTCTGTTGTTTCAGCAGCGTGTGCTATAGCTGCTCCAGTAGTCGCAACACCGATACCAACAAGTACAGATGCTACACCTACCTTAAATTTACGTAATGAATATTTTCTTTTTGTTTCCATAAAAAAATCCCCTTTTTAAAAATATAATAATGACTGTGTTTCTAAAATGTTTGTTTTGAAGTTGTAAACAGAACTTTCAGAGACGATTAATGTATTAATAATTTTTATTATACAAGAGGAGAAACTATAAAATAACAACTTTAGTAAGTTATGAAACTTAATTGTTATATGGTAAACCTATATTTCAAAAATTTTAAAATAAATAAAATTATATAAAAAAACGAACAAGCTAAATATAAAAATTAAAATTTATATATATTAATATAGTGATATAAATAGATTATATTTATTGATAAAAATGTAAATATAATTCTTAATAAGTGGATATGAGTGTTTAAAAAAATCAAATATTAAATTTATGTTACAAAAAATATGTAAATCTTTAGGTATCGGTTTTTGTAATTAATAAAAAATTAGTTTTAGGGTGTGTTTTATATAGATGACAGTATAAATGATGTTAGATTTTTTATCTGTATCAAATAAAAGAAGAATTCCAAAAAACAAGATGTTCGAATCTGGATTTTTGAATTTCTTCTAAAGTATATAGTATTAATAATTTTCCTCTAATTTTCTAAATTCATCTCTAGTGTGTTGAGGTAAACTCTTACCATAGTCCATCATAAGGACGATGTCTTTGAATGCAGCTTTTGGAATTGCTAGGCGTTCTATGTCATCAACACCAACATCTAGATTAATATCATCTATATGATTTGATTTTAGTTTTTCTACAAAGTCTGGTTCTGCGACAAACGGTGAAGATAATCCAATCATATCTGCATGTAAAATAGCTGCTTCACATTTTTCGATAGTATTGATACCACCCGATGCGATTAATGGAATTCTTCCATTTAAATGTTCGTAAACAACTTCGTTAATAAGGCGACCGTGATGCGGACCTTCCGCACGTACTGTATTAAGATAAATATTTTGTCCCCAGCTGGCAATTGCCATATATGATAGAGGTACTCTTTCTAATAACCAATCTGTAAGTTGATTAAATTCTTCAACTGTGTAACCAACTTCTTCTCCGCGAGTTTCTTCAGGTGTTGCACGATAACCGAAGATAAAGTCTTTCGGCGCTTCTTTTTTGATTACTTCATATACATCTTCAAAAACTTCAAGGATGAAGCGTGAACGATTTTCTAATGTATCTACTCCATATTCATCGTGACGTTCATTAGAGAAAGTAGAGAAGAATGTCTGTAATAGAAGACGTTGTGCACTAGAAATTTCTAAACCATCAAAACCAGCTGCGATAGCACGGCTTGCTGCATGTTTGTAATCTTCTCTTATTTTTTGTATATCTTCTATAGAAAGAGGATGGACGATATGTTCTACAGGCGAATTAAGTTCCATATAACTTGGACCAACAGCACGTTTATTAGTGGTAACATAGTGGTTAGCGAAACGCCCTGCATGTGTTAGCTGTAGGATAGCTTTCGCTCCACCAGACTTCATAGCTTGTGCCATCTTTTTAAGTCCAGGAATACATGCATCATTATGAACGCTAAAACCATATTCGAAAAGTTGACCTTCAAGATTTATATAAGCGGCTCCGGTGATTTGTAAAGGCGCTGTATTTTTTCGTCTTTCGGCATAAAGAAGATCTTCCTCTGTAATGAATCCTTCTGCGGTAGAAGAGTTCGTCGTCATAGGAGAAAGAACGAAACGATTTTCTAGTTCTATTCCGTTAGCTAATTTAACAGGTGTTAATAATTTTGATTTCATAAAAAATACCCCTTTAAGTAATGAAAATAACATACAGCTAGAACCAATATATAAGTGATAAGAAAAGAAGTACTAAAAAATATAATACCTTCTATTTGATTTATGTAAACTTATAAAAGTTCAATAGATTAAATCACCATAATTTTTTTATAAAATTTTAAAGTAATGGTGCTAGGTGTATGTACTTTTACTGAAAATGTGTTATAATAAATTCGTAGTTTCAGAAAAGGTTTTCTTACAATTAATTATATCAGATAATTTACTAGATAAAAAGGTGAAAATGAATTTAAGAATAGATAAATTTTTTAATAGCCCTGTAAAAAACAGAGGATAGAAATTATGTAAATCTAAGTAATATGTAAGAAGAGGAATAACTCAACAAAATCTATTTCTCCGAAATTGTAATTTTTGAGGAATTCCCAAGTATAAAATAAATGTAAAATATAAGAGGATAATAATATGAAACTTAGTATTTTAGATTATGCTATTGTAGATGAAGGAAAGACTACGATAGAGGCTATAGAAGAGAGTGTAGAACTTGCTCGCCTAGCTGAAAAACTAGGTTATAGTCGTTTTTGGATGGCTGAGCATCATCAGGTTCCTGCCTTAGCTAGTAGTAGCCCAGAATTATTAATGTTGCACCTTCTTCAAAATACAGAAAAGATACAAATAGGTTCAGGTGGAATAATGATTCCTCACTATGCACCGTATAAAATTAGCGAATGGATCAAACTTCTAAGTGCTCTATATCCAAATAGGGTAAATCTTGGAATAGGGAATAATCCGGGGACCAAAGTAGTTCAGAAGTTGATGGATACTACACCTATGACGAGAGAAGAGTACAATGATAGTTGTAGAGAATTACTAGAACTTCTTACAGGTACTGAAACACTAGTTCAACCACCGGAAGCGAAGGTAAGTCCGATGTGGCTATTATCTACTAGTGAAAAAAGTGCAAATCTAGCTGCGGAGCTAGGGCAAAATTATGTGTATGGTCTATTCTTTAATCAAGCTGTAGATTATATAGAGACAGCTAAAAGATGCTTAAATACGTACCGTACAAAAATGCGTGAGCAACAAAAATCCCCCCAAGATGTGGTTGCGGTATTTATTGCGATAGGGGAAGATGAACAGGAAGCGAAAGATTTAGTACGCTGTTTAGATGTTTGGCTTCTTGGTAAGAAAGAATTTACAGAATTTGACAGATTCCCTAGTATAAAAACAGCTAAAGAGTATGAGATAAGAGAAGCGGATATAGAAAAAGTAGAAAAAAACAGAACGCGTTTAGTTTGGGGTACGAAGGATGTAGTAGTGGAAAAACTAAAAAAACTAGCTGCGGAATTCGAATTAGAAGAGTTGATGTGTATACCTTTAGTACCAACGATAGAAAGAAGAAAAAATATTATTGAGATTTTAGCTAAAGAGCTAATGGGAAAAGAGGAGAAAAATTAATGACTTGGAAGGCGATAGAGTTAGAAGAAAACAATGCCGAAAAACTAGCACAGCTAATAGAAGAAGCTGAGGCGATAGTCATAGGAATAGGCGCTGGGATGTCAGCTGCTGATGGTTTTACTTATATTGGAGAGAGATTTACGAGTAACTTTAAAGATTTTGTAGAAAAATATAAGTTTTTAGATATGTTGCAGGCAAGTTTGTTTGATTTTCCGAGTTCACAGGAATATTGGGCATTTCAAAGTCGTTTTGTCTTGCTAAATTACTTTGATCAACCTGTAGGTGCGAGTTATCTTGCGTTAAAAAATATCCTAAAGGATAAAAATTATCATATTATTACGACAAATGCTGATAATGCTTTTGATGTTGCGGGTTATGATATGGATAAAGTCTTCCATATTCAAGGGAAGTACGGGCTTATGCAGTGTAGTAAACATTGCCATGCGAAGACATATCAAGATGAAGCTTTAATGCGTAGACTGGCTGTGGAACAGGAAAATATGGAAGTCGACTATAGGTCTATTCCACTATGTCCAGAATGTGGAGCGCCACTTGAGGTTAATAAGCGTAATGCTGAAAAAGGAATGGTAGAAGATCCGATATTTTTCGAACATCTTGATAAATACAATGAATTTTTAGAAAATAATCGTGATAAGAAAACATTATTTATTGAAATAGGAGTAGGATTTACAACACCTCAGTTTATAAAATATCCATTTTATAGAGAGCTTGATAAAAATCCTAATGCGTTAATGATTACTATGAACCAGAAGAAATATCAATTTCCAGAAAGGATTGCTTCTAGAGTATTGTGGTTTAACCAAAATAGTAAGGATTTAACGTTAGATGTGGAAGAGTTATTGAAAAAATAATGAGGATTAAAACCTCGCATAAGTTGACTCTAAACATAGTACAATGCGCATAAATTTCGCGCGATATAATTTAATATTAGCTAAAAAAATACATTAACAAAAATTAAAAAATAAAGGAGAATAAATTATGTATTTAATAGAACCAATTAGAAACGGAAAATATTTACCAGATGGAGCGTTAGTAATGGCGATGCAAGTTTACGTACTTAACAACATCGATATCGATGAAACTGTAATCTTCCCATATTACTGTGAACCAAAAGTAGAAATCGGATTATTCCAAAATGCTGAAACTGAAGTAAACCACGATTACATGAAAGAAAAAGATATTATTCTAGTTCGTCGTGATACAGGTGGTGGTGCTGTGTACGTTGATAACGGTGCTGTTAACGTATGTTTCTTAATGCCTGGAGATACTGATGTATATGGAAACTACAAAAAATTCTACCAACCAGCAGTAGACGTACTTCACAGTTTAGGAGCTACAGAAGTTGAACAAAGAGGACGTAATGACTTAACTGCTCGTGGTAAAAAAGTAAGTGGAGCTGCGATGACATTAGTACGTGGTAAAATCTACGGAGGATATTCATTACTTCTTGATGTAAATTACGAAGCGATGGTTAATGCCTTAACTCCAAACCGTAAAAAAATTGAATCAAAAGGTATTGAATCAGTAAGAGCACGTGTAATGGGTATGCGTGAACTATTAAAACCTGAATACCAAAATGTAACAATTGATGAGTTCAAAGACTTAGTTATTTGTGGATTAATGGGTATCGAAGATATTAAAGATGCGAAGAGATATGAGTTAACTGACGAAGACTGGGCTGCAATTGAAAAATTAGCAGATGAAAAATACCGTAACTGGGATTGGAACTACGGAAAATCACCACGCTATAACTATAACCGTGATGCTCACCTTGCGATCGGAACAGTTGATTTCAGCTTAGAAGTTGAAGAAGGCCGTATTACAAAAGCGAAAATCTACGGAGACTTCTTCGGAAAAGGTAACGTACGTGACGTAGAAGAAAAACTTATTGGAGTAAGGGTAAAAGAAGAGGATTTACTAGAGGCTCTAGGAAGTATTGATTTAGCATTCTACTTCGGAAATGTAGAAGCAAAAGAATTAGCAGACTTAATCTTAAGCTAGTTTTACAAACTATGTAAAAGAGGTGTGAGTTTATGGAAAAATTATTAACTCCCATAAAACTAGCGAATGGTGTGCAGTTAGAAAATAGGTTCGTACTGTCACCGATGACGACTAATTCTTCTACAAAAGATGGAATTATCACAAAAGAGGACTTGGATTATGCATTAAGACGTGCAAACTCAGCTCCACTGCAGGTAACAGGTGCGGCTTATGTCGATGTTGATGGGCAGTTGTTCGAGTTTGGTTTTGGTGCACATGATGATAGCTGTATTCCAGGACTTACTAAGATGGCAACTGCAATGCAAGACGCTGGAGCGAAGGCTATTTTGCAGCTGACTTATTCAGGTGCGGGTGCTAATTACTACGGGGTAAATCATAAGGTTTATGGTCCTAGTAAGTTGAAGTTGCATCTTCCGTTTGAACATGAGGTAGAAGAGTTGTCTCATGAGATGATCGATGTGATTAAACAAAAATACAAAGATGCTACGAGAAGAGCGATAAAAGCAGGCTTTGCAGGGATAGAAATATCTACAGCACAAAAGCTAATGCTGCAGACGTTTTTCTCAACGGTATCGAATAAACGCCATGATGAATATGGTGTAGATTCACTAGAAAATAGAGCTAGATTTATACTAGAAGTTTTTGAAGCGGTGTATGAAGTTATAAGAAACGAAGCACCTAAGGATTTTATTCTAGGATATAGAGCAACACCAGAAGAGACTCGTGGTGCGATAATCGGTTATACTGTTGAAGAATTTAACCAACTCACAGATTGGATACTAGAAAGAGTGCCATTATCTTACATTGCGATAGCGAGCTGGGGACAAAATATTTACCTAAATAAAGTTCGAGCTGAAGGACCTAACGAAGGTAGATTGATTAACGAAGTAGTTCATGAACATCTAGCGGGACGAGTTCCTTTGATGGCGACTGGTGGAATAAATAGTATAGAAAAAAGCCGTGAAGCTATTATTCATGCTGAGATGATTGGATTATCTAGTGTTTTTGTTGCAGAACCGGATTTTGTAGCTAAATTCCGAGAAAATCGTGAAGAAGATATTAATCTAGATGTAGGTGTGGAGGATATCGAAAGACTAGCGATACCAAAAGCTGCATTTAAAGATATTGTGCTTATGATGGATTATGGTAAGAGTCTGCCACAACACACGAGAGATGAATTTAGAAAATTAGAAGAAAATTACTAAGAAGCTCTCTGTGATAGAGGAGTGAAAGTAGTAATTAAAGAATGAAAGACTATTAAGATGAAGCGGCTACTGTTATCTAAGGTTGAACTTGAATAATAGTAGCTTCTTACATTGTAGCGTTTTAGAAGACGAGGAGTGCTTATGTATTTAATAGAGCCGATAAGAAATGGACAATATATTTATGATGGAGCAGTAGCCTTAGCGATACAAGTACATGTGTTGAATAAATTGAATTTAGACGAGGATATAATATTTCCATATTGTTGCAAACCGAAGGTGCAGATAGGTCTTTTTCAAAATGCTGAAAAAGAGATTAACCATGAGTACATGAAAGGTCACGGAATTACCCTTGTTAGACGTGATACAGGTGGAGGAACGGTATTTTTAGATGAGGGGGCTGTGAATATCTGCCTTATTATGAATGGTGATAGTAATGTTTATGGTAATTTTAAAAAATTCTATGAACCTGCGGTAAATATTCTACATGATTTAGGTGTGAGTGAGGTTGAGCAAACAGGGAGAAATGACCTTGTTGTTGACGGAAAGAAAGTTAGTGGAGCCGCGATGACTCTTGTTAATGGGAAAATTTACGGCGGATATACACTACTTCTTGATATTGATTATGATGCGATGGTAAATGTACTAACACCTAATCGTAAGAAAATTGAATCAAAAGGAATTGATTCGGTACGAAGTAGAGTTACAGGTCTTAGAGAATATTTAGATGAGGAATATAGAAATTTATCTGTAGTAGATTTCAAAGATTTATACTTATGCCGCCTGTTTAACTGTGAAAGAATCGAAGACATAAAACGTTATGAACTTACAGAAGAAGATTGGCGAGAAATCGATGAGTTGCTTTCTAAGAAATATCAAAACTGGGATTGGAATTATGGAAAATCACCACGTTATAATTATAACAGAGATGCTCGTCTTGAAATTGGGACTGTTGAGTTTAATCTGGAAGTAGAAGCGGGACGAATCACAAAAGCTAAGATTTACGGAGACTTTTTCGGAAAAGGTAATGTCAGTGATGTTGAGGAGAAACTAATCGGAGTAAGGGTAAAAGAAGAAGATTTACTAGAAGTGTTAAAAAGTATAGACTTAGCTCACTATTTTGGAAAAGTAGATGCAAGAGAACTTGTTGAGTTGATATTGAGTTAAGGTAAATATTAAATGATATCTTGACGTAGTGACTTATTAGTTTTTAGTTCCAATTGAAATTAAAAATCAATTTCTGTAGAATTAAAATTTTTGTTGACTTTTTTTTATTTATGTTGTATAATTTTCACTTCAGTAAAAAATCAGTGTTAAATTAGAACATTGATACTCAAGAAAACTTATAAAAAAGAAAGAAAGAGGTTGTAAAATGAAAAAATTAGCAAAAGCTTTATGGATTGAAAAGAACGAAGGAGTTTACATTGTTGGACCAACAGCTGAATTACAAGATGACGTTGGTACTGTAGGATTCGTAGAATTTTCAAAAAATGAAAAATTAGCAAAAGATGATGTTATCTTACGTTTAGAAGCATCAAAAACTGTATTAGATGTTAACGCACCATTAGCTGGTGATGTAGTAGAATACAACAAAAAAGCTGAAGAAGAGCCAACTGTATTAAACTCAGCTGATCCAAAAGAATCTTGGATTGTTAAATTAACAAACGTTGATGAAGCTGAATTTAACAAATTACCAGACTACAAATAATAACATTCGTTATCTAATAAATTCGGTGTATAAGAATTTTCTTATATGCCGAATTTTTTTGTTAAAAACTTATAATGTGGGCAAAGTTTAGCAAGAAAACAACCATATTTAATATTAAGATGAAATTTTAAAAGAAGATAGGTAAATACTTAGTCGATGCTTGAAAAAATAGCTTAAATATAGTAATATAGAGAGGTATGTAATAACTTTTAGGCTATAAATAGCGAGGGAGTTTTACTAAAATGGAAAATATTTACAAAAGAAAGAGAGATTAAAAGACTATGGGTCGTAAATGGAATAATATTAAAGAAAAAAAAGCGGCAAAAGACGCTAATACTAGTAAGATTTATGCAAAATTTGGACGTGAAATCTACCAAGCAGCGAAAACTGGAGAACCAGATCCAGAAAGTAACAGAAATCTAAAAGTAGTTTTAGAAAGAGCGAAAACCTACCGTGTTCCTAAAAATATTATTGACCGTGCTATTGAAAAAGCAAAAGGTGGAAGTGAAGAAAACTACGATGAATTACGTTATGAAGGTTTCGGTGTAAGTGGAACAATGGTTATCATCGATACTCTTACAAATAATGTTAACCGTACAGCAGCTGAAGTACGTACAGCATTAGGTAAAAATGGAGGTAACTTAGGTGTTACTGGTTCTGTTAACTATATGTTCGACAACACTGCGGTAATCGGTGTTGAAGGTAAAAGTGCTGATGAATTATTAGAAATCCTTATGGAAGCTGATATCGATGCTCGTGATATTATCGAAGAAGATGAATTAACATTAGTATACGGTGAGCCAGAAAACTTCCACGAAATTCAAGAAGCTCTAAAAGCTGCTGGAATCGAAGAGTTTGAAGTTGCTGAGATTTCAATGATTCCTCAAAATGAAGTAACATTAAGCGAAGAAGATAAAGTTAAATTCGAAAGAATGTTAGAAATGCTTGATGATTGTGAAGATGTTCAACAAGTATATCACAACGTTGACTTAGAAGCCTAGGTGAACTATGGTAAAAAAGATTAAAAAAAATAGCTCGTATAGCTATAATGATAGAAATATAAAGCCAACATTAAGTGATATTTCAGGACCAATAGAAGAGCCATTATTAGATGTGAACGGAGAAACAGCGTCGATTGTTAAACGTTTCTTTGCGTATCTAATAGACTTGGCGATTTATCTACCTATAGCTTTCGTATTCCAGTATACTACTGCGAATTTACGAGCTCAAGGTGGAGCAGAAAACGAAAGAAATGCGCTGTATATGACGATTTCAATAGTTATTTTTGCAGTTCTTTTATATGGATATCTACCTCATAAATGGAAAGGTCAAACGATCGGGAAAAAACTTTTTAAATTAAGGTTAGTTCCAACTGACAATAAGAAAATAGAATTTTCTAGATATTTAATCAGAGAATTCTTAATTAAAGTTACTGTAGGTTGGGCTGCAGTTCCAGTTTCAGCAGTATTTTGGCTGTATGAAACATATATACTAAAACGTAAAGATTCGATAATGCTATATGATAGACTATTGAATATGCGAGTTGTAGCAGCTACAGAACAACCAAAAATAGAAAAAACAAAAGAAGATAAAGAAAAATAAAGAAAAACTAGCTGATTTAGGTAGTCTTAAACCTAAAAACAGCTAGTTTTTTGAGTTTTATGTTAGAATTAACGTTCGTTTTAATGTTTTTTTATGTTTTTAGTTTTATATTTTCAAAAAAAGTGTTAAAATATAAATGTTAAATTTATTGATTTAGAGTGGAGAAAAAATGTTAAAAATAGATAGACACAGCTATATTTTAGATGAGTTAAAAACAAAGCATTTAGTACGCGTGAGCAAACTAGCCCATGATATGAAGGTAACAGAGATGACTATACGCCGAGACCTACAGGAGTTAGAAGATTATGGTCACCTTACTAGAATACATGGTGGTGCAAAATTAAAACCGAAAAACTTTTATCAGGAAGATAATTACAACAAGAAAATTTCTGTAAATGTTGAAGAGAAAAAACAAATAGCTAGAAAGGTAGCTGATCTTATAAAAGATAATGAGACTATTTTTATCGGTCCTGGAAGTACTACAAGCTACCTAGCAGAATTTTTACAAGATAAGAATATTAATATTGTAACAAATTCATTGACGGTTTTTGAACAGTTCAAAGATAATCCTTCTTGCGATCTTATTTTTATCGGAGGAAGATATCGTCAAAAAACAAAAGGATTTATAGGGTATTTCACGCAAGATGCACTTAGCAAAATAAGTGTCAACAAGGCGTTTGTGGGAGTAAATGGTATAGATTTAGAGAAAGTCACTATCTCTGATGAAGAAGAAGGACGTTGTAACGAGACGATTCTTAATAATGCGACTGAACGTTATGTTCTGGCCGATCACAGTAAGTTTTCAACACATGCATTTTATACATTTTTCCAACTCAAAGATCTAACAGCAATCATCAGTGATGATGTTCTTGATGAAAACATTAAGGATCAATACAGAAAAGAAGTAGAAATAATATAAAAGATTAAGAAATAGCTCAAAAAGTCTTAGGCTTTAAAAAGTTTATAAAAATTTATAGATGCAAGGGGATATTGATAACTAAATTCGCTATATAAAAGATTTTTATATATTTAATAAAATTTTGCAGGGGTGACTCGAAAAAATCGATTTTTGAGTCATTCCTAATTTTTTCATGATTGAAGTTTACGTAATTTCAACTCCCAAAGAAAGAGTTCTGAAATATTAAAAAACCTAGATTTAGAATTTTCTAAATCTAGGTTTTTATTATTGAAATTATGATTTGAAGATAGAAGTTTTAAAGCTGTTTGTTTGTTGAAGAAGTTTTTTGAATAATTTCTCTTTAAGTGATACAGTATTATCAAATTTAACTGATCCGTTTTTAAGAGTTGCTTTATCTTTATCAACGGCAGCAGAGAATGCTTGTTTTAAATCGTCATAGCTACTGTATGTAGTACCGTCGATTGTAACAGGGTTAAATCCTGCTTTAGCTTTATCAACAACTTCTTTGAAGTATGCTTTCTTCCATTCTTCTAAAGTACTGAATTTGTTATCAGAAACTTTCTTGATGATGAAGTCATCACCTAGATTATTGTGACCGGCTTTTTTAGATTCAGCTTTTAACATATTAGAAGCATAGTTTAAGAATCCTTTTTCATATCCGTAGTAACCCCACATTCTGAACGTGTTATGTTTGAATGACATTGCTCCAGGAGCACCTTCACTTGTGTTACCACCATAGATACCAGCGGTAATTGGTACAGTTACATAAGCAGAACCGAATCCAGTTGGGTCATACTGACCATTACCAGGACCGTGTTTAGTCATGAAGTTTTTCTCTACTAAGTCGTTAACAGATGTTAAATCATATTCTTTTTCTTCTGCATTTAAATCTCTAACGTTGTCGTATTGGTTCTTCGTATTAGCTCCACGAAGTTGCTTATCTACTTTCTTGAACCAAGCATTATTTAGTTCTTTACTGTGTTTATCAATTACAGCTTCCCCTTCAAGGTAGTCAAGAAGCATTAATGTGTCATTGAAACCTTTCATGTAATGATCGATTTCTGCACGAGATGCAAGATCGTTTGGATTAGTGTTATACCATTGGTTTCCGTCGTTTGGACGTTCGTATGCCATATTTAATCCAAGTGCTTTAAAGTCACCGTTTGGACTTGTTTCAGCAGGTGATTGTAACATACCTTGTGCGAATGCTTCTAAGTCAGTTCCTTCACGGTGTCTTGAACCACCTAAGTAAACCATACGGTCATTTACGTGAGTTGTTTCGTGAGTAAATGCAGAGATACCGAAGTCACTAATCATATTAGTAACCATGAAGAATACGGAATCATCTTTATAAGGGTTACCGTAAACACGAGCTACTGCTCCCATACGCCAGTCAGTTGCGTGATAACGACCTGTTGGTCCGTATAGTTCGCGAACTGGAGCGATGTCTTTACCGCTATTAGTGTGACCGTATTTGTCAGTACCTTCTGGATAGTTTTGGTTATCTAGTACTGGTGTCGGTACCATGTTGTTGCTCTTAAGCAGTTGGTTACGAACTTTATCTAATGATAAACGAGACCAGAAGTCTAGATAATTTTGTTGAGCTTTTGCTACTTTATCGATTTCTTTCTTGAATGCTTCACGCTCTGCTGCTGTGTTCTTACCATATTTCTCAAATGAACTGTAAGCCATAGTGTTATATGTTGAGATTAAGAACATGTGAGCATCTTTTAAGTTAAGAAGTGGCAGAATCATCTTACCGTGAACATCATTATTTAATCCTTCGTATGCTCTGTGTTTCTTATCGGCAAATTCAGGAGTTGTTGTTTTTGGTTCAACGACATATACATTATCTTTAGTTGCTTTTATGAACCAATCGTTTAAGTCAGTATCACTTGTGAATAGACGCATGTTATAGTCTAAGAAACTGTTTAACTCACCTATACCAATAGTTCCACCGATAGTTTCGCGATAAGCTTCTAAAGTTCTATCACCTTTAATGTTACTTTCTTTAGAACCAATCTTAATCAAGAAGTCTAACACATTAACATTTTTACCATAGAAGTCCGGTTTGAATAACATTAACTCTTTAATGTTAAAGTTATCGAATTTAACACCGTAGTAACGGTTTAGGTAAGATAATCCAAGAAGAACTGCAGCTTTATTGTCATCAATTTTCTTAATTAATGCACGTTTAGCAGCTTCATCAGAGTTAAGTTGGTGATCTTCATTTTGAACTAACTTAGTAACGAATTTATTAAGGTTATCTTTAACATACTTGAAGCTTTCTTCTAAGTAAAGATCCTTAATTGCATTTACTTTGTTACCACCTGTTCTTCCTAAGTGTTGATAAATAGGATCAGATTGTAATTCAACTGGACTTAATTTACTTTCGATAGCGCTGATTAAATCACTACGATCTTTATCAACAATGTTAGGAGTATAAACTATTTCTCCAAGTTCAGCGATGCTGTATTCTTTAACTTGTTTCACTTGAGATTCTTTAGGTGAGATGTTAAAGATTTCTTTTGTCTTATCAGCGTAGTGAACAATAATGTGGTTGGCATCACCAAGTTCAGTTACGAATTCGTTATCTTTCATTGCAGTAACAGATAAAACTTCTGTAGTTAATAATTTAGAACCTGCTGGAATCTTGTTACCTTGGTTAACAATCCACTCTTTATTATAGAATGGTTGAAGTTTTTCGATGTTACGATAAGCAAGTTCACGGTCTGCTTTGTAATCTTGAGTATCTTTATAAGTATCAGCTTTTGGTTTGGTGTTGTTAAGGGTATCTGAAACAAGAGGATTGATAACATATTCGTTAGCTGTGATTCCTAATGTTGCAATTTTCTTATCTGCTTCTTCTTGAGATACTTCTTTAATTCTGTTAGAAACAGAGAATCTAAATGAACGCTTACCTGTACTTACATCTTTAACTATAAAGTTACGTTCTAATGCATTGTTTGAGAAGTAACCATCCTCTGCTTCTATATCTCTAGATCCATAGAAAACTTCTCCGTTGTTTACTTTCATCATAGAAACAGAATCGGCAACTTTACCCCATGCCCAGTTTTTACTGATGAATCCACCTGTTTCAACAGGTTCTTTCACGTCAATAGTTCCTTTAGTAACAGCATTACGAACAGCTCCATATTTACCAATTCCATTAGGATCAGAACCATTATCTGTTCTAGCTACAAGACCACCGATACGAGCTTTATTAGCTACCATATTAGCGTCTACATAAGCTTTATCTATATTACCTTTCCAAAGTTCTCCGGCAATACCACCGAAGTCCCAACCTCTGTTACCAACACCAGTAAGATTACCGATGAATGCAACGTTTGTTAATTGAGCTCCAGTATCTCCTTTATTAATAATACCTGCGATTCCATCTCTACCAGTGATGCTACCAGTTACTTTAATATTCTCAACAGTGGCATTCTTAACAGTTCTAGCAAGAGCAGAAATATTGTCGACCCAAGGCATATTAATATCAACGTTTGCTAAGTTAATATCTTTAACTGAACCTCCTTCAATACCACCGAATAATTGACGTGCCATATTATGGATTGAATAGTGTTGTCCATCAACACTTGATAATTTACCTTTAAATGTACCAGGAACATACTCTTTATTTGGTGTAGGTACATTCGCTGCATTAAGATCTGCACCAAGTTTGAACTCTCCAGTAGGATTAGCTTGCATGTCTTTTACAAGTTCGTTGAAGCTATAGTAAACATTACCTTCTTTTGCTTTTTGTTTTTCGAAGTAATGAACATACTCATTTGATAATTTAGAAGCATCTGTGTGCTGAACTAAATCAGGAGCTGTAGCAGTAACTTTATATAATGTTTTTCCATCTTTTTCTACTTCTTCAATCTTATCAACAGCAAGTCTTGTAACTTTGTTGTCGTGAGTTGTAACTCGTAGGTAAAGTGGAGCAACATTTCCTGGATTAGAGTCAAGTAAACTCTTATCTGTTTCAACACCTGCTTCATCAACGCTTATTAAGCTTGTTTCTTTAATATTTTTAATTTCAACTTTTTTAAGGTCTAATTGAATTTGTTTATCTTCTAATTTCTCAGTTTCTTCACCTTCTCCACGATCATAAACCATTGTAGTAGATAGGGTGTAACCTTGATAATATTTTAATTCATCTAAAGTAGCATTTAAATTATTTTCTGCTACTGTTACTTCTTTAATAAGTTTTCCATCTTTATCTTTCAGTGCTAATTTGATTGATTTAATCTCTACACCATCTTGTTTATTTAATGTGTAGCTGACAGTGGCACTCTTTTTCAAGGTATCTTTTTCAGTAGTAGCCCACTGTAAGGTTGGTTTTTCGAAACCTTTTGTACCTTGTTTAATAATTTTATCTTTAGGTAGTAAGATAATTTTTTCTTCTACTTTTGGAGCGTCGGCTGTTTTCTCTCCGCGAATCGTTTTGTATGTTTCAGTAATTTGTTTCTTACCTTCCGCTCCTTCTTGATATACTTCAGTTGTTCCACGTTTCAAAGTATTATCTTCTTGAGTTTTTGTTTCAAAAGGAATTGATTCTTCTGTTATTTCAACTTTTGTTCCCTCAATTGGTTTCGTTCCTTTTTTAACCACTTTAGAAACAGCAGGAGTTTTTACTTCTGTAGTTGTAGAAAGGACTTTGTTCGTTTTCACACCTTCTACTGTTTCGTAAGTCGTTTTAGTAACTTGAACTCCTTTAGAACCAGGACGTTCCACTACTTCTTCATCGACATATTTAGTATCATCTGAAATGATTTCTGTAGTGAAATCTAATTCAGTCTCAGTAGATTCCTCAATTGTACCAGTTGATACTTTGTACTCTGGTAATTCAGGTTGAACTAAAGCTTCCCCTTGTATTTCACCTTCTTTTACTTCTTGAATACCTTTTGTTTCAATTTTTCTAGTATATTCAGGAAGTGCAGGTTGAGTTAAGGCCTGTCCTTCTTTACCAGGTTCTTGAGTTCCGTTAACTGCTACTGTAGCTTCAGGAAGTGCAGGTTGAGTTAAGGCCTGTCCTTCTTTACCAGGTTCTTGAGTTCCGTTAACTGCTACTGTAGCTTCAGGAAGTGCAGGTTGAGTTAAGGCCTGTCCTTCTTTACCAGGTTCTTGAGTTCCGTTAACTGCTACTGTAGCTTCAGGAAGTGCAGGTTGAGTTAAGGCCTGTCCTTCTTTACCAGGTTCTTGAGTTCCGTTAACTGCTACTGTAGCTTCAGGAAGTGCAGGTTGAGTTAAGGCCTGTCCTTCTTTACCAGGTTCTTGAGTTCCGTTAACTGCTACTGTAGCTTCAGGTAATGCAGGTTGAGTAGGAGCTTGTCCTTCTTTACCAGATTCTTGAGTTCCGTTAACTGCTACTGTAGCTTCAGGAAGTGCAGGTTGAGTAAGAGCTTGCCCTTTTTTACCAGGTTCTTGAGTTCCTTTAGCTACTACAGGTTTTGGAGCTTCTGGTTTATTTGGGTTAACTTCGATTGGTTGAGGTGTGATTTTTTCCTTAGTACCAACAGCGATTACTCTGTTTATAGGTTGTTTTGTAATTGAAGTTTTAATAACTTTGCTCGATTGTTTACCATCAACAGTAGTTACTTCACTGAATACGATTTGCTCACCGTTAATTCCTTCTTGAACAACTTTATGTTGTCCTTTAGGTAAAGTAGCATCAGGTTGTTCAACAGTTTCGAAAGCTACAACTTCAGTAGTTGATTTAAGTTCTGGTTTGTTTTCAACCGGTACTTTTGGATCTTCAGCAGGTGTTGTTTTGAAGTCAACTGAAGGTGTTGGAGTAGGTTGTGTCGGCTCAAATTTTGGTTGTGTTTGTTTTGGTAAGGCTCCTAAATCACTAAGAGTAAAGTATCCAACATAGCGGTATCCATCGATATTGATTACACCATTCGCAAGTTCACTAGAATTAGCAACTGTTGTTTGTGTGTTGTAACGCACTAATTCTTTGTTTTCGAATGCAAATGATTCATAAGGCATAACTATACTTTGCCCCATAGCTCCGATTAACACAACGCTAAGAACTTTGTTTCTATGTTTTTTTGACATTAAAAGAACTACTAATACTGCAGTCCCAATTCCAAGTCCAGCTACAGGTAGTGAGCTTTGCCCAGTATTTGGTAATGATTTTAATTCAGTTGTAGGTTTAGTAGAAGTTTGAGCTTCTTTTTTATAAACCATGTAGTATGTTTCATCTTGTTTAACATCAGTAGGTATACTTCTTTTGATTAAGCTTTTCTCTGCTTCGGTTAATTCATTTTCAGCTAAGTAAGTATACTTAACGCTTGTGTTGTTTTCGTTGGCAAGCGCTTCGCTTGGTACGTAGCTTCCGAAGAATAAAGCACCAATAACAACAGGTGCCGCACCAAAAGATAATTTTCTAATTGAAAACTTTAAAATTTTATTATTTTTATTTTGCGTTCGCATGAAAAATTTTTATCTCCTTATTATGTATTTTTGTTGCTATTATATTCTATCAAAAACAGCAAGCTATTGCAATTAATAGACATTATGTAAAGTCTTTAAAGTCTAATAATTTTTTATTTAAAAGCATGATTAATAATAAAGAATTTTTTATTAAATCGAAAAGTTAAATATATAAAAAAACATCAAAACTATAATCTATGTGATAAATGATAATTCTGATAGAATAAATTGGAAAAATTATAAAAAATTAATTTTTATTAAGAGTGATTATTTTAGTTTTAGTGTGAATAATATGAAATGTGGTAGAGTGGCGAAAAGTTTAGGTTTGAAGGAATAAAGACAACAGGAGGAAGGTTTTACTGATTGAGAGGAATAGAAGCACAATCTAGAGGTTTAATTGTTGGATTTACTAAGAAGAGGTTTAATTAATTACTAAATTATGAAATAGTTGCGATGTTTAAACCTTTATGGTATAATATATAAATTAAATTGTATTATTACAGTTTAAGGAGATTGAAATTGAAAATAAAATATTAGAATGAAAAAATTATGAAAGGAAGATTTTTTATGAGCGAAGAAACAACAAAAAAACATAAAAAGAATGTAGTTGTTAAAAAGGCTATAAGTTTAGAAACATTTGTCTTTTTAGCGATATTCTTCTCAATATTTGGACTTATGGCGAGAAAAATGGGAACACCGCTTATGTTTAAAACAATGATGGCAACAGCTCATGATTTATTGCTGAATACAGTATTTTTCATTATGGCGATGGCTGTTATTGCCGGAGCAATGAGCGCTCTGTTATCAGAGTTTGGGGCGATAGCGTTAATTAATAAAATATTTGCACCGCTTATGAAACCTCTTTGGGGAATGCCTGGGGCCAGTGTAACTGGAGCAGTAGCGACGTACTTATCAGATAACCCAGCAATTATTCCATTCTCAAAAGATAAACGTTTTATAGCGTTCTTCAAAAAATACCAAGTTCCAGCGTTATGTAACCTTGGGACAGCATTTGGTATGGGGCTTATCGTAACGATGTTTATGATGGGACAAGGAGCTGGTTTTGTGAAAGCGGCGATTATTGGAAATGTCGGAGCTATTATAGGTAGTATAATAAGTGTACGTCTAATGTTAAGACAAACTAAGAAATACTACGGAGATGAAGCTGAAGATCAAGTTGTAGATGCTGAAGCTGAAGGTCAATCATTAGATAAAGTTAGAATCGTACGTGACGGTAATTTATTCCAACGTACTCTAGATACTATCTTAGAAGGTGGTAAAGTCGGAGTAGAAATGGGTATGGCTATTATTCCAGGTGTACTTATCGTTTGTACTTTTGTAATGATGTTAACATTCAAAATGCCTGCTGGAGGATATACTGGAGCTGCTTATGAAGGTGTAGGATTCCTACCTTGGTTAGGTGAAAAATTAAGATTTATACTTGAACCATTATTTGGATTTCATTCTGCAGAGGCGATTGCTTTCCCAATCACAGCGTTAGGAGCTGTAGGAGGAGCGATTTCTTTAGTTCCAGAATTTTTAAGAAGCGGTCTTATCGGACCAAATGATATCGCAGTATTTACAGCGATGGGAATGTGTTGGAGTGGATATTTAAGTACACACATTGGTATGATGGATGCACTTGGAGTTAGAAAATTATCTTCAAAAGCCATTCTTTCTCACACAATAGGTGGTATAGTCGCAGGAATTGTAGCTCACTACTTGTTTGTACTATTAGGATAATAGAATTATAAAAGGGGAAGACCTAAAAGTCCTAAATTTTAACAAAGTGTATATGAGGATTCATAGACGCAGTGGTTTATTGATATCTAATAAACTGTGCGGGAGTGACTCGACAAAATCGATTTCTTCGAAATCTCGATTTTGTCGAGTCACTCCCTTTCTTTGTTGTTAGAGAATTTTAGAAATTTATTGAAATTTTCATTCGAAAAACTATTGATGAATGTTATTAATTCTTGTGATTCCTTGAAGAGAAATACGTGAAGTAGTATAATTAGGTTATATGTACTTTTTAACAAATATTATAAAAGGGGAAATCTTTTATGGAAAGATTTAAGAGTGTTAATTTTTATTATACATTAGGAATAATGTTAGTTATTTCGTTAGCTGCGAAATATCTTGCGCAAGTACCAGCGTTAAAACTTTTTGGACACTTGGTTATTGCGCTTGTTATCGGTATGGCGTTACAAACGTCAAAAGGATTGAAAGAACAGGTTAAGGCGGATATTCCGTTTATAAGTAATAAGTTCTTGCGCCTTGGGATAATTTTACTCGGATTTAAGCTAGCGTTAGATAGACTTTTAGCCGAAGGGAAGAAAACATTAGTTGTTGCCTTCTTTATTGTACTATTCATGATTACTTTAACTTACTTTATGTGTCGTGCGTTTAAAGTTGATCATGAACTTGCCTTGCTTTCTTCATGTGGTTGTGGTATCTGTGGTGCTGCGGCAGTTATGGGAGTAAGTGGTCAACTTCGTGCGAAAACAGACAACAGTGTCCTTGCTGTTGCGGTAGTTGCGATACTTGGTACAGTGTTTACCTTGATAGAAGTAACCTTGCAACCTTATTTGGGGCTCGATGCATACAACTACGGAGTATTTACTGGAGGAAGTCTTCATGAAATAGCCCACGCAGTTGCGGCAGGAGGAGCAGGTGGTCAAGTAGCTCTTGATGCTGCGATTCTTACTAAGTTATCGCGTGTTCTTATGCTTATTGTTGTGGCAGGTGTGCTAATTGTAGTTAATAAAAAAACTCAAGATGAAACAAAAGGTAAAGTTCCGATGCCGTACTTTATTTTAGGATTTATCTTTATGAGTATTTTAGGAAGTTATGTTACTTTCTTAAAACCATTAGCGCCTTATTTCGTTGATGCAGCATATATCTTCTTAGGTATGGCGATGGCAGCTCTCGGTATGAGTGTTAACTTTAAAGTTATTAAAGAACGTGGTGTGCGAGTATTCACAGCGTGCTTCTTATCATCGGTAATCTTGATGATAGTTTGTTACGTAGTTGCTAAATTTATTTTCTAATAAGACGGCTAAGATTGCTTTTTAAGAAGTATAGCTGGGACGTAATAAGAAATCGATAAAGGAGAATAGTTATGACAATTACTGATCTTTTAGGGATAAAGTATCCAATTTTTCAAGGGGCGATGGCTCAAATAGCGAGACATGAACTTGTTTCAGCAGTATCTAATGCTGGGGCGTTAGGAATACTGGCATCAGGTGGAGTGAGTCCTGAAGAACTACGTAGAGAAATTCAACAGTGTAAAGAACTTACCGATAAACCTTTTGCGGTTAACCTAATGCTTATGATGTCGAATATCGATGAAATAATCGATGTTGTTATTGAAGAAGGTGTCAAAATCGTCACAACAGGGGCGGGAACGCCTAGAAAATTCATGCCACGCCTAAAAGAAGCGGGGATAAAAGTTATTCCAGTTATTCCTTCTATGAAAGCTGCGGTGAAAATGGAAGAGTTAGGTTGTGACGCTATTGTTGTCGAAGGGATGGAAGCTGGAGGACATGTTGGAACTAGTACTACTATGGCGTTATTACCACAGGTAACAAGTGCAGTGACTATTCCTGTAATTGCGGCTGGTGGTATTGCTGATGGACGTGGAATGGCTGCGGCATATTGTTTAGGAGCGAGTGGAGTTCAGATGGGAACTGTATTCTTAGCTTCAGAAGAGTGTCCTGTGACAGATGAATATAAAAATATGATCTTAGAAGCGGTTGATACATCTACTACCTTAACTGGAGAAAAATTCGGAGCACCTGTGCGTGGTATTAAAAATGAACTTACCAAAAAATATCATGAACTAGAAGAACGATCTTCAACTCTTATGGAGTTAGAAGAGTTAACGTTAGGGTCGTTGAGACGCGCTGTTTACGATGGAGATGTGGAAAACGGATCTGTTATGGCAGGACAAATCGCAGGACTAGTTAATGAAATTCGTCCTGTTAAGAATATAATAGAAGATGTAATAAAAGAAGCACGAGAAGTGTTGAAACGTACAGAAATATAGAATGTAAAATAAGGGAGTGACTTGACAAAGTCGATTTCTTCGGAAATCACGATTTTTGAGTTGCTCTCTTGAAATTCTCTGATTTTAAGGAAATTTTTGTATTTTGTTATTCGATAATTTTACTACTTTAAAGTATAATACTCACGAGTAGTAAAAAATCTATTAAACTAATTTTAAAAAAATTTTGTGGATTAAGTGAAAAACAGTATTTAACTTCTTATTTTAGATTATAGATACTAGAAATCGCTCATAAGTTGTGCGAAAAAGTCTTCTCAGCGAGAATTTGAAAATATTAACTGGGTTTCATTTATCTCCGTCATGAAAACTCTTTAGAAATAATTTTGAAAATATAAAAAACGCTCATCATTTAGAAAAGCAATCAAATATTAAAAGATAAACACTCATTTTAATCATTTATTTTGATTATTTATGAGTGTTTTTGCTTGAATTTGATTGAATAGCTATATTATATTAGATATAATAATCATGGGAGTTAGGAGAGAAGAAAATGTTGAATGAAAGATGGAATAAGATTTTAGATTTATTAGATGAGAGAGGTTCACTAAACTTAAAGGAGTTGATGGAACATTGCAATGTTTCGGAGGCGACGATAAGACGAGACCTTACGAATCTAGAAGATAAAAATTTATTATACAGAACACATGGTGGCGCGATGAAACGCTCAGCGGCACGTGGTAGTGAAGAAAGTGTTGAAGCGAAACGTGCGGACTTCCTACAAGAGAAAAGAGCGGTCGCGAAGTATCTTTGTGGCAATATTGTTCAGTCTGGGCAGACGATTTATCTTGATGCGGGGACATCGACATATGAGATGATAGAATATCTTCGAGACAGAAGGATAACTGTAGTGACGAATTCAACATATCATTTACCGAAACTTATCAATAATAAAATTCATACGATAATATTAGGTGGAACGATAAAACATTCTACTCAAGCTGTCATCGGTTCTGTCGCTATCGAACAACTGAAGAAATACAGTTTTGATATGTGCTTTGTAGGTTGTAATGGGATAGATGAGAGTTTTGGGATTACAACTGCTGAAGAAAATGAAGCATTCATAAAAGCTTCGGCGTTAAAAAACAGCAAGAGGAGATATATTCTTGCCGATAAATCAAAATTCGGTCATAGAAAATTCCAAAAGTTTGCTGAATTGGATGATGTGATTATAGTATCGTATGAAGTTCCAGAAGAATATAAGAAATTTAAAAATATAATAGAAGTAAAAAGTATAAAGGAGGAATAGTAGTGTATTATACAATTACTTTAAATCCAGCTGTTGATATGCTGACAACTGCGGAAAATTTCACGCTTGGAAAACTAAATAGAACTCAAGAAGCGAAATACGTAGTAGGTGGAAAAGGTATTAACATCTCTATCTTATTAAACAACGTTGGTGTTGATAGTAAGGCGTGGGGATTTGTCGCAGGATTCACAGGATATTTTATAAAATCAGAACTAGATAGCCTGGGTGTAAAACATGATTTTGTAGAAACGCGCGGAGCGACAAGAATTAACATGAAATTAACTACAGAAACTGAGACTGAAATTAACGGTCAAAGTAGTAGTGTAAACCTAGATAACGTGAGCGACTTTTTCGAGAAGTTAGACGTACTGACTAAAGAAGATGTAGTATTCTTATCAGGTAATGTTATCGCAGGAATGGGTGTAGAAGATTTCAAGGCTATTGCGAAGAGAGTATCTGCTTCAGGAGCTACATTAGTAGTAGATAGTAATAAAGAGTTAGTACTAGATACACTTCAGTACAAGCCATTTGTAGTTAAACCGAATGAATTTGAACTTGGTGAAATGTTTGGTGTAACTTTAAATAGTATAGAAGAAATCTTACAATACGCTGAAAAATTACAAGAACGCGGTGCGAAAAACGTCCTTGTTTCACGTGGAGCAGACGGAGCGTTACTATTAACTGAAGATAAAGAAGTATTCGAAGTTAACGTAGCTAAAGGTAAGATAGTATCGACGGTTGCGGCAGGAGATAGTATGCTTGCGATGTTCGTTGCGAAATACAACGAAACAAGAGACTACCAAGAAGCTCTTCGTTATGCATCGGCTGCAGGTGGAGCAACATCATTCTCAGTAGGTGTAGGAAGCAAAAAGCTAATCGAAGAATTACTACCACAAATCGAAGTTAAAAAATTAAAATAAAACTTTGATAGATTGATGGCAGGAAAATAAATATTAAAAATTGCTTCCGTAACTTGAAGTTAAAATAAATTATTCATAGAAAAATAAAATAAAATATTTCCTCGGAAATATGAAATTAACAAAGGAGAAAGAAATGAAATTAACAGATGTTCTAAATTATGACTTAGTTCAATTCGGATTCAGAGCTGCTGATAAAAAAGAAGCTCTAGATAAACTAACAAGCATGTTAGTAGAAAAAAATATTATCGCTAGTAAAGAAAACTTCTTAAATGCCTTACTAGCTCGTGAAGCTCAATCAACTACAGGGGTAGGAGAAAACGTAGCTATCCCTCATGCTAAAAGTGCAGACTTTAACAAAGCCATGATCGTTTATGCGAAAAGTGACGAAGGTGTTGAGTGGGAAAGTTTTGATGGACAACCTGCCAAACACATCTTTATGATCTGTGCGCCAGACGGTGGAGCGGACGAGCACCTTAAAGCTCTAGCTTCATTATCACAAGCTCTTATGGATGCAGATGTAAAAGCAGGATTAGCTGCAGCTACAACAAAAGCAGATGTAGAAAAAGTATTCGCAGACTTCGTAGCGAAAACAGAAGCTCCAAAAGAAGAGAAACCAGTAGCTCCAAGTGGAGAAAAACCATATATCATCGCGGTAACAGCTTGTCCAACAGGTATTGCTCACACATTCATGGCAGCGGAGAAAATTAAAGAAACGGCTAAAGCTATGGGACTAGATGTTAAAGTAGAAACAAACGGTCAAATCGGTGTAGAAAATAAACTTACAAAAGAAGATATCGAAAGAGCAGCAGGGATTATTGTTGCGGCTGATAAAAAAGTAGAAGTTGCACGTTTTGATGGGCGTCCAACAATTATGACAAAAGTAGCAGACGGAATTAACAAACCAGAAGAACTTATCCAAACAATCTTAGATGGAAAAGCTCCTATCTACAAACACGACGGAGCAGCAGAAAATTCAGAAGATTCTTCGGTAAATGAAAGTATCGGGCGTCGTGCTTACAAACACCTAATGGAAGGTGTAAGTAACATGCTACCTTTCGTAGTAGCTGGTGGTATTCTTATCGCATTATCATTCATTTGGGGTATTAACTCATTTGATCCGAAAGACCCATCTTACAACAAAGTTGCAGAAGTATTATTCTATTTCGGTAAAATTTCATTTAGTATGATGTTACCAATCCTAGCTGGATTCATCGGTCGTTCTATTGCTGATCGTCCTGGATTCATCGTTGGTATGATTGGTGGTATTTTAGCAGATCCAAGTATTTTAGGTCTAAAAAGTGATTTATTAGCATATACTCCTTCAGGATTTTTAGGAGCGTTAGTAGCCGGATTCTTAGCTGGTGGTATTATCCACGTATTAAAGATTTCGTTCAGCTGGATGCCTCGTTCATTAGATGGTATTAAACCAATCTTCCTATTCCCTATCTTAGGGTCACTAATTATGGTATTAAACCAATCTTCCTATTCCCTATCTTAGGGTCACTAATTATGGGATTACTAATGATCTTCCTGATCAACGCGCCTATGGCAAGTGTTATGGAAGGATTAAAACACTTTATCGAAAGTCTTAACGGAAGCGGCAAATTCATCCTTGGATTCGTAGTAGCTGCGATGATGGCTATCGATATGGGTGGTCCAATTAACAAAGCTGCTTACGTAACAGGTACAGCTCTATTAACATCTGCTGGTTCAGCAGGAAGTGATGTAATGGCTGCGGTTATGATTGGTGGTATGGTACCTCCATTAGCAATTGCTGTATCAGCAACAATTAACAAAAACATCTGGCCAAAAGCTCAACGTAGTGGAGCATTAGTAAACTATGTAATGGGATTATCATTCATTACAGAAGGAGCTATTCCATTCGCAGCAAGTAACCCAACACGTGTTATTCCACCGTTATTCATCTCAAGTGGTATCGCTGGAGCGTTAAGTATGATTTTTGGAGCTGTATCAAAAGCTCCTCACGGAGGAATCTTCGCTATCGCAGCAGGTGCTGTAAGTAATTGGCCTATGTATCTATTAGCATTAGTAATCGGTGCAGTATTAGGTGCATTACTATTAATCGCATCGTTAAGCTTTGGGAAAAAGATAGTAAAATAAGATTTTAAATTAAATATAATATAATAGAAAACATGGTTCTTCAAAATTTAGGATTTATGAGAAGGGTCATGAGTTTTAAGCTCATGATTCCTTTTTTTAGGTTCTTTGTCAGATTCGGTTGATTTTGAAAATTAGGAGGAAGCTATGCTATATTAAGTAGTATAGCTTTTTTCCTATTTTTTCGTTTTAATTTTATTGTTTTCTTTTTAGTGAGAATATCTTGATACTCTTCTTTTGAATATTTTGGTTTCTTAATGGCTTCAGTAGGTGTAAATAGGCTAAATACAAGGAGTATTTTAGCTTTAAAGTTAGTAAAAAATCTATATCCATAAGAAATACGCTTAATAACCTTGATTTTATTATTAATCCCCTCTAAAGGACCATTAGAAATCCTATTGTAGTACATAGTATTTTTAATCTGTCTTTTATATTTTTTAAGTGTTTTAACAGCTGTAAGCATATATCTAGGTAACGTAGATTTATCATTAATTAAAGCTTTAAACCTATCAAAATCATCAATACAGATGAGATTAAATCGGTTATTAGTATAAGATAACTTGCAGTTATAAGTATAAAGACAGTAGTAAGAATGAGCGGAAGAGAATAAGATTCTTGAATAAAAATTTGATGTTTAAGTTTTTAATGAGGATAAACATAGAATACTGTTCATTATTAAATATATTTGGTAAGAAGCTATGTTGGTACATAACAAAAAATTCTAAGTAACAAATATCAATGTTACTTAGAATTTTTTATTTATTATTTTGCTAAATTCACAGCTGCTTTATTATTCTTGTTGTAAGAGATGTAAGTAAGAGTTAAGAATATTATTCCTAAAACAACTAAGATTAATATTGCACTGTTGTAAATTTCGTTTGTTAGTCCTCCTAGAACAGCTTGTCTAACAGCAGTATCACCGTAGAATACAGGTGTGAAAGGAATTAAACCACTGTATAGAGAAGGTAACATTTCTTTAGGGAATAGTGGTGTAGTTAGAACGAATTGTAATGCTACAAATCCGATGCTAATTGCATTACCAACTTTTCCGAATGTGTACGATAGGAAGTGTGTTATTAGCATAAACACGATACCTGAAAGTATTAATCCGAAGAAGTACATTCCGAAGTTTTGAACTTTAAAGTCAAAGAATAAACTCATTGCTACTACTTCTATGATTGTTGCTAATACAGCGAATGTTGTCATTGATACTAGTCTTGTACCGAATAAGCTGTTTGTTGATTCTCCGTATTCTGCTTTACGAGCTGGGAAAAGAATGTTGAATGCCGCAGCTGCGATAAGTAGTCCGAATACTAAGAAAAATGGTGCCATTGCGTTACCGTAGCTAGTTTCTTCTGAGATGTCGCTGATATTAGTTTTAATTGGATTAGACATCATGTCTACGTTTTTATCTCCAGTTTTAGCTGCAGATAGTTTATTAGCTCCACTAGAAAGTTTATCTGCTAATAATCCAGAACCATCTTTAGCTTTCTCTAGTCCAGAAAGTAATTCCGGAGCTTTAGCTTGCATGATAGTTAATGCGCCATTTAATTTAATAGCACCATCTCTTGCGCTGTTAACCCCATTGATAAGTTCCGGAGCTTTAGCTTGCATAGAAGAAAGTCCATTATGAAGTTTATCGGCCCCTTCTTTAGCACTGTTAACTCCGTTGATAAGTTCCGGAGCTTTAGCCTGCATAGCAGCTAGTCCATTAGAAAGTTTTTCAGATCCTTCTTTTGCAGTGTTAACCCCACCTATTAACTCTGGAGCTTTAGCTTGCACGATTGTAAGAGCGCCAGAAAGTTTTTCAGATCCGACTTTAGCAGTGTAAAGTCCATTAAGTAGTTCCGGAGCTTTAGCTTGCATAGCAGAAAGTCCATTAGAGAGTTTTTCAGATCCTTCTTTCGCAGCGTTAACTCCGTTGATTAATTCCGGAGCTTTAGCTTGCATAATAGAAAGTCCATTAGAAAGTTTTTCAGACCCTTCTTTCGCGGCGTTAACTCCGTTAATTAATTCCGGAGCTTTAGCTTTCATAGTAGCTAATCCGTTAGAAAGTTTTTCAGACCCTTCTTTCGCGGCATTAACTCCATTGATTAACCCCGGAGCTTTAGCTTGCATAGCAGCTAGTCCATTAGAAAGTTTTTCAGATCCTTCTTTCGCGCTGTTAAGTCCGTTAAGTAGTTCCGGAGCTTTAGCTTTCATATCAGTTAGTCCTTGATATAATTTTTTACCACCGTTATCAAGTTCTTGAATACCTATACTTAATTCAGGAAGTTTAGCCTGAAGTTTGTTAAGTCCCGCATTAATTCTTGCATTTCCGTCGACTAAAGCATCGATTCCACTGGCTAATTCCGGAAGTTTTTCGTGCATTATGCTGATTCCGCCTCCGAGTTTATCAAATCCTGCTTGTAATTCAGTTCCTTTGCTTGCTAGAGTACCAACACCCTGTGCTAATTCCCCGGTTGTCATTGATGTAGTTAGTGAGTTGACTCCATTAGTGTAAGAAGAAACACCTTCTTTTAATTTTGGAGTTGCACTTGCTAGTTGGTTAAGACCGTTTACTAACTCACCTGATGTTAGAGAAGATACAGTTGCATCAACTCCTCCTTTATATTGATTGAATCCTGCGATAAGAGTAGGAGTTTTTTCATTCATTACAGTTAATCCAGCTTTTAATTGACCACTTCCGGCAGCAAGTTGTCCAACAGCTGATTTAATGCTAGAAAGTCCGTTAATTGATCCTTCAAGGTCAGCTGCAAGAGAGTTTACATCGAATTTATCAAGTTGAGTTTGAATGTAGTTTAATTTTCCTACACGGTATTTCATGCTTGAGTATTTTGATGCAGCGCTGTTAATAGCTGAAGTAAGTTCTGCTTTTACCTGACTATTATTATTGTTACTACTATTTTGAACAGTTGTAGTTGGTTGTGGTGCTGGTGCTGTTGCAGCTGGTGTTGCAGCTGTGTCACTTTTAGCAGCAGCTAGAATTTGAGCTTTTTGCTCTGGTTTTAAGTTCATTGATGCTAATGTTTGCTCCAACCCTGAGAAATTAGTAGTAGGAGCAGGTGTAGGTGCAGCTGGTGTAGTAGTAGTTGTCGTAGATTGCGTATCTATACGACTTACAATTTCTTTAAGACTTTCTATTTGAGCACCTAAATCTGCGAAGGCACTAGATAGAGGATTAAAGTTAGTTCTATATGTAATTTTTAATCCTTTTAGTTTGTCTAGTGTAGATATTAGGTTAGATTTTTTAGCAGCTAAGTCGCTGTCACTAGGTAAGTTAGAATTTAATGCATTTAATCCAGTATTGATTTTATCTGCACCATCTACTAATTTTGGTGTGCTTTCAGAAAGTTTAGCAACACCGTTTTCTAGTTCAGTACCACCAGCAGCTAATCTATTTAAATCATCTTTTTTAGATGCTAGCTTAGAGTTGATTTGAGAAATTCCGTCTGATAATCTGTCGATGCCGTTGTTGAGTGTAGCACTTCCGGCGCTAAGTTTTTCTAAATCACCTTTTTTAGCTAGTAGTTTTTCATTTAGAGTAAGTACTCCGTTCGTATATTTTAAAAGACCTTCTTTAAATGCTTCGCTTCCTTTATGTAATTTATCTATTCCATCGGTTAGCATAATACTCTTAGTTTTGAATGTATTAAAACCTATAGTAAGTTTATTAGATCCTTCAGTTAGTTCGTTTACACCAGAGATTAACGCATCTTTTTTATCATTTAATGAGCTTAGTCCATCTGATAATCTTCCGGCTCCACTTTGTAATTGAGATACTCCATCACCAAGTTTAGCGCCGCCTTCACTAAGACGAGTTAGTCCATCAGTTAGACGTTTAGAACCGTTAGAAAGTTCGTTAACTCCATTATTAAGTCTTTGCCCACCTTCACTAAGACGAGTTAGTCCATCAGTTAGACGTTTAGAACCATCAGAAAGTTCGTTAACTCCATTATTAAGTCTTTGTCCACCTTCACTAAGACGAGTTAGTCCATCAGTTAGACGTTTAGAACCATTAGAAAGTTCATTAATTCCATTACCAAGTTTAGAACCGCCATCATTAAGGCGAGTTAGTCCATCAGTTAGACGTTTAGAACCATTAGAAAGTTCATTAATTCCATTACCAAGTTTAGAACCGCCATCATTAAGGCGAGTTAGTCCATCAGTTAGACGTTTAGAACCATTAGAAAGTTCATTAATTCCATTACCAAGTTTAGAACCACCATCGCTAAGGCGATAAAGTCCGGCAGTCAGACGCCATGATCCTTCAGATAGTTGATTGATACCCCCGCTCAGTTTTGCGCCTCCTTCGCTAAGACGCCCAAGTCCGGCAGAAAGTCGACCAGAACCATCGGTAAGTTGATCAATACCACCGCTCAGTTTTGCGCCTCCTTCACTAAGACGCCCAAGCCCGGAAGCAAGTCGACCAGAACCGTCGGCAAGTTGATTAATACCACTTCCGAGTTTTTTGCCTCCTTCGCTAAGACGCCCAAGTCCATTGTTCAGTTGGTTTGATGCATCGGCTGCTTTTTGAAGTGAAGAACCAATCTCAGAAAACTTACTGTATAGAGTAGCTGTATAAGTTTTTACAACTTGATCTTTAACGGTATTTGTTAAGTTACTCGCTACAGTTTCCATGATTTTTTCACCGTTTTTACTCTTGGTAAAGTTAGTAGTAAAGTCGATGTTCATTTTTTCTGGGTTATCGTTTGATAAAGATGTAGCATTTTTAGAGAAGTTTTGTGGTATTGTAACTACCATGTAGTAGTCACCTTCTCGTAACTCTTTATCGGCTGTATCTTTATCGACGAATTGCCAATTTACTTTTTTGTTATCTTTTAGTTTTTCGACCATCGAATTCCCGACTTCTAGAGTTTTTCCATTAAAATCTACTTTTTGGTCTAGGTTAACAACTCCGACTTTCATGTTTCCAGTGTTGTCGTATGGATTCCAAACGGATTTTAGGAAGGTTCCTGAATATAGAACAGGAACTAGAAGAACGGTAGCCATGGTAGCTTTTAACCCTTTACTCTTTAAAAGGCTACTAAATTCTTTTTTTATCATAATTCCTCCAAAGAAATTTCGTCGTCGAAATTCCATTATGTTAAATTTAATGATATAATAGTATATCACTTAAGATATTCTACAACTTTATATACTAAAAGTCAAAATATTTTTTAGTAATAGTGAATTTTTAATATTTAATATTAAAGTATATTATATATAATGGAGATAAAAGCTATAACTTTTAAAATTTATCGTTGTTGATTAATATATGATAATAATAGTGTTTTAATGAAAAATGAATTATTGTTTAAACTTATAAAAAGATATATATTACTTAAAATAATTTCATTAAGTATTTATATGATTTATCCTAATTAAGGAAAAAATTGGTTCACTATTTATTTGTTAGGTGGAAATTGGTAAAAAAATTTTAAAAATAGTATATTATATTTATTATGTAAAAAAGGTAGAAATCCTTAAAGATGGATAACTACCTTTGTTTTAATGTTAAGTTATGCTAATGCGTGTGATATTTTATGTTTTAAAAGATTGTTAAAACAATTTTGAGCATCTTTTAAATCTTTTGGATCTGGGTGTTTTTTTGATTCTTTAACCATGTCGGCAAGATCTGGTGTAACTTTGTGAATAAAGTTAGGGTCACGCCAAGTAAGGATTTTGAAAACTATCATAACCTTTGGATCAACCTTACCTTGACAGACGAAAGTTTCGTGAATTCTATTGTTACGCTCTTCCATAAAGGCGATATAATTATTAATTGAATCATCTGCGTGATAATGTTCACGAGGAACACCACAAGTTAGAAATAGAGCAACGTCTTTACCATGTATTTCTTGTTGATCGATAAAACGTTGCATGTTTTTATTGGCGTTAGTTTTATCTGTCCAAGCACCTAGAATATAGAAATCATATTCTTTTTCTAATTTTTTTCGTTGTTTTTTTATGTCGAGTAAATCTACTTCCCCTAAAGTTTTTATCTGTTCGTAGATTGCTTCGGCTACTTTTTTAGTATTTTTTGTTTTGCTTGAATAAGCAAGTAAAATTTTCATAAATAAGCCTCCTACTTAGGATATTAGAATAAGTTATCTGACAAGATTATATCTCGTATTAATTAAAATCATATAATTATTATAACAAAAAAATATTCTATTTTAAACTAATAACTGAAAATAATAATCAATTATAAAATTCGAGGAGAATAAAAATTAAAAAAATTGAAAAAATAACCTATTATAATTATAGTTTTAACTAAAAAATAGGAAAAAATTCATGGTTTATGATAAAATACTAATTGATAATGTGGAAGAATAAATATTGTATGAGGATAGGAAGTGCAAATGGAAAAATTATATGAGCTAGCTAGTTACGCATCGTTTATTGTATACCATATAGAAGCGATGGATAAAATAAAAATTCCAAAAACCATGATAAGAGAATATATCAATCTTCAAAAAACAGTAGGAAGTTACCCAAAAGAATTGAATTATGTGACTAGCTTTTATGATAAGAAAACAGGTAGTAGTGGAGCGTTATTTGAAAACTCCGCTGAAGGGAATTATATTTTATCTTATACGGGAACGAATTTTTATTTTGATAGGCAGAAAGATGTGTATGCTGATGTAGTAGGTATTTGCTTGGGGCAAGCGGAACATATGGCACCGTGTTATAGATTCTATACACGTATGAAGAAAAAATATGGTGATAATATTATTTTAACAGGTCACTCACTGGGAGGAAGTATTGCGCAACGTGTTGCGATTGAGTATGATGTACAGCAAAGTATTGTCTTTAATGCAGCTCCGATATATTTAATCGGAGGTATAGATATTTTTATGGATAAGGAAAAAGACGGTGAATTGTACGCTGCTCGTATGAAAAAATATCTTAGAAATGTAAAGAAAACGGCTATTAAAAAAGCAACTTTTACAGGTGATATAAAGAGAGTTGTTTCTGAATATGATATATTTACAAGAATTTCTGAGCTGTTGGCAATTAGTTACTATGTGGGTGATGAAATTATTGTAAAAGAAGCTGGAATGCACGGTATAAAAAGTTTCTTAGATGTATATAGAAAATCATTTGCGGGTTCTTTTGAGAAGAGAGATAATGATGAGTTGTTATCGCTAGAATACAAAGATTTTAGCTTAGCCGAGGTAGGTATTCTTAGTAATTTTTCAGAAGAGCGTATAGAAGGATTAGAGAATCAACTGAATGCACTATTGGTAAGTGATACTGTGATTGATAACTTGAATAAAAATCCTTATAATGTTAATTTTGAGTTTTTTATCAAAGCCATATTAGACAATATCGCGAAGAAAAAAGAAGAACTATAATATCTTCCTTTTTTTGATTTGTCGTAATTTCATTATACAGGATTCACTCTTCTTTTTTTATATTGCTTTATATAACATATACAATATATTTATTTGATTTTTTGAAACAAAAAATCAAAAGGCAACTAATCTAACGTAAGATATTTGCGTGAACCTTGCGGTTTACTCAATATCTCACTTCGATTGTTGCCTAAATCTATATTTTTTATTTTTTCATCATAACTATTGAAAAAAGTATTGCCAACCAAATATACTTTAAATTTGTATTATTATAATAATATAATACACCATAAACATATATACATAGATTAAATACAATCACTAATTTCAAATTTCTTTTAGAAAGGAATTTAAATAAATAAAAAACTAATATCCAAATTAATAAACTAATAATTATTTTTAAAAATTCAAACATAAATTACTGTACCTTTTCAACTTTTTACCATCAATAATATCACCAACTTTTACTGTAGAAAATTTATTATAATTATCCAACAATAGCCAACGGTAAATATATTTACAGCTCTAAAATATCATGAAAACCATATGTAATCAATATGTAAGTCTAAATAATACATTTTCTAAAAATTAATCATTATATATGATATAATGTAAGGGTTAGACACTTTATTTTTTATATTAAATTAAATTCATATATAGTAATAAATTACAATTTTAAAAGGGTATTTTTAATTTTATTATTTATTTGCTTGATTAAATTCAAGGGAAAGAGTATTATTTAAAAAATTTTATTCTAATATTTTTTAAATAATCTTCCTTTATGATCCTTGATTTTAATCATTTTTCGCTATTTTCTTCCTTTGTGAAGCATACGAAAAATATTTAATTTTATTTCTTATGCTTCGACTTTTTATTTTATAGCTAAAAAATCGCCTATAATAGTTTTCATAAGAGTAAATTCCTTTTTTTGATTTGTCGTAATTTCATTATACAGGATTTACTCTTCTTTTTTTATATTTTGTCTGACATCAATTATAACACTACACTGATAGAGTGTTAATCGTTTGCTTAAAGTTGTAACTTCATTGAAAAAAATGATATAATATTGATAACTATGTATATACTCACGGTGGTGAGAAGATGCAGGTCAAAAAATAAAAGTATGCTCCCAAAAAATGTTTTATAAAAAATATAATTAGGAATATATATTAGTTAATACTTAGTATAAATCTAAGGAGGAAGAAAATGGCAGAATATAAAATACTAGTAGTCGATGATGAAGAACCGATTGCTAATATACTAGAATTTAATCTTAAAAAAGAAGGTTACGATGTAATCGTTGCTAATGATGGGGAAAAAGCGGTGGAACTTGCTTTTAATGAGAACCCAGATTTAATTTTACTCGATTTAATGTTACCGAAAAAAGATGGAATGGAAGTATGTAGGGAAGTACGTGCTAAAAAGAATATTCCAATCATCATGTTAACGGCAAAAAATAGTGAAATAGATAAAGTTCTTGGACTTGAATTTGGAGCGGATGACTATGTGACTAAACCTTTCTCAACACGTGAACTTATGGCAAGGGTTAAGGTAAACCTACGTCGTGTTATTAAACAACAAGAGGGAGTAGTTGAGGAGAAAAATGGCGGAGATCTTGTAATTAAAGATATCGTTATTTATCCAGAAGCTTATGTTATTAAGAAAAATGGTGAAGAAATTGACTTAACACGTAGAGAATTTGATTTATTCTATTATCTTGCTCAACACCGAGGACAAGTTTTAACAAGAGAAAATCTTCTGCAGACGGTATGGGGCTATGATTACTTTGGTGATGTTAGAACTGTGGATGTAACTGTAAGAAGACTACGTGAGAAAGTAGAGAATGACTCATCTCAACCTGAGTATATTATGACACGTCGAGGTGTTGGTTACTTTATAGGTGAAGAGTAATGAGTTTTTTTGGAAAGAGATTTAAGAAAAGATTCTTTTCATCAATTCGTACTAAGTTCGTAATAGTTTATGTATTGGTTAATATAATTTCATTACAACTTATCGGATTGTTCTTTACAACACAATTAAGAAATAGTAATGTGAATACATTTGAACAGAATATTATCGAACAGGAAAAAATCTTAAACTACCATGTTCGTGAAGAATTGGAAAAAACTAGTAGTGGAGATGGTTCGAAAGATACGGAAGATAGTACTAGCCAAGATGAATCTTCAAAGAATAGCAGAGATTCGAAGAGTAATAGAGATTCAAAGAGTGGTATAGCTAAACTAGTTAGTGAATTTAATATTCAAAAGTTATTATTAGTTAATGTTATAGATAATGATTCAAAAATCTTAGCGACTTCTTCGAAAAATGGTAATGATGAATATCTTGCTAAAAGATCGTTTGATCCATTGGTAAGTCAAGTTATAAAAACAGGAGAGAGTACTAAACAGATTCAAAATAATGCTGACAGCAATAAGCGTGTGTGGATCTATGTGAGTCCTGTTAAAAAGGATAATGAAGTTATTGGTGTAATCTCTCTTATGGCGGATATAGAGAGTGTTTATCAAGAGGTAAATGGTATTTCTAAAATCTTCATAGTGGGAACTATTCTATCGATATTAATTACTACAGTAATAGGATTCGTAGCTTCAAAAACGGTGACGAGCTCTATTGAGAAGATGAGTTCACAGGTTAAGAAGATGGCTCTGGGGAACTACGGTACAGTAGTTGGTATAGATGCAGATGATGAAATCGGAGATCTGGCGAAAGTATTTAACCAAATTTCTAAAAGAATTGAAGAAGAGCAGGCTGTTACTGAGACTGAACGTAGGAAGCTTGCGACGATTATCGAAAGTATGATGGATGGAATTATTACGACAGATAATAATGGTAAAATAATTCTGATTAATACTAGTGCGGAAGATATGCTGGGTGGTCGTGATGATGAAATCTTTATCGGAAAAGATGTTTTGAAGATTCTTAACATCACTGAATACGAAAGTATAGAGGAGATACTAGAAGCGGAAGATAGTCTTCTTGTAAATACCTCAAAAACGGATGAAGAGCTACTTTTACGTGCTGAAATTTCTAAAATAGAAAAAGAGGATAAGGAAGATTTAACTCAGATGTCAACGGAGTTGGAAGGATATATTATTGTGCTTTATGACGTAACAGATCAAGAACGTCAGGAAAAAGAACGACGAGAATTCGTATCTACAGTATCTCACGAACTTCGTACTCCTCTAACAACGATGAACAGTTATATCGAAGCATTAGAAGAAGGTGTTCTTGAGGATAAAGAGCTTGCGCCACAGTTTATCGATACGATTCATAAAGAAACGACTCGTATGATAAGAATGGTAAATGAGCTTATGCAACTTGGTAAGATGGACATCAAAGAGGAGCATTATGAGAAAGAATTTATCGATATTAATAAGATGCTTGAACAAATTACCGATAGATTCGCTTTAACACATCCTGAGAAAAACTTTATAAAGCATATTCCTAAGAGCCCGATATTTGTAGAAGGTGACCAGGATAAACTTACACAGGTATTTGATAATATCGTAAATAATGCGATAAAATACTCTCCTAATGGTAAGAATATTACAATAAGGGTGAGACAGAACTATCACCACAATAGGGTGAGTATTTCTATTAAAGATGAAGGTGTAGGAATTCCATTAGTCCACATTGACAAAATCTTTAATAGATTCTACAGAGTTGATAAGAGTAGACAAAGAAGTATGGGAGGAACAGGTTTAGGCTTGGCTTTAGCTAAGACTATAGTGGAGGCCCATAAAGGTCGTATTTGGGCGCAAAGTAGAGAGGGTTATGGAAGTATTATATTCGTAACACTACCTTGTGAACAAATTGATGATGAATGGTTATAGAGGTAAATAATATGAAAAGTAAAAGGAAAGAAACTGTTAAATCAGTTGTATTAGGAATATTAGTTCTAATGAGTTTAACGCTATCTTATCTTATTATTACTTATCAACCAGATTATGAGATTTTTACGAAAAGATCTACTCAAAAATCGGTTGAATCAGACAAAAATAGTCTTTTAAACTTTTTGATTCCTGATAGTGTCGTAAAAAACTATGAAGGCTCAAGAGAAGAACCGATAGTTCAGAATTCTATAACGAAGGTAGCAAGTGTTGATGCTGTAAAGAATAAAAGGGTATTGAAGGATTTGTTGTCGATAATCTCAGATAGTGAAAGTACAGAGTCTAGGGTTAGAAATCGAAATATAGAAGATATTACAACGAATAATGTTGAAAAAATCATGATAAATTATAAGGTGACCTTGGATTCAGCTTTGGTGAAACCTTTGTTCTTCTCAGAGGAAAATTCTAATATCAGTTTGGAATTTGATACGATAGTTTTACTAAAAGAAAGACCAAATATGATTTATTTATATAAAAAAGATGATAAAAACTATCTACAGATTACTCTGAAGGATGAAATTTATAGCAGGGTAAATAGTAAGTTTAATGAGAAAAAACAAAGCTATGCCAAGTATAGTTTGAATAATAGATTTATCTATTTGAAAGAGTCTGATGAGGATAATGTTATAGATGAATACAGTGCTGAAGAGATTAGTTTAAATAGGTTAGCTAAGGATATTTTTGAGAAAAAGGATAATCTTAGAATTAGTAATGAGGATGAAGTGACTGATGGTTATGGTATCTTACGATCTATAAACAACAGATTAGTATATACAAATCCATCAAACGAAGGTGGGAAAGAAGTTGGAGCTACAGTCGCTATAAACAATACCATGAGTTTCTTGGGACTTGGATATATAGGAGATACAGATTATCAGCTTACTACCGCTCTAGAAGGAATTACTATTTTCCAAGAAGCTTATAAGGATTCGATAGCTTTTAGTAAAGAAGGTCATGCTGATATTATTTCTGAGGATAATAGTAGTGGAATATATAAGCTAACTTCACCAAAGATACTCACAAAGACTTATCTTTCATCAAAAGAAGCGGAACTTTACTCTGTTGAGAAAACTGAATATGTAATTAATTATCTTTATGAAAGAGTTAACCTTAAAGAAATAGGTGATATAGTTCTAGGTTATGATAAGGTCTATAATAAAGATAGAAATAGTTTTAGCTATGTGCCAGCGTGGTATGTAAAATATAATGATAGATATATGAGTTTTAAAAAATTAAAAGAGATGATTGACAAGGGAGAGAGACTATGAACTGGGGTAAGATGAAGACGTTGTTTATTTACCTATTTGTTGCGCTTAATGCTGTCTTGTTAACATTTTATATATATACAGTTCAGAAGAATAAAACAGAGATAGTTCAAGAAAAAGAAATTATTGAACGTTCTATGAAAAATGATAACATAACTGTAGAAGAAAATGCAACGAAACGTGATAATCTTGGTTATGTGAATGTTACAATTTCTGATTTGAAGGATATTCGTAAGGAAGATAGTGGTCTAAAGTATGAAGTTGAAAATGTTGATAAGACATCTACTTTAAAAGTCAGTTCAGAGAATGCTATTACCAATGTAAACAAAGGTAGTTATAGAGCTGAATTAGATTCATTCTTGCTAGAAAAAATGAAATTAAGTGCAAATTATATTTTTTCTAGTTATAATTCATCAAAAAATGAAGTTATCTTTGAACAGCAAATAGATAGTTTTAGAGTATTTTCAAATAAAAATGCACGAATTGTCTTTAGTGTTGAGAGTAATGGAGATATCAAGAATTTTACTCTGACGAGTGTTTCAAATATAAGAAAAGATAAGAACGAGACACTAGTGCCATCTAGTCAAGCGATAAATAGATTATATCACGAAGACTTAATTCCTAAAAACTGTCGCGTACGCACTACTTTAGGGTATTATACCTATATTTCACAAACGGAAAATCAAGTGTTGATACCGACTTGGAATGTAGAAATAAGTGATAAAGATGGCCAAATTAGCAACTATTATGTAGATGCAATAAATCTAAATGTACTGAACAGAAAAGGGCATAGCTCATAGATAGGTATTTAAAAATAAAGAAAAAACTATTCGTTGTGATAAGTACAACGAATAGTTTTTTTGTGTATTAATCAGCTAAGTAAGCTTTTAGCATCCAAACATTTTTTTCTAATTGAGTTTTTAATCCTAATGCTAAGTCAGAAGTACCTTGATCTCCTTCGTCTTCAGCTACACCCATAAGGTGAGTTAAGTCGTTGATTAATAATTCGAAGTCGTGGAATACAGCTGCAACCATTTCAGAAGTTGTCTCTTGTTCAGTTGCTTCTTTGATAGTTGCGATTTCTAAAGCACCTTTAAGTGTAGAAACTGGACGGCCTCCAATTGCTAATAATCTTTCAGCAACCTCATCTAAAGATTCAGTTGTGTGGTTATAGTAGTTTTCAAATACTTCGTGTAGTGTGTAGAAGCTACGTCCTTTTACATACCAGTGGAAGCTGTGTAATTTTGTGTATAATACTGTTAAGTTAGCAACAAGTTTGTTTAATTCTGTTGTGCGTGTCATAATAATATCTCTCCTTTATTTTTGAATTTATGCTTAAATTATAGCACCATGAATTGTAAGTGTAAAGTTTAAAGCTTATAATAGTTATTGAGAATTATTCTCTAAAAAGAATGTTGATTTAGCAATGTTTCCTAAGGAGAAAAATTATAAATGATAATCAATATCAGATATATTTATTAATTTAAAAATTTGAAATAAATTTTATTAGTTGATAAAATAAAGAGCGAAAGGGGTAGAATCGATGGCAAGATTGTGCATAATTTTAATAAAACTATACAGACGATATATATCACGTTATACAAAACCAACATGTAGATTTTCTCCTACTTGCTCAAGTTACGCTTTAGAAAGTTATAAAAGGTTTGGTTTTTTCTTAGGTACATACTTAACTGTTAAGAGATTATTAAAGTGTCACCCATTATATAAGGGTGAGTATTTTGATAATGTACCTTTATTTAAGAAAGATATATTCAAATTTGGAAGAAAAAAATAAAGGGGCCGCTAATTTTAGCTGCCTCTTTATTTTGGGCGAAATTGTTATTTGGATAAAAATTGGGAATGTTTGATCATGTTTGCGGAACTAGAAGAAGTTCTCTTACAAAATAACTTTTCTAAAAATTTATCTAATTAAGGTATTTGTACGGTAAATCCTCATAATTACCTACAAATGTTAAATTATATTGCAAGTGTGCGGTAAATCCTCATAATTATCTACAAATGCAAAGTTTTTACTGTTATTTAGTGATGCTATTTCCTGCATCTAACCATGCGGCAATTCCGCCCGGAAATCTATAGACATTTTTATATCCAGCTTTTTTGCTAAGACTGCTCCAACGTTGCTTCTTTCACAAGCTACAAAACCACAGTATATAACTATTTTTTTGTCTTTATTATCCCCTAGAGTTTTTAAAAATGCTTCTTTTTCTTCTGGTTTTAAACCTTTCATCTCTTTTGGTAGACCAGCATGAACCGCATCTTTAATTTTTGTTTTTTCAAATTGATCCGCAGGAATTGTATCAACTAGAATTATATCCTCTTTATTATCTATAGATTTTTTCAATTCATCTGCGCTAATCAGATTGTAATCCCCTGTTTTTGTAGCTTTAACTAATTTTATAGCTGCCTTTTCTACTTCATTTTCTTTTCCGTCTTTTGCAGAACGATTAAGCCCATCTCCGTTCCTGCAACCTACTAAGGAAACTGAAAGTAATATACTAGATAAAGCTAGTGTAATTTTATTTTTTTCATAAAGTCAGCCCTACTTTAACTTTCACTTTTATTATAACATAAAAAAATACATATATAAACAAAATATATAATAAAATTTATTATTCTTAAAAAATATAATAATTCTGATTAACGTTGATTTTAATATGTAAACTAAAAATTATATAATGAATTATATAGTTTATGATAAAAAATTAATAAGTTTATTAATTAAAATTGTTGTTAAATATCAAAGTAATTTTTTATATTTTTTATGTAAAAAATAAGACTCTAATGAATAATGCATTAGAGTCTGTGAGTTACTAATATTTATTTTTTGTTAAGTATTGTTGAAATTGATTTAAGAATTTTTAAAACAACTCTATCTTTTTTATTAGCTAATAATTTTGTAATAGAATTAGACGCTTTAGTATTTTTTTCATTTTCTTTATTAGCTAGCATCCTTTTGACGAAGTCTGGCATTTCAGGCTTTTCGCCATCTTTTTTATTTGCTAACATTTTCTTAACGAAGTCCGGCATTTCAGGCTTTTCACCATCTTTTTTATTGGCTAACATTGCTTTAACGAAGTCTGGCATTTCTCCTTTTGGTTTATCCATTTCATTAAATGTTGTTTTCTTTGGATTATGTGAAATAAAAGGATTGTTTTTGTTAGCTTCAATCGTTGACACAAGGGCATCAATTAAACGAGAATCGTAGTTCGGCATAGGTGGTCTATGATAAGCTACTCCAAACTCCTCACAAAGTTCTCGACATTCAACATCATTATCGAAAAGTACTTCGATATGCTCACTTATAAAGCTAAGTGGAACAAATATATAATGCTTAGGATGCTCTTTTTGCTCTCTTAAGTACTCAAGAACATCAGGCTTAATCCAAGGCATACCGATATCACTTTCACTTTGCCAAGTATTCGTATAGTTTTCTTTTTCAAGACCTATTTTTTCGGCTATAAGTTTTGTCATATCAAAGATTTGATCTACGTATGGATCATTATATTTTAATGCTATTTCAGGTACGCTGTGTGCAGAGAAAACTACTTTGTAGCTGTCTTCTTTTATTTCTTCAGTAATAATTTTTTTAATTTCATCTGCCCAGAATTCAATTAACTTCTCTTCTTTGTACCAAGATTTAATTATATTAAATTTAATTTTATCACTCTTAATAAATTTTTCGTAACCCATAATAGAATAGAATGAATAATGTGGTTCAAGAATTAAACAAATACATTCATCTATATCATCATCTTCCATTTTTGAAATTATATCAGGGATATAAGGTGAAGAAAATTTATTGGCAAAGTATACTTTATATTCATCTTTTACAGATTCCCTTAAAAGTTCAACTTCTTTAAGTGTTATTTCTTGAAGGGGAGAGCCATCAATGCGAAGATAATTTTTTAAAAGTAGATTAATCTCTTCGTCCTTAGGACGTACTCCTCTTCTAATATTTGTGAAAAATTTTGCTATACCTTCGAATGTATATTCTTCAGGTGTTCCATATGTCATTACTAAAATAGCTTTACTCATTTTATAACCTCTCAAAATAGTGTAGTCAACTATATTATAACACTTTTTGTACTAAAACACACTAGTAATTATGCTATTACAGAAAAATATTGTAGATTACGAATACATTCCCTATAAATTAAGGTTTATATAGGTATTTTATTTTATGATAACTGTGTCAAAAAGATGATATTACTATAATATTAAACTAGAATTGAAAAAAACTATTGAAAAAATAGCTAAAAAGTTATAATATAAAAGTTAACTAAAAAGTTTGCTAATGAGGGAGTTTAAAAATCTCCAATTGGTTGAAGAAAAAGGAGGAAGTGTTAAATGAGAAAGAAAATATTCGGGGCGATAACTTTTATTGCGGCAATTGGTGGCGTTATTTATATGAAAAATAATCCTAAATACAAGGAGATTGTTAGAGTCGTGAAGACTGCTGATGCACGTGGTTTTTACGAAAAAATAATATTAGAAAAAGATAAACTTGCATTCACGGCGAAAGCGAAAATTAAAGATTACAAGATTGATTATGAGAGTATTAGAAATGTCGGAGAGAAGATTTACGCACGTCTAATAGTTAATAATGATGAGAAGTTAAATATTGATACGGTGATAAGTGAGAAGGATACGAATGTAGAAGAAGTATCGCACTCAGAAAAACTGGATGAATTGTTGAATAAATAGTGGTCAAGAGGGGAGAAAATGATTTTTTAAAATTTTCTACTCCCCTTAACTTGGATTTTTTGGATAAGTATGTTAAATATTTCCTAGGAAATTTATAAAAAAGGAATCCTCCATTACAGTAAGATGATGTAATGGAGGATTTTTCATGGTTAAATTAATTATTATCTAATATTATTATGCGAAACGGCTACGAATACTAGTTGGTATTGATTTGTAAACACTCTTAGTAACGAAGAATAAGAATGTTACTAAAGCACCTTTAAGTAGGTTGAATGGTATAATACCAGCCGCTACAATTGTTTTTACGTTAGTCACGATATCTGCTAGATTCATAATATATCCATAAGCTGGAAGTAATACGAAGTAGTTAAGAAGTGACATGAATACTGTTATTGCCAGTGTTCCTAAGATTCCACCGATAATAGTTTTAGCAGTACCTTTCTTATAGAAAAGAACGATGATACTGATAAAAGTGAATTCTACTACTATATTAGCAATTGATCCGATTGGTTCATGCGACAACAAAGCGAAGTGTAGGAAGTTTTTTAAGAATGACACTAAAAGTGCATCTTTATATCCTAATAATAACAACGCCATGAATAGCGGGATGAACGTAAAATCAAATTTTAGAAATGGTGGCAAGAATGGCACAGCAAAACTAAAAAAAGATAGAAGTAGAGCAATAACTGCAAGCATACCACTCAAAACTAGTGAGTGAACATTTTTTTTATACATTTAAAACCTCTTTCCTATCTTCATAGGCAATAAAATAGCCGCAATACTATTCTTAAAAAGGTGTATTCTAAATCTACGTTAGATATAAAAAACACCACTTTAAAAATTTTAAAGCGGGACTGAAAGGTATGAAAAATAAGCGTTACACTAAAATCAAGTACGGTAAATATACATACGTAGTATACTGTATGTGTAAGTTTATTTATTCTATATCTTCTATCATCCAGACTGTACTGTCGGTTTTGGAATTTCACCAAATCTGCTTGCGCTCGCGGACTTTGACCGCCGGTCGGGAATTTCACCCTGCCCCGAAGATAATTAAATTTATTATTTATACGTTTATTATAAACCTAAGTCTCTATATTGTAAAGTGAAAAGGTTTAACTTTAAAAAAAGATGAGAGTAACTCTGTTTAATCGAATTACTCTCATCAATTATAATATTTAGTTATTATTCTACTGTTACTGATTTAGCTAAATTACGTGGTTTATCCACATCTAGTCCTTTAGTGTAGGCTGCGTAGTATGCGAATAGTTGTGTAACTACGATACTTGCGATTGGAGCAAGATCTTCGTTTACGTTAGGAATTGCGTAGTCACCTTTACGAGCTAATTTTTCTAATGTAATGATTAGAGTATTAGCACCACGGCTAGCTACTTCACTTACGTTACTACGTGTATTTAAGTCTAGTTTAGTGCTTGTGATAAGAGCTACAACGGGTGTTCTTTCTTCGATAAGAGCGATTGTACCGTGTTTTAATTCTCCTCCGGCAAATCCTTCTGTTTGAATGTAAGAAACTTCTTTAAGTTTTAGAGCTGCTTCACATGCACTATAGTAGTCGATTCCACGTCCGATATAGAATGCATTGCGTTCTGTGAATAAGTTTTTAGCTAAGTCTTTAATAGTTTTTGTATCATCTAAGATTGATTCGATTGCAGAGGTAATTACTGATAACTCTTGCTCGATATCAAATTTAGGCTGTTTAGAAAGTTGTTTAGCTACTTCATAAGCAAGTATGCTTAGTGTTGCGATTTGAGCAGTATATGCCTTAGTAGATGCAACCGCGATTTCAACACCTGCGTGAAGTAATAACGTATAGTCACATTCACGAGATAGAGTTGAAGCATCAACGTTAGTAAGTACTAAGAACTTATAATCTGCGTTTACGCTACGTAATTTTGTAAGTACAGCACGAAGGTCAGCTGTTTCTCCTGATTGAGAAAGGAAGATGAACATTGGTTTTTTAGATAATAATGGTACGTTGTAAGCAAATTCTGATGCTAAGTGTACCTCTGTAGGAATACCAGCCCATTTTTCAAAGTAGTTTCTTCCTACTAAACCAGCGTTGTAACTTGTACCACATCCGATAATGTATAATCTGTCTGCATCTTTTACATTGTTAATAATTTCGCTGTCAATATTGATATCATGTCCATCGAAGTAGTGAGAGATGATGTTACGCATAGCTCCTACTTGCTCGTGAATTTCTTTAATCATGTAATGCTCGTGGATACCTTTATCGATTTCTCCAGCGTTTAAGTTAGTTGAGAAACTTTCACGCTCTACAACATTACCTTCTTTATCTTCGATAGTTACGCTATCTTTTTTCACGATAACAAATTCACCATCATTGATTTCTAAGAAGTTGTTAGTGTACTTAATCATTGCTAAAGCATCACTACCAACATAGTTTTTATTTTCTTCTCCTAGTCCGATAAGAAGTGGACTCTTATTTTTTGCTACATATAATGTGTCTTTATCTTCTGTATCGATTAAACAAAGTGCATAAGAACCTTGAAGTTTTGATACAGCTTTTTTGAAAGCTTCTTTAGTATCAAGACCACGATCGCTATAAACTTGTACTAATTGAACGATAACTTCAGTATCAGTTTCAGAAACAAGTTCTACACCTTTGAAAAATCTTTCTTTAAGTTCTTGGAAGTTTTCGATAACTCCATTGTGAACTAAAATAAAACATTTGTTGAAGCTTTGATGAGGGTGAGAGTTAGTTGTGTTAACTCCACCGTGAGTAGCCCAACGTGTATGACCAATACCTAATTCTAGGTGAAGTCCTTCAGGGATTAGGGCTTCTAGATTTTTAATGCGACCTACAGACTTAGTAACGCTAGCTTCTCCGTTAACAACACCAGCGATACCAGCTGAGTCGTATCCACGGTACTCAAGGCTGCTAAGTCCATCAATTAAAAATTTAACTCCATTTGCTTCTCCAACAAATCCTACAATTCCACACATATTAAAAATTCCTCGCTTTTTTCTTTAATTTATTTTTATAGAAAGTACTATAAACTTTTATACCTATGCTCAAAAATATTATACTTCTTGAAGTTTATTATACTTAATCAAGTTTATGTAAACCTTAAAAGAAGGCATAATGAGCCTATAGAGAGGGGATAATGATTTTGAAGGGTGGGTATGTCACCATTACTCCTAAAGATACAAAGGTACACCCCAGCAGTGGCAACTAAAGTTTTTGTCGTCATTCTTCCTTAAAAACTAAGTTGCTGTTGCATACGCTGCACCTAAGTATCTTGTCGTCACTACGTTCCTAAAGATACAAAGGTACACCCCAGCAGTGGCAACTAAAGTTTTTGTCGTCATTCTTCCTTAAAAACTAAGTTGCTGTTGCATACGCTATATCTAAATATTTCGTTGTCTCTTCGTTCCTAGAAATATTAAGATCTACCCCATTGTACATTATCTAACGAAACTCTCTGGTTCCGAAAAAGCATCCGCCGAATTTTCGATAACTTTTTTCCTCGTCAACTAAATTCAATTTAACCTTTAGAACTTAGTTCGGGCGCTATAATTATAAATTGAAATTACCTCCTGATAGTTTAATCGTACATATTATTATACTAGATGAAAAGAGCATTGTAAACTGAAAGGATATATTTACATAAACTCAAAAATAAAAATAAAGTATCTAAAAATTTAACCTTAATTTTTAAATTGTAGAAATATAAAATTGATTAATAAAAAACCTACTTACTATTTGAGTAAGTAGGCAATATTATTATTCTGATTTTTGAGTATCAGTAGCTACCTCTTTAGCGTTTTTCACTTCATCAGGTAGGTTGATTTCTTTAACATTGTTTACGTTAGAGTATTGAATGTTTTGTTTGATTTTCATTGTTGTTGGAGTTGATGTGTTTTTAGTAGCAAGCTCCATCTTTACTTCGTTAGTTACAGGTGTGTAATCTTTAGTAACAACAAGTTTGATTGTAACGTTTTTGAAATCAACGTTGTTGAATGCACTAGCATTTACTTCGTTTCCAGAAGATGTGTTTGCAATAGCAACCATAAGATCTTTAAATTGGTCTCCACTTCCTGTGTATGTTAGGACGTAGTTTCCATTTTCTTCAGTTTTCTTGAAGTCTTTAGCAATTTTTTTGTAGAATTCTAAGATTTGTTCTGAGTTTGCAATTTTTTTAAGGTTTTCGAATTGAGCAGTAATGCTGCTGCTTGAGCTTTTAACCCACTCATCTTGTCCTGTTGATTTTGCATAAGCAGTTCCATCTTTAATGTATAGTTCTAGTGTTTGGCTTTGACCTTGAGCTTTCACATCAGTAGTAGCTTTAATTGCTAGAGGATCGATGATTAATGATCCTGATACTGTATTTTCAACTGTTTGAGTTTGCTCACCAACTAAAATTTCAGAACTGTTAGTCGCTACGAAATCTGTACTTTTTATGTTTTTAGATGATTCTACTGATTTATTAACGATTTGTTCTACAGAAGCTCCTGTACTACAAGCAGCAAGAGTAACTGAAAGAATAATCGTTGCAATAAGCAATAGATATTTTTTTAGTGATTTTGTCATGTTTCTCTCCTTAACATTAATGTAAATAGATTAATTAATCATAAAAAATCTACTTTTATAAATTTAATTTTATAGAGATATTCTATCATATTATAACTTATATTACTACATTATAGGTTCATTTTTTAGATATCTGTAATAAATAATATAGGTTATAAATTAAGAAGGATATTTTTATCTAATATTTTTTATGAAAATAATAAAAAATCTATTGACTTATATCAATGATGGATATATAATTATATCAAAGATAGATATATCGATGATAGATATAGATAAAGAATATCTCTAATTGGTTAGGAGGGATAAAATGGCAAAGTTAAGCCCTTATGAGACGGGCGAATTAACGGATAGTATATTTTTTACACTTCTAGTTTTAACAGAACCTATTCATGGATACTTGATAATGCAAAAGGTGGCAGAAATTACTGATAATAATATTATTATCGGACCTGCGACAATGTATACGACTTTAGGTAAGATGGTTTCTGTTGGTTGGATTGAAGATAAAGAAATCGATAATTCGAAAAAAGAATATCATATTACTCCAAAAGGTATGGAAATTTTGGAGAAAAATTTAAAACTTCGACAGTTTTTACTGGATGCGGCTAAGAAGTTTATGGGTGGTGAAAGTTATGAGTAAATATAAGGTGATACATGCATTCGCTTATACAAATGAAAGTATTATGAGAAAATTAGAAAAGTATAGTGCAGAGGGCTGGCATTTTAAAAAGTTTCTTGGATTCTTCGTTTTATTGGAAAAAGGAGAAAAAGTTAATTACAAATACGAATTGGTATACGATAAAAAGTTTGATGCAGAACGTAAAGACTTCTACAGATTTAACGGTTGGGAAGTAGTTAGAAATAGTTTTTTCTGGCAAGTATTACGTGGTGAACCTACAGCGACTACACTATATACAGATAATCTGAGTAAAGACTACATGTGGTTATATAGAATAAAATTTAATGCGAAAATCATGTTAGGATGTCTGATATTATCTTTGGTGACGTATTTTATAAATAAATATTTAATGCCGTCAGAAGTAATGGATTTTATTTTTAGAATGAGTGCAGTATTTGCAGCGGGAGTGGTCACTACCACAGGATTCCTCTATATAAATTATTTATTTTTAAAGCGAAGAAAGGATTGAATTTATGAAGTATAAATATGTTCCGGTATTTATAAGCTATGATAAAGTAGCGGATAAAATGAATCATCTTGCTGCTCAGGGATATGAATATGATAAAGAGGCTATAGTGGCAATTAGAATGAAGAAAGTCTCAGAGACTAGCGATAAGCAATATAAGTTTATCTTTGATAAAAACTTTACACCAGAGATAGAAGAGTATTACAAAGTAAGTGGCTGGAAGCTTCACAAGTTTCAAGTTTATAATTTGTTTAGACTTGCTGAAGGGACTTCGAGTTCTTATCCGATATATACTGATACCGAGACGGAATTAGAAATTGTTAAATATAGATTGTTAAGATTTATAGTTTTGTTTATTTTAATAAGCATAGCAGGGGTATTGTATTTTACTAATATTAAATGGGTAATTAATAGTGGAATACCTGATGTGTTAGCCATGTTAATAGGTGGATTAATAGGTGGTATATTTGGTTACTGTATAAGTGGACTTGGAATGTTCATACCGAAATATTTCAAGTTAACAAAAGAAATAAAAAATAATGAAGAATAAAAGGGGATTTAACTTTTAATAAGTTAGAAAGAGAGGTATGGATTATGATTTTAGAATTTAAAAATGTAGAGAAAAATTTTGGTAATAAAAAGGTTCTTAAAGGTGTTAGCTTCACAGCGAAAAGTGGGGTGGCTAATGGATATTTAGGACGAAATGGTAGTGGTAAAACTACAAGTTTTAGAATTTTGTTAGATATATTCAAGCCTGATAAAGGGGAGATTTTACTAGATGGGAAACCTTTAGATCACAGTAAGGTAAAAATTGGATACCTTCCAGAAGAACGCGGAATGTACGATGGTGTTGGACTTGTAGATCAGCTTACGTACTTTGGAATGTTAAAAGGTATGAAGAAGAAAGCTGCGCAAACAGAAGCGAAAAAATGGTTAGAGTACTTTGAATTAGAGGATAATAAACAAGCATTAAAAACATTATCTAAAGGTAATGCCCAAAAAATTCAAATTATCCAAAGTGTTATGAATGATCCAGATATTCTTGTTTTCGATGAACCATTCAGTGGACTAGACCCGGTGAATGTATCGAAGTTAAAAGAAATAATTACAGATTTTATTAAAAAAGATAAACTTGTTATTTTCTCATCTCACCAAATGCCGGTTGTGGAAACATTCTGTGAGGACATTAATATACTAGAAAAAGGGAAAATTACTCTAAGTGGTAATCTAGATTATATTAAAAAACAATTAGGACACGGAAAAATGATCTTGAGTGTTAGTGGTTTTGAGAAAGAGGAACTGCTTGCTAATCTTAGAGCTGTGCCGCTAGATATTGAGTATTCATTAGTTCCAGAGGGAGTGCTTCTTGATTTCAAAGAAGAGGATGCTAAAAAAGAATTATTGGCAAAACTTGCAGGAAGCAGTTTTAATATAGAAGAATTCAAACTTTATAAACCTTCGTTAGAAGATATTTTCAAAGAACAGGTAGGTAAGTAATTATGAAAAATTTTAGTACAGTATTTAATTTTGAGTTTAAACAATTTTTTGCGAAAAAAGCGACAAAAGTTATTATGGCATTGTATTTCATTATAGCTATAGGTATAACATTTGTACCATCGATTGCTAATAGTAACATTTTTAAAGGTGAGAGCAATGATAATTTCAATCGTAGTGCATATGTTGTAAAAGATGTAAATGTTAAGTTAGATGATCTAAAAGAAGCTAAAAAATATGATAGTAAAGAGGCTTTAGAAAATGATATTAAAGCTAAAAAATTAGATGAAGGTATCATCTTAACTAAAGATAGTTATGAATATTTATCTCGACAATCTATCTTTAGTAAAGGTAGCAGTGAATTTAAAGAAGCTTTTGGAAAAAATGTAGAAAAATTAGTCTATAAACAAAATGGTTTAGATTATGATAAAGTAACTAATGTGAAATCACATCTACCTCAACCTGTACCTGTGAATGTAAGTGGAGATTCTGATGCTCAAACTCAAGTAGTAAATGTTGTAGTAGTTTATGCTCTTACATTTATTGTTTATATGACGGTAATTCAATTTGGTAGTGTAGTTGCGACAAATGTTGTTAAAGAAAAAAGTAATAGAGCTATGGAATTATTAGTAGTTACTGTAAGTCCAAGAACATTAATTTTAGGGAAAGTATTAGCTTTATCTGTTGCAGTACTTGTTCAAATGGGCTTAATTATTGGTGGATTATTCGCCGGTCTAAAAATCAATGGTTCTAGATATAGTGATAATATTAAACATATTCTAGAAAATGTAGACTTAAAAGTTCTTGGTGTAGGATTAGCATTTGCGTTAACTGGATTCGTAATGTTTATGTTTATGTACGCGGCATTCGCTTCATTAGTTAGTAAGATTGAGGATGTCAACGGAGCGATAACTTTACCGATGTTAACATTTATGGGTGCATTCTTCGTAAACTACTATATTATGGGTTCAACTGGAGATACTAAACTTGCAGAGATTTTATCATACGTTCCATTTACATCATATTTTGTAATGTTTACACGTTATGCAATAAGCAACGTATCTATTCAAGAATTAGGATTATCTTATGGTATATTAGTTGTAACTACATTACTTGTGGCATTTGCGAGTGTTAGAGTATATAGATTAGCGACATTAAGATACGGTCAAAAATTAAACTTCTTCAAATTATTATTTGGGAAGTAGAGAAATATAAAATATAATAACACCACATATTAGATTATCTAGTATGTGGTGTGTTTTGTGTATCTAAGATGACTATTCATAAAATAAGTTGTAGTATTATTTATTCATTGCACTTATTTTATATTTATGTTAAAATAAAATTATAAAGAGAGAGCCGTTTTAAAGACGGTGACTCTGATTAATTATAGTTTAAAATAACTGTCTTAACCGTTCAAAGTTTTAAAGATGGTTATTTTTTATTGTCTTTTTTTAATGCCATAATACATGCACTAACTATTGAAACAATTAAAAGGTTTATTCCAATAATTGTTTGTACAATTTCGTATGCCGACAACTTGCTACTCCCTTCTTCAAGTTTTCAGTGTATGTGAGCATAGCACCAACTCCTTTCGTAAAAAAGTAGCCACCATCTTTGTAGAAAGTATTATAATTTCCAACTTCTCTCTCCGATTTTGATTATATCAGATTAATTAGTGATTATCAATGATTTTAAGGAATTAATATTATTATTTTAATATTGTTAATAATAGTAAGAATTACAAGAAAATGACAATTACGATAGAGATAATTATCGTATAGATAATCAATAAAATATAAATATTTAAAATTTAATTATATATTTAAAAAAAGTGTCTTTTTGGTGAACTAGAAGTAATATTCAAAAGATTCAAATTTTGAGTCTTTTCTTTTTTCTTTTTAGTGCATAAAAGGTTATAATTAGGTATAAAAAAATCTGTAAAAGAAGGAGATTATTTAATGAGTGAACTGAAAAGAACGATAGGCTTTATGCCGGCTTTTATGACTGTAATAGGCTCAGTAATAGGAGCAGGAGTATTTTTCAAAGCGGCTGTTATTTATAAGACTACAGGGACGATGAGTCTAGGATTACTAGCGTGGGTTCTTGCTGGTATTATTACTATCTGTGCCGGTCTTACTGTTGCAGAACTTGCGGCATCTATTCCTGAAGTAGGAGGAATGGTTGTTTGGATAGAGAGAACTTATGGGAAAACTGCAGCATTCTTATTAGGATGGGCTCAGTCGGTGATTTATTTCCCTGCGATGATAGCGGCTCTTGCGGTTATCTTCTCTACACAAGTTTTAAATTTATTAAATTTAGATAAAACGTGGCATCTTCCTATAGCCATTGCTGCTGCAACATCGTTAATGTTTTTAAACTTTTTAGGTGGGAAAATTGGAGGAATGATTCAGACGGTAGCTACTATTTGTAAATTAATCCCATTAATAGTAATTATTGCATTTGGATTATTCCAAAGTGATTCACAACCGTTGCAATTATTCCCTGTAGAAGCGGGGAAAGATATTTCATTCGCTAGTGGACTAGGTGGAGCTTTACTTGCTGCGATGTTTGCCTATGAAGGTTGGACGAACGTAGGAAGTATGGCGGGAGAGATGAAAAACCCTAAAAAAGACTTACCAAGAGCAATTTTCCTAGGACTTGCAGTTGTTATGGTTGTATATGTACTTATAAATGTTGCTTACCTTATGACTTTACCATTAGATCATGTTGCAGGTAATCAAACTGTAGCCAGTGATGTAGCTGCGAAGTTGTTCGGCGGTATTGGTGGTAAAATTATCACAATTGGTATACTGATTAGTGTATATGGAGCAATTAACGGTTTTTCAATGGCTGGGATTCGAGTTCCTTATGCAATGGCAAAAAGTGAACAGATTCCATTTAAAAATGTATGGACGAAGTTAAATAAAGGTGCTGTACCGGTGAATGCGGGATTATTACTTTTAGTAATAGCGTTCTTAATGATGTTAACTGGTAGTTTTGATATGTTAACAGACTTATTAGTATTCGTAATGTGGTTCTTCTACACAGCAACTTTCCTTGCGGTAATTATACTACGTAAAAAAGAACCAAACTTAGAAAGACCATATAGAGTACCTTTATATCCAATAGTTCCTATAATAGCTATTCTTGGTGGAGTTTATACTTTAGTAAGTACTTTAATTTCACAAACATCATTAGCTATGGGAGGAATAGCCTTAACGTTAATAGGATTATTATTCTATACAGAATTACATAAGAAATTCAAAAAATAATAAAAAAGAAACATCGCATATTAGAAAATCTAGTATGCGATGTTTTATTGTTATTTATTTCTAGTTTCTGAATTTATTTTTTAAGAACATGTTCAATTTATGGGTAAAATTTACTATAATTAACAAGTTAAAAGCATTGATATAGCAACTTTTATAAATAGTTGATTATCATAATTTAATTTGATATAATCAAAACTGGAGAGAGAAGTTAGGGGGTGTAAAACTTCCGATAAAGATGGTGGCTACTTCAATATGAAAGGGGATGGTGCTATGCTCGCATACACTAAAATCTGGAAGAAAGGAGTAGCAAGTTGTCACCTTACGAAGTAGTACAAACTATTATTGGTATAAATCTATTGATTGTAACAATAGTTGGAGTGTGCTTAAAAGCGTTCAAAAATGACAATAAAAAATAACCATCTTTAACTGGTAATAGCCCCCAAAATTTGGACAAATTTTGGAGGGCTATTTATTATGAAATTAACAGATGAA
>ERZ772769.17-NODE-17-length-57116-cov-7.67633_pt1 | contig 57116 bp, 53 predicted proteins | sample MGYA00580987_ERZ772769 | MGnify/ENA primary metagenome ERZ772769 (study PRJEB29015, sample SAMEA2738043) | human oral metagenome | biome: human oral; feature: human-associated habitat; material: saliva | place: China | collected 2234 ...
CCCAGGTCCAAAGGGCGACCCAGGTCCAAAGGGCGACCCAGGTCCAAAGGGCGACAGCTCCTATGCCATCTACCTCAAGACCACCAAGGATACCCCCAAGCTAACCGAGGCGCAGTATGCAGCAATCAATGCAACGACGACCCAATACCTCTATCGAATAAATAAAGGCACTGAAGCGCTTATGAACGAGCAAACGATGTCGGCAGATCAGCTCATGGAGCTTGACAGCCACCGACGTAACATAATCAACGCCCTACGAAACAAGGGCGCCCAGGTCTCCGACGACGACGGACTGGAAACACTGGAGGAGAAGATCGGAGCGCTAAGTATCTATGTGCCGATCATCTTCAGGGCGCAGCAGTTCATTGACTGGAAAGATACATCGTTCCCGACGATGCAACTCTCCGAGAGCTATCGACCAGCTGATCTCAGCTATTGCTTTGCACGAAATCCATTCCTAAAAAAGCTGCCCGAGGTGCGAGGCATAGAAAATGCATCTAACGTATCCGCCTTTGCTAATGGTTGCTCCGCTCTGACCAGTGTCTCACTGCCAGACCTCGCGTCAGCACAGATCGCTTCATCGGTCTTTTCGGGCTGTTCAGCGTTAGAAACGGCTACTATAGGCTCACTTCCCAAAGCCATCTCATTAGAAAGCTTATTCAGTGGATGCGGTATGCTAAATTCGGCAACGATAGGGAGCGCTCCAAAGGCGACCACTGTAAAACTGATGTTCTTCAATTGCTCATCGTTGAAGAGCGTATCTCTTAACCTCTCAGGAGGAGGGATAACAAATTCTGAGTACATGTTCTCGGGGTGCTCAAGGCTAACGTCCGTGACTGGCGTAATAGATCTCACAAGTGCCATAAGTATTAGTAGTATGTTTGCCTATTGCTCCGACCTCAAGGAGGTGCGCGTCAAGGGGCTCAAGGTAGACCTCGATCTCTCCGCCTGCGATTCGCTCTCCGTGGAGAGCGTGAAGTACTTAGTCGATAACCTCCAGCAGGTGACGGGCAAGAGCATCACGCTTGCGAGTGCTTGGCAGACGGCACACCCCACCGAGGCGCGAGCGTATGCACAGAAAGCCACCGCCAAGGGCTTCGCACTAACTTTCAGATAGTACAGCTATGGAGATAATCGAACTGCAAGAGAAGGCGGGCTATATGTACGTCAATGCCGAGCATAGCATCGTGGCACGCTTCGGATACTGCCCATCCACTTACGCCAATCTGTGGAAGCTCACACCCGAAGCTGAAGCCCTCGCTCTCGAGGCGAAGTGGCGAGCAGAGAGAGGTGAACAGCAGGCAGAGAGTAACTAACAACGGGGGCGGGGTGCAGAGCCTCGCCCCTCCTCAATACAGAGAGATATGAAGACAAATAGATTAGAGTGGTGGGAGACGCTCATCGTGGTCGTAGCCGTGGCACTGATAGGCTACGCCCTTACGTCCTGCTCCCCAAGGGTGCTCCCGATCGAGAACACCCGCACGGAGTGGCGTGACCGAATAGAGTGGCGTGACCGATGGCGGTTGGATAGCGTGTATATCCACGACAGCGTATATGTCTCCGAGCGTATGGCAGGCGATACCATCTACAAGGATAAGATCGTGTATCGCAATCGCGAGAGAGTTGTCCACGATACGATCAATTCAGGTCGTGTCGATAGCGTGCGAGTCGTGCAGACCATTACAAGGCACGTTGAAGTGCCAGCCAAGCTCACAGCATGGCAGTCAATGCGCCTCAAAGCCTTTGCCCCCCTGCTCGCTATTGCGCTCGCCCTCGGGGCGTGGGTGTCGAGGAAGTTGTGGCTACCATTGCTCCGAGGCTTAATTGGATAAGGATATGAAAGAGATCACACTGAATGTAAGCAAGGTGCTGGTGTACAATGAGGTCAAGAAGAGTGCCAGCTACCAGGCTGCAAAGCTCATCGACAAAGACCCCACGGCATACGACCGACTTCTCCCTACTGATAGTAGCCGTGAGCTCCTGGAGCGGTATTGGAGAGAGGCGGTGAATGCCCTGATCGGAGGGATGCGTGGGTACATCAAGGAGCACCCCACTATGTCGGTGGGCCGTGCAGTAGAGCTGGGAGAGAACTTCGTAGTGAAGCTCAACGTGAGTACCCGCTTCGACGACGGAGCTATACCAGCAATAGAAGCTGGCATACACAGCTTCCTCACCATGGCCGTGCTGTCGGAGTGGTATCGGACGAGCCACCCCGAGGGTAGCGCACCAGCCTCCGAGGAGGCGAGTACGCACCTATCCGCTATGCTAAAGAAGCTGCACTACAAGCGTCCACCCGTTGCACCCACAAGAGCCTAAGCCAATATGCAGAACGTAACTATTAGTATCAAGCTCCCCGAGGTCTACTACCAGGTGGCACTACAAGCGCACCTTCTTGGGGAGACCGACTTATCGCAAGACAAAGACGCACGGGCCGTATCCCTCTCCCAGCTCGACGTAGAGGGGGAGAGTCGTGAGGTCATCCTTCGTGCGGTCAAAGCGTCCGACACAAGCCTGCGCCAGCGTCTGCACCTCTATCTCACGGAGGAGAATACAGCAACGTCCGTAGACAATGTGCCAAAGGACGAAGATGCCCTCACCTTCTCTCTACGCCTCCCCGACAACTTCTTCCTGCCAGCAGTCAAGGATATGGAGGAGGCTATCCACCATTACCTGGTCCACTCGTGCCTATCGGAGTGGTACGCACTGATGAAGGATGAAATGGCAAGCGCATACAGCAAGTTCGCACAAGCGGACCTCGACAAGATGAAGCAGGCGTCATCGCGACGCATACGTCCTACACGACCAGCTAACCCCTACGAATAATGGAGAGACGAACATACCTTCACGACCTTAACGCCCGTCTTATTACAGAACGCCTCGACGGGGATCACCAGCGGGCTACGCTCACCTTCTATACAGATGAGCTCATATACGACATACGCAACATCGCTTATATCTATGGTGTGGCTAAGTCGGACAAGCAGCCCGACGTAGACAATCATCTTACCTTTGATATTGGCGAAGAGGGGAATGTGGATCGTATCGCGCGTGTGCTGGACCTTTCTTTCAGTGAGATCCAGGAAGCACTCTACCCTTACACGCGTTCCCCCCTGCTGGAGGACCAGGGCTGCGGGTGCGAGATACACCAGCGTGACGATATACTCGACACCGAGCGAGAGGAGTACACCCTCAATATGATTGTACCTTCGCTCATGTCGCGGCATACGCTCACCTATGCGGAGAACTGGATACACGAGTTCCTGGTGTGTCGCGCCTTTGCAGAGTGGCTGATGCTCATCGGGGATAGTAGCTTTAATGTGTGGCTCGAGAAGGCTGAGATAGCCAAGAAAGAGATCATGCGAGCTATGGCTCGACGTACAGGGAAGATCCGACGCAAGATGAGCCCGTTTGTATAGGTCTCGACACAAACAAAAAGCGGGGGCAGCTACCGAGGTATTCTCAGTAGCTGCCCCCGCTTCATTTGCAGAGAGGTCTCTATCGTGGCTTATCTGTCATCTTGGGTAGGTACTCAATGGTACACCCAAAGATCGCCTCCTCGGGGTCAAGCTGGCAGAGCAAGGCCACCTTGAAGAACTTGAAAGGAGTACCGCTGATACCTCGCAGGATATGGTCAGAACTTGATGAGATCACATGCCAGTCGAAGAGGTCACGCGAGCCGTAGAGGATCGTTCGCACGTGGCCCTTGCGGAAGTACCCACGCTGTATAACAGAGCGGATAGTCTTCATCGTGTCGGGTGCTCCGAGCTTCAAAGGTCGTGTCACCAGCAACCCTCGTACGCCCTTCGTTGGGTCGATCTTAGAATAGTCCACCACCTTACCATCCTTCGTCACGGCTATCGTCTGCGGGTAGGAGTTCACGGCCTTGCGAATGTCGGTAGGAGTAGTACTCCACTGCTTACTCTTGAGCGAGTAGACGTAGGTGTACGACGTCTTGGGGTTGTAGGCATACAGACGCTGACGTGGGTAGTCGTAGATCATCTCTGCCTCAGCGAGGAAATCCTTGAGGGGGAGGTGGTCTGTCTGCTCCTTGGGTATGCCAGCCTCCCTGGATAGCTCGTCGGACTTTGGCAAACTCTTCAATGAGGTGCTTCGGTTTGGATCAAGCGAGTCGGAGATACACACACATTGCGAGCCTGACAACATCATGATACCACGCTCAGAGGTGAACAGCACCGCGTTGTCGATCTGCGTTATGCTCTTTGGATTGATGCACACGTCACGTGAGATCGGCTGCTTGGCGGTATATGTCCCGTCCTTTGCCACCTCGAGAGCCCATACGCCATCTGTGGACAGGGCATAGAGGGGGAACTGACCGAACTGACCTGCGGAGAGAGCCTTCGTGGCTGCACTAATCCCGAGGATCTTGCCCGTGCCGATTGAGTTCACCCCACGCGTCGGGAAGTTAAACGGGTTGTTCACCTCCGAGGTGTACACCTTGTTGGGCAATGGGAAGGTACGCTTAGAGGTGGCTTGCACATTGCTCTCGAATGCACGGAGGTCACGCTCCGAAGAGCTCACCCATCCCTCAATAGGAGACAGGTGCGTGCCCATAGCATAAGCTCCTGAGAGGAAGCTGTGCTTTGTGAGCTCTCGCTCCAGCTTCTTGTATATCCAAGTCGATCCTACTACCTCCTGCTTGTATGCCACCACCTTGTAGGCTCTGTTATCGGGGCAGTAGACGAACGTCAGTAGCTTGTCTACATCCACGCTCGAATATACCCCTGCACTTATATATACGTCCTCCCCGTCGTCTCCCTTGATGACGAAGAACATATATAAGAACTGGCTCGCCACGGGTGTGGTGTACGGGAATAGCCTCCAGCGATCACTCTGTGCGAGCAGCTGCTCGGATAGGCCCGTGATATTTAGACGCGAGTTGTAGATATACGCGCTCGTCGGCACGGTCTTGTGATGCGACTTCGCGTCATCATGGAGCGTTTCGTACGTGGCGATGTGCTCTAAGAAGCCCTCCTTGTCGAAGCGCATATCCAGCTCATGGCTTAGAGATATAACCCCTGGCTTTATCTCGGCTGACTTGATGAGGTAGAATGAGCTGATGCCCCTAATCTGAGCGTCTACTCGCTCGGAGTTGTTCAGGGCGTACCATTTGTTATCGTGCCATGCCGTCGGGTCTAAGATATTCACCTCCCACTCGCCAGGTATGACCCACGGCTGGAAGCGTCCCGTGCTACGTATCTCGGGAGTGAAGCCTGAGTAAGCCCTGGATATGGAGAAGGGTCGAAGGATGAGACCGAGCGGATCAAGGACAGAGCCATTACCCGTGAGCGGGTGCTCCTGGTCCCATGTGTATATAGGAGACGATATAAAGAAGTCTACGCTCTTCACGATGTCCCCCCACTTAGTCAGCCGCTTGTAGTCCTCGGGGTCGTCAAGTGCGTGGGAGAGATCGCTCACAGATAGCGATAGCTTTATCTTACCTCCGCTGAACATGAACCGATTGCAGGTATTCGGGATCATAAGCACAGGAGGCGACGGCATCGTGGTAGATCCATCATAGAGCCTGAGAGCATAGCGGATAAAGAAGGGGAAGATGAACTTACCCTCCTTGTCGTAGTGCTTGGCGCGCATCCTATTGAGTAGCGACGCCAGCTGCTGCTCGCGATCTCGCCCCCTATCGTAGTCCTCCTCTACCACTACCTCCTTAGTCTTGAGCGCGAAGGACAGCTTGGGGAATGGTATCTGATCCCCCAGGTGTATGTATCCCTTTGTGGAGTCCTTGTAAAGGAAGTAGTGCATACCCGTAGGGGTGAGCACAAGGAGCGTATTGCCAACGCTCTGTATCTCCGTGATGTCCTTGCCCACGCTATCGAGCGGCACTAATGTCCCCCCGTCCTTGGTGTATGCGAGCTCTCCCGTCTCGGGGTCACGAAGGATATAGTGGCGAAATGACGGGGTCACATGAACGTGATCGATCGTCTTCCCCTTCGGCAGGTCAAAGATTGCAGCTGGAGGCTGAATAGGCTTCAAAGCCTCATCCTCGGGGACAAGGCCTGACACACCTTCGAGATCCCCGTCGGGCACTGCATAGTCGTCGGGGGTTGTGGAGAAGCCGCGGTAACGGATCTCTCGTATCTGTGTAGGCATACTCTATATCTATTTACGTGGTGGCTGGATCTCGTAGTAGGTGGTGCTGGCTATCTGACGACGCTTGACGTAGAGCTGGACCACCTCATCCTCTATGTCGTATCGGTAGAGGATAGCGGCAGCCGTTGGCGTCAGGGTCTCGAAGCCGTGGGTGTTGGTATCCTCGTTATACTGGATAACTGGGGCAGCCTTTACCTGGGCTTCAGAGGCATCCTCGGGCAGGAAGGAGAAGCCGTATGTGGCGCGATCCTGTATCGAGAATACAAGCATACGCCTGCCGACAGCTTTCTCCCCTCCCATTTCTCGCAGTAGTCGAGGTGAAAGTGTTATTGACGAGTCTCGCGAGTCTATGGTCACAAGGCGTTTGCGCTGGTCGAGTAGCTTGTTAAACATAGGGTTGGAAGTTGGTTATCTTGGTACGGCTTCGGAATGAGATCGTCTTGATGAAGTTAAACGACCTGTTCGACGCAAGGATCTCTCGGTGGGCCCTCGCATCCTCCTTTGTCTCGAAGATGTGGGAGGCTATCTCGCAGTTGCGCGTGCCTATATGGTAGACGATATTCGCGTAGTATCGACGACCGAGGATGTGGTCAATGATTAGTGATAGTAGGTTCATAGCTCTGCTTTTGAAGTAGCCCCCTCTCCGCTTGTCGTGTGCAGAGAGGGGGCTGGGTTAGTTACTCTTTGGGGGTGTTGTGAAGTGCATTGAGGAACGCCTCGGCTACCGCCTTGCCGTATCGGTCGGAGAAGCACCCATTAAACTCTATGCTTAGCCCTGGCCCGTGAAGCGTAAACCGAGTGTGCGTAGCTTCGTCGAAGCCGAATTGAGATCCGCCAGGGATCGTCGTCCACTGAACGCGTGGGTGTGAGATCTTCATGGCTATGCAGCTTTGATGATGTCTACAATGTCGAGGACTCGAGCGTCGGTGACGTCTTGGATACGTCCGTAGCTTGCCATGTCGCTGGCATCCATGATTGACAACTCCTTGACAAGCGTCTTGCGCGTCACCTTCTTGCCGTCCACCTCATCGACAACACTCACGATATAGTATCCAGCCGACGTGCTGTCCACGTCAAGCCCCATGGCGTCGTTTACCCCTAACGGCTTTAGGCTCTTGATAGCCACGGGTGATGGCGTGAGCTCATTGAGGTACTCCAGCGTGCGTGCCTCTGCCTCCGTGTAGGAGGCTGCATTGACGAGGTAGGTCTCGGTGATTTTCTTGTCCTCCAGGTTATGGTAGGATACTCGTGCGATAAATAGGTCCATGTTAGTTTGTATTAGTTTTCTATCTGTTCTTTACTCGGTCACCTACATTCGTATGCATATAGGTGACTGCATCGACTTTCAGCTCTGTTACGTCCCCGTTGTCAAGCCTGACTTTGAGATAGTACCTATCGGGTCTATACACTATATCCCCCTCCCAAAAGCCCCAGTCGTACCCAGCAGGGTCTGCCACCTTCTCGATGACCACCCCTTCTGATCGTAGTATTCGCTCGGTTGCTTGTTTCCGTTTGTACTCCTCCGAACAGGATAAGGTCGTAGCGATAGCTCCAATGAATATGAATGCTATAACGTAGTCTATACACTTAGCGTACTTGTTCATAGTCGTTCTCCTTAGTCGTTATTCCGAGTAGACTGCATGCGCGCTTTATGCGGTCTTTGTCTGCAAGCCTCTTTATGTCATCAACGCTGGTGTCGTTGTGTGGGCTAAGTACTATTTCATACGGGGGATACATGTGCTGAACCACATCCATTGTGCTTAGATACAGTGCGGCACGTGTCCGATTGCCATTATCGTCAAACACCTCCCGAATTGTGTAGAATACATCTGCATCTGCCGATACCTCCATAAGTTCAGCGTAGTGGTCTACCACCTTCTCACCATCCATATCAAATGGGTCTGTGCAGTTCCACTCCAGCGGGTTCTTCTCTAGCTGTTGCTTTACTTCTTCTCGTGTCATTTGATTAAGTTGTCTACTATGTTTAGCAATACTCTTGTCACAAGCGACCTCTTTGCGTGAAGTAAGTTGTTAGCCGTTAGCTCAGTTGTCGAGGTTACTGACGCATCCTTGCAGTAGTATATGGAGGACTCGTCTACTGCTATACACAAGCCGTTGTAACTCTTCTTCGGGAAGAAGTAGAAATCTCCGTCCTTCTCCACAGGTATCGATAGTCGCCCTGTGCTATCTTTTATCGTAAGCATATCTCCGTCGAACTTCATTCCCATATCTTGATTAGAGCGTGTCATAGCGTCTTTACTAATTCTCTAAGGTCTTTCATGCATAGGTGGATAGAGCGCATTCGCGTTTGCGCATCCTCGCCACCATCGAGCTTGAATTTTATGTCCATTTCAATCTCGCCACCAAAGTCACCCTCACTCCTTGAGCGGGATACTATCCGAAAGTGCTCCCACTTCGGATTATCGTCATCACCCTTATTACGGCAGGTGTATTGCACCACCCTGCCATCGTCGAGGTAAGCCGTTCCTATTAGTAATCCTTTGCCGTGCTCATCCCACGTTAGCGTGGGTGCTATCTTCTGTGTCATAGTTCGTTGTTTACTATGTAGGTTATAGCTAACTTCTTTAGCTTTGGCTCTGACCTTCCGATGTCGCCATATATCTTCTTCATTGGCTTCCTGCCCCCTATCTTCCACACCTCGATAACGGTTCGCCTTTTGCCGACCCTTGTAAGGTATGCATGCAGCCCTTGTGGTAGCCTTGTACACAGGCACCCAGTGTATGGCGACTCCACCCAATAGATGTCTCCGATTAACTTTCGAGCTTCCTCTCGTGTCATAGTTCGTTGTGTTTTGTAGAGTGCTCCCCGCCGTCCCAGGCGCGTGAAGGTCTCGCGTGCGGTAAATCGCCAGCAGGGCGCACTCGTGGCCTACTTACTTGTCAGGATGAAGTCAAATGGGGAGCAGTACCTTGGATCGTCAGGGGATAGCCCTGCGTTCTGTTCGTGGGTGTATTCCTCCACCCATTTGCCAGCCTGCCCATACGTTGCGAACTCTCCGCAGATAGCGTCGGTGAGTCTGTTCTTTACGATGTACTTCATTTTCTTTTCGTTTTAGTGGTTAGTTCTGTTCGTTGCGTTCGTCCCTGAGCTTGTGTATGGCTTCTTCCGCCTCCTCCCATTCGCCACCGAAGATGTAGGTAATGACGCTCTGTGCGGTGTCGCTTAGAGGCACTTCCTTCGCTATCTCCCGTAGCTCTCTGAGTAGCTCGGTGTAGTCCTTCTGATCGGGCTCAAAGCCAAGGAATTTAGCTTCACGGCAAGCCCGCCATACCGCCCCAGCATTCCCCCGACTTCTGTATTGTGCATATTCCACTATTTGCTGAATGGCATTGCCTCGGAAGTAGTCAATACGATAGGTGATAAGCAGGTTGTCACGCCACGCTCTCAGCCGTTCTTTTTGTTCTTGGGTCATAGATCTATGTTGTTTGTTAGTCTTGATTATCTCGGTTGAACATTGAGTATATCTGCTCTACTATCCACGCTCTCCCCTCCGCCTTAGCTTCTTTGAGAGTTGGGAGGACCATATCGAGATTGCTTTTCAAGCGTTCCGACACAGAGTAGACGCACCAGCCTCCACCAGCTGAGTACTTGCAGATGTGTATCCGCCAAGCATTCACCATTGTCCACCACTCGTCGTCGCCAGCCTTGCACCATACAAGCGGTCGCAGGTTGTCGTCAATGAGCTTGCGGGAGATAGCCTCGGTAGGATATGGGGCTTTTGCCCTCAGCTCCGCTCGCATTGCTTTGAACATGTTTATGCACAACCGATTGGTCTTGGCGAGCTTCTTTATGCAGAGTTTAAGCTCGTCTATCTCCTCGTCCTTGTCGGCCACCTCCTTTTCGAGCTTCTCCTTTTCCTGGAACAGCGAGTAGTTGTGCTTCGTGAGGCTCTCACGCAGGTCGTCCTTGGACTTTCTGAGGTCTTCCACCTCCCGCCCCTCAGACAACCAAAGGAAGAAGAGTGTGACGCACCCTGCGCCAAGGGTGAGGCAGGCGATGAAGGAGAGGAGGGCGAATGTTTCGTTTGTCATATCTCCTTAGTATTTCTTCCCGTGCAGTGCAGGGCGTGTTGCGTTGTATTTCATCTGAAGCTCGACGTGCTTCATCAGGTCGAACGCGAAGGTCTTGGATATTGTCCTCAAAATGCGAACAATTCGCGTGGCGTTGGATTTGTAGGTGTCTTGTTCCTGAAAAGGATTACTAAGCCATTCGGTTGCTTTTAAAAGCTGCGTAGTAAATGTTTCCATAGATGTTGCAGGGAGCAATGTGAATGCCTCGATTACTTCTTCTCCCTTCACCATTGATCCGATGAAGTCAAGCAGGCGGATGCAAGCATTTGCGATTTCGTATTCAACGGAGTACTTGACCTCGTTCACGAACATTTGAGTGTAGTGCTCACCCTCGAGCCGCTCCAGCTTTTTGATTGTTTTGTTAGAAAGCCTTGCCCACTTATTGACGCGGTCGGCTTCCACGGCTTTGCCGAGTTTGGCAAGCACCAGCATCATGTAGTGGTCATAGTGGTAGCGCCCGTGTCGACGTTCGTCCCAGGAACCTTTAGCTACCGCCGTATTGTGGGCGAGCCTGGCGAGTGGAGCTATGTTGTCCCAGTTGTAGATGCCTGTCTGTGTCATATCTTCTCAGTATTTCTTCCCGTGCTTCGCAGGGCGTGTTTCGTTGTATTTCAGCTTGAGGTCGATGTGCGCCATCAGGTCGATGCCGAGGTGGTCGCAGAGCAACTCGAGGGATTTGATGGCGTAGAGAATGGCGGTGCGGTGAGCGTACATATTGCAATGACAGCACACCTCTTGAAGGATAGGCCACAGCGCATCAGCAAGCGTCATTTCCCCATCGATGTAGAATGCAGATACGCCTAAGTCGGTCTCTACCTCCTTCTCCGACAGCGCACGATCTTTTGTCATCCACCCCAGCAGGTCGAGCATGCGTATCACTGCGTCGGCGATCTCGTCCTCCACTCTATCCTTGACCTCACGTAGGAACTCTTGATTATAGGGCGCACCCGCTATACGCTGGAGTGTGTCTATCGTGTCGGGGTCGAGCTTCGCCCACTTGCCTAAGCGGTCGGCCTCCACTGCCTCGGAAAGCTCCGAGACAACCAGCATCAGATAATGCCCGACGGAGTGGGGCTCATTCCAAAAGCCTTTAGCTACTGCCCGCTGGTGGCAGTCCTTGGCGTAGCGGTTGAGCGTATCTGCGTTGTAAAGTATGTATGTCATATTCGTTGCGATGTATCTATTAGTTCCCGAGTTGAAAGAGTATGACGAAGGCCCACACCAGGCAGGCAGTCCCGAAGATGTTTATCGGGATAAGCCACCAGCGGAGCTCCCTCCCCTCTTGCTCATCCTCCTCCAGCAGTGCGTATGACGTAGGGGAAGTAATCAAGCCCATGAGAAACAGGATGATAAATTGAGTAGCCATGGTTAGTTATAGGGAGGATATGGTTAAGCCTCCTTCAGGGTCACATACCATTGTGAACTTGGCGATGATGTTGAGGTTTTCCATGATCGCCATCGCAATCTCACCCATTTTGGGTAAGAAGTAGAGGTTTTGACCTACTGGTACCACCCTAAAACGGATGCGTACCTCATCGCCAGTGGTAGATATGAGTCTGATTGTCGATGGCCAATCCATCCGTATGGTCTTGCCTATATTCTGCATATCAATATCAAACTTGAGGTGCGCAAAGTCTGATCTTTTCACATCCTCTATACAGAGGTGCATGTTGTATTCGGAGGGCATTCGGTTATAAGACACCAGCCTGATAAGATTAGACTCCTCACTGACAAACTCAAGGCCTACGCATTGAGCATCATGTCTACTCCCTACATTGTCACCTGCTGCTGTTGTTCCAGTAAACACCAGCCCCTTGATCTTTTTAGTTTCTTCTACTCGTTTCATGTCTTTAAGTTTTAGTCTTGTTGGATCGCCCTCCTTCTCCATAAGAGGTCGGGGAGTGCGTTGTGGTCGTGATACCCGAGTTCGTGATTCGACGCGTCCCATTCGGGAGTTGAACTCGGTGAGGCAGTCCACCATGGATTGGTAGACCTCGTTCTGCCCCTTGCAGCAGTCCCGCAGGGTCGCGTGGTCCTCGATCAGCTTAGCGATGTCGGACTTCATGCTGGCGTGCATGCTGTCGAAAAGGCGGATGCGAGAGTGAATAGCCCAAATGAAGTAGGCCGCGGTAAGGGCGCATGCTATGAGCAGGCCCAGTGTTACGTATGTCATCCGTTAAATCCTTTGATAGGTGTTGCGAGGTGGTGAATAGCCAGGAGCAGCGCGTCGCGGTCCTCCTGATTGGTGGCCCTTTGCTTGTGCTTAGGCAGTGTGAGTCGGTGACGCTTGCATACCATCAGGAGCTCCTCGTGTGTGATCTTCCCGTTCTTACCCTTCCACACCTTGCGTAGTGGTGGCTGGCAGATGAGCGGGAACTCGTAGTCGGTGATGAGGTCACGCAGGACCTCTCCGACCATAGCACAGCGTCCGACGTTATACCCCGTCTTGGCTATTGCCTTGGCTTCCACCTGTCCCCCGATGTGTCGGTTGTGCGATGTCCCCCACACATTCTCGAGGACGAAGCGGTAAGAGTAGTCGGTATCGAGATACTGCTCGTCCACCTCGTTGCGCCATTCCTGGAGCAAGCGTACGATCTTTGGGATTGTCAGCTGCTCCAGGTGAATAGTGCGGTCGGTGATATTGATGCAAGCCCAGCCCGAGCCCTGAGTGTCAGGGTCGATGCCGATGATCAGCTGCTTCTTTGGGCGGGTGGTTAGGTCGTTGCTCATGGTTTGTACACCTCATTCTCCCCGTAGATACATGTCAATCGGAGTAAGATCGACTCGATGAAGTGTCGTCTGCACGCGTCTTGGTCTTCCAATGGGCCTGTAATAGAACTATCCAATAAGAGCTCGTAGTCCTTGCACCTCAAAGCAAAGTCTACCCTTTCCTCCTGCTCCCATCCTGGAATTTTGCTGGCAGCTATACTCAGATAGGCTTCACAAACTTTATCGAGATGCATAGTCAAGCCGAATTGAACGAAGCCGTCGGGAACAATCATAGTGTAATCGACGGCCCTGGAGAGGTCCTCGATTGATATGCCATCCTTCCCTTCTTTCTTGCTCGCCTTCACAAGATCCAAGAGCTTCTTTGGCGTACCCTTCTTCAGGCAGATAAGCACCTTATTGTAAATATCCATAAGCCTCTCCGCTTCTTCCTTTTCCTTTTGGCCCATGAATTTTAGGTTGGCGATCATTGTCTTTTTGTCTTCCATGTTCACCTGTTGTTAGAATGGCAGATCATCAGCGACTCCCGCTTGTGGTGCGGGTGCTGGTTGTGGTTGCGCAGGGGCGGCAGCTGGAGCGGTGGCTACCTGCTGTGGTGCTGGTGCAGCTTGCTGTGCTCCTGCCAGGACGATGTTCCACGCCTTGATCTCAGTGTACCATCGCCCGTTGAACTCTCGGCTATCGATGTCTACGGAGACCATCACGTCCTGCCCCACCTGTGGTGTCTTGGCTACGTTGTCTCCGAAGAGTGAGATACAGACCTTGCGGGGGTATTGCCCACCTTGCTCAAGGATGAACTCCTGCCTCTGCCATGGGTTGCCAGCCTTGGATGTTCCCGACTGGATTGGGAGGACCTGCACGACCTTCCCGCTGATATTCATTTCGCTCATATCGCTGTGTGATTAAAGTGTTGTCTGTTCTGTTACTCTGATGAGGTAGCCTCTACGGACAAGCTCGTCAGGGGATAGATCGAGGAGGCAGTCGGAGGTGTCTGTACTTGACACGTTGCGCCTTTCCTCTTTCAGGGCATTTGCCTTCGTGAGTCGTCGGTACTTACCTGCGATAGCTTGCTCATGGAAAGTGCACCCCGACTCTTCCTTGTACTTTCGGATGCACCCCATAAGGCCAAGCTCAGGGGTACGCTCGAGCATCACGATGATCTCGTCGATGATTGACGCTGGTATCACTCCATACCCTGCTGGCTTTCCTCCCTGGTGCTCGATGTACCTCGGGTGATGAGTCAGCTTGTGGCATATGTGATGGCGTGAATATCCGTATCTCTTCGCAGCCATCCTCGATGCTGGCGTGGGCCTCATGCCGCCCTCGATCACCAGCTGCAAGGCGTAGTCTACGATCTTCTCGAGAGGTGTGTTTCGCTCGATCATGGCTAAGATTTGCTGATAGTTCGTAGCATCTTGCTCCGTTGCCATCGCTCTTGTATCTCCTTCTGTGCTGCGGAGACGTCGGCCTTACACTGCTCGAGCTTCTTGCTGTAGTAGGCATGAGCTCGTGGCGTCGTGGTGCGTCCGATGATTGCAGGGAGTGCTTCGATATGCACATTGAGGTTGCGGATGCGATCCCGCAGGTCCTTGTCGGTTAGGTCGTCGAAGTTGTTGAAGTTGTAACAGATGTCTTGCATAAGCTTTGAGGTTACGACCTCGGCTGTGCTGACGCCAGTCGGTGGTCTGTTGATGATAAATGGACTATGACGCAGTCGCCTTGGATGCGAGAGGCAGTGCGGTCGTCGTAGAGGTTAGGACCGCTCAGTGCGTCGGGTGGATAGTTGCTTGTGATGATCGTTGGTCGGCTAAGTCGCTCTCCGTGCTGATCGCTGCGTCGGCAGATGATTGACGCTATGACGCTTGATCGTGATCCGTAGTACTGCGCCTCCTTGGGCTCTGCCCCGAGGTCTCCGATGTGCAGGACAAAGCGTCCCTCATCGAGATATTTCCCCGTCTCCTGGTAGTGTGCGGTGTAGTCCCTGGCGTGTGTCTCGCCATGGGTGGCACTGCTCCACAGCAGGGGTAGGTATGACACGCTCCATTTGTCCCGATCCTTGTCGTATTTCCAAAATGGGCGGTGCACCCCGACGATCTCGGAGAGGCGGTGCAGTAGTCGCACCAGCATGGTCTTGCCTGATCCCGTCGGACCCCACACGTACAAACCTCCGAAGGGGTTAGTGCAGGACGGGGAAGCGAGTAGCCAGGCGAGGGCTCTGCGGTATGCCTGTATCTCGTCGGGCGATAGGTCGAAGGCTGGAGTCTCACGTCGTCCCAACTCGAGGAGGACGTCGAACGCGTCGTCAAAGGTGACGGGGTTCTTCATCAGCCGTGGCTCATACCCCTCGAAGGTGACGGGGTCAAGCGTTGCAAGCAGTTCTTCTTTCGTGAATGGCATTGTGTCGTTGTGTTAGTCGGGATAGTCAGCGTACTTTGCGGGGAAGTTGCGTTTGAGTACCGCTCGGTTGTCGTGGTCAAGTGCAAGCCACTTAGCCATTTCATCCTGTGGCGTAGGTGGCGCGCTTCGCTCAGGGTGGTATTCGGCATTGGTGTAGGTTGGTCGAGATTGCGAAGCTCGGGGGAATAGTGACTGCCGTTTGGCGTCCTCTTCCTTCTGACGCTTGTGCCAGGTGACCAGCGCGCTCTTCCAGCTCTTCATCTTGTTAGGCCCAACGCGCCAGCCGTTGCTCTCGTAGTGGGCTATGAACCTCTCGGGGTCTACTTCATAGCCCGCCCTCTCTATCTCAGCTCTGACTTCATCCAGGGAGGGCGGGGAAAAGCGCGTCGCTTTTTCCCCCTCTCTCTTTATGTCTTCTTGTCTTATAGTCTTGGGGCTTTGCCCCCCTATTATCCCCCCATCTACCTTGCTTTTTTGGGGGTCTACCTTGGTGCTACCTTCCTCGCTACCTTCCTCTACCTTACTTTCTACCTTGGTCGTACCTTCCTTTACCTTACCTCCTACCTTACTTCTACCTTCCTCTACCTTGGTGTCTACCTTGGTGTCTACCTTACTTTTACCTTGGTCTACCTTACTTCTACCTTCCTCTGTACCTTCCTTTACCTTGGTGCTACCTTCCTCGCTACCTTCCTCTACCTTACTTTCTACCTTGGTAGGTCTGTACTTTCTACCGCCCTTTGCCATGCGTTCGCGTGCCTCGGGAGATAGTCGTCGCTTGGCTCGGTAGGCGGTTGGCTCGTCGCTCGTCTCTTCATCTTCGTACCCCTTCCTGATGACGGCTTCGTGGAAGTCGTGGCTTAGTCGTCGTGAGTAGAAGTACTCGATGTTGTCGTCTCCAGCCTCTACTACGAAGAGCTCAAAGTCTCTGACAACAGACTCAATCATCGTAGGCTTGCGAGAGTGGAGTAGCTTCGCGATGAGCTTTGGGTCTAACTGCATTCGAGGCTCTTTGCCTTCGTCTGCTGATAGCTGGCTGAGTAGCTCGAGTGTTAGCCAGTAGATGCCGTAACCCTCTGCCCCATGTGCCGCCATGAGTCGTCGGAGCTTTAGGTCTAAGCTGGCATGAATATCGTGGCGAAAATATCTGTCGGAGCACATACACATAGTATATATGAGGTGTTACTATTTACGTCTCATCTTCTCGGCTCTCCTTTTGAGGTCGTTGAAGATCGTCGTGTCGAGGATTATTGTTGATCGTCCTTCCTGTGTGAAGGCTTCGGGATAGTCTTTGATGCGTTGTCTGAGTGTTGCTGAGTTTCGTATGCCGAGATACGCCATCACTTCCTTGCGTCCGCTGATGGTGCGATGCTGTGGCTCTTGTCGATGCCTCAGCTCTTCTCTGAGTGCCTCAGCTCCCTCTCGCATAGCATTCATGATGAGCTGCCGTAGATCCTCGGGGCTCATCTGAATGGTGACGGGGGTGTAGGTCTGTGTGGTTGGCATATCAGAATGGTGTCTTATTGATCTCTATTGTCATGTCGGGTGCTGCTATCATCGTGGGCAGCCCCGTAGCCTCTTCGATTGATTGTCGGCAACGCTCTGCATTGGTGTTGCCTGCGGAGAGGTGTATGAGCAGTATCTGTCGTGAGGTGGTCAGGTCATTTGCCAGGAGCGTCCGTAAGCAAGTGCCGTAACTCATGTGCGATCTTGTCGTGCGTTGGTACTGCGCTGGGTGGATAGCCCCTGCAGCGAGTCGCTCCTTGATGAGGTCCTCGCTGTAGTTGCATTCGATGAGCCAGTGCGTCGCCTTGGGGAAGCGGTATTTAAGTAGGTATGAGTCGGTGAGGAATAGCAGCCTACCCATTTCTTCGTGCTCGATAAGGAAGCCCAGGGGCTCCTCTGCGTCGTGCTCCACGTCGAAGGGAAGGACCGAGAAGCTACCGATCTTCACTGCTCGCTTGCTCGTCAGTATTCGGAGCATGGGGTCGTCACCGAGCTGTAAAGCGTCGGCCGTCCCCCTGGAGCAGTAAATCGGTACTCTTCGGCTGGTGACCCAGCGGGCCTCGCGGGCATGGTCTCCGTGCTCGTGCGAGAGGAGGCAACCCGCGAGGTGCTGTAGGTCAAAGTCCAGGGACTGGAGTAGCTGCTGCTTCTTGACTCCGCATTCGATGAGGAGCGTTTCCCCTGACGATGTACGAAGTATGTAGGCATTGCCTGCGCTACTCGATCCGAGGACTGAGAGAGTCATATTAGAATGGTGCTTCTACTTGTGCATCCTTGGGCTTACCTTCTAACTTTTCTTCGGGAGCTGGTGGTGTGGTGGGCGTTGCCGTGGGTGACTCGTAGATCTCGCCCGTCTCTCCGTCGAAGTCGAGGGACTCGCTTGCGGTCTTACTCTCGATCTCGCGAGCGACTTTGTTTGTCACATCCTCCACAGAGGCGTATTCGTCGCGGTCTACATAGTGTGCTTCGCCTTGCTCATCGATGACAGCTTGGTCGCTCTTGATAGCGTTCTGCATCTCTACGGAGAGTGGAGCGTACTTACTTAGCAGGAGCTTCAGTACGGTCTTCTTCGCCATAGCGTCAAAGTCCGTTGTCCACTTGCTGGAGGACTTTACCCAAGCCTTCGTGCTCTTGTAGGTCTCGGAGTATCGGAGGGCGTGGGCTTCGACTTCTTCACGTGTCATATATAGGCACTTCGAGAAGCCGTTGGTCAGGCGGAAGTAAGCGACGTAGCCTATGATGGGGAGCGTCTCTCGGTTGGGCTTGGCTGCGAAGCGGGTCTCCCCTGTGAGGAGGTCGAAGTCTTGAAGCTCACCCTCCCTAACTTCGGTAACATTGATCGCTTGGAACTGACCGCTTCGGATGGCAAGCTGTATGAAGCCCTTGTATCCCAGCTGGAACTGCGCCTGTGCTGTGCCGTTCTTTCGGTTGTAAGGTATGACGTAGGCAAAGCCGAGGTTTGGATCGAGTGGCAGATCAAGGGCGGTCGCCTTGATCCCTGCATGGATGATCGTCAGCGGGTCGCAGGCTTGTAGCCCCGTGCTGTTTGCCACCAGTGCCGTGATGTTGTTTACGAAAGAGGACTTCTTAGCAGAGAGCACCCGCTGGAGGTAGTCTTGGGTGCGCTGGTCAGCGAGGATATGGTTGAAGCCACTGAGCGTGTTGGCTTGGGGCTGTGCAGGCGCGCTGGCCGTTGGTTGGATTGTCTGTGGTGTCATGTTGTCTTAATTGATATGTGTGACGTTTAACTCCTTGTCGTCGGAGACTTGGAGGCGAATGATCTGTGATGTGAGGTCGTCGGGGAGAGTCTGTATGCTCTCGCTGTTGTCTACGAAGACGGGAGCGCATACCTGGTGGTGCTCACTGAGCACTCGTATGATCTCGAGCCCTGCCGTGATGCGGCTTGCGGTGTTGGCTGCCGTAATGGGCACTCCGTTTACCAGCGGCTGGCAGGTCTCTGAGGGGAACTCTCGGTTCTTGTCATCGATGGTGTACTCGAAGAGTCGGAAGGTCACGCCACGGAAGCGTGAGTTGATCACTCGCTCGCACTCCTCTACCTGATGCAGTGCCAGGCGGGTGGCTTCGTATTCTTCCTTCTCTGCGTCGGCTATCTGCTGTGCGATTGCCTTGGCTTCGTCCTCGAGGATCTTGATGCGGTTTGTGTAGTCGTCCCACTGATCCTGTGATGCGAGTCGCTTCTTGATCTCGTCGCGTCGGTCGGAGAGCTTCTTGCGCTTGGCGGTGTATGCCTCGGTGCTGTCGGTCTCGATCGTTGCGTTGTCGGCTTGCTTGAGTAGCTCTTGGATCTGCTCCTCGAGTTCGTTGTAGCCTGGGAGCTGCTCAGCTGGCGTGGGCTTTACGGCTTCCTCTTCGGGGAGATCGAGGAGATCGGCTTGCTGCTTGATGAGTATTTCATTGAGTAGGGTTGCCTCATCTTCGTTCTGTAGGATGATTGCCTTCCCACCAATTAGATCCTCTTCGCATTTTGCACTTCTCTCTTTTAGGAGAGTACCCTCTTGGGCTATGGCGTCGAGTCGTGCTTTCTTTTCACTCTGCCATACTGCCTCAGCCTTTGCGATTTGCTCATCGGGGAGTTGCTGGTGGCAGTGTGGGCAGGTCGTCTCACCATTATATATGGTAGCGTGGAGTGTCATCCACTCTTCGCGCTTAACAAGCATCTGCGCTTTAAGCGACAAGGCCAAATCAGAGAGCTCGTGGTATTGAGTCAAGAATGAAGAGCTTTTACTTTTGCATTCCTCTAATCTTCGCTTCGTCTCGTCGATCTTGTGCTGGAGCTCCCGACGATGTGCCCCTCGCTGGTAGGTCTCTTCGTCGGCTCGCTTGTGCTCCTCGGCAATGAGCTGACGCTGCTTGCTTCGGAGCTCCTGGATCTTGGCTTCTCGCTCGCTGGCCTCCTTGTCCTGCTTGCGCAGTCGCTCGGAGCTGCTGGCGATTGCCTTGTCTATATCGGTAAGCTCAGCTTCGATCCCTGCAAGTTCAGGCTCGAGCGTCTTGCGGTCCTGCCATTGTGGTAGCAGGATGCGCGTCTGATCGATCTTCGGCTGGATCTTGGCTGCGTCCTCCTTGAGCTTCTTCTTGCGAGCTGCAATGCGTCTGCGGAAGTCTGCCAGGCTCTTACCATTGAGCTTGTCTACCAGCCCCTCCCACTCGGGAGAGGATGCTGCGATCTCCTCGATGCTTGGCGTGTGTGCCACGTCGAAGAGGATAGCGCGCTGGTCCTCCCATTTCAGGGAGGCGAAGTACTCGGGGTTTGTCAGCAGCTTGAACGTCGTCTCATCTATCAGAGCGGAGAGACGCTTGCCAAACTCCGTGACGCTGACGGGGACGTCGTCCCAGTAGCAGTCGGTGTGGTGGCCTCGGAAGACCTCCTCAGCTTGTCCGCGGGGCTTGACCCACTCCTCTACATAAGCGCGTCGGAGTGTGAGCGGCTCGCCATCGACGGAGAGCGTCAAGGATACTTCGCAGGGGGCTTTGTCTGTGGTGTTGCCAGCCTCGTCGTAGCTCTTGACGTCCTCGTCCTTGCGTCCGTTGCGGTCCTTGCCGAACAGACACCAAAGGAAGGCATCGAGGTGGCGACTCTTGCCTGAGCCGTTAGGCCCTGCAATGATTGTCTCGTTGGGAGAGAAGGTGGTGGTGCGTTCTCGCTCACCCCTGAAACCTATCATGGTGAGCGATGTCAATCGAATTGTCTTCATAATGTGTCGTGTATTAATGAGTGTCTACTTTGTTGCGTGGTTGCGCTCTCCCGAGTTGGCCACGCTCGTACATTGCTGGCGGTTGCACCCTCACGGGCTTGCCGTCATAAAACGATAGATAAGATTCATCACTATTATATCGGGCGGTATGACAGACCCGATGGGGAGCCGCTCGAAATTGCGGCTGAGTGTCTACTTTTTTTGGCAGCCCTACTCTCCCGAGCAAGGCTACCACTCTTAACTTAACTAAAACAGCAATCAATAATGAAAAAAACCACTTTGTGTGGCGGCCGTGCCCCTTACAACACGACCGCCATTCTCAACACAATACACATACGTAAACAATCCGCATGTTGCTCTTACAATTAGTAGTCATCCCCGTCTCTGTTATCGTACAGCTCTTTGAATGTGATCGGGAGCATAGCAGGGGCGAAGATCTGAATGATGATGCGGGGCATATCATTGAAGTGCCAGCCCATAGCGTAGATAGCGAAGGAGAGGAGGGTCAGGATAAGCGAGCAGGTGAGCGTCGCTTTCATGGAAATCTTACGTGTCATAGTCGTATCTCTTATTATTATATGTAGTGTCGTCAGGAGGGTTGCGACCCTCGGGGTTTCCGTGCCTTCCACGGCTTCGCTCTTTGCGCAATAGGCCAAAGACTAACGACAATGGTTAATCACGCGCGGGCCTTTCACCCGCAGATTAATTCGTATCGCCATTGTTTATATCAAGTATGTCAAAGATCGCGGAGGACTGAGGGGCTTATCCCTCGGCAGAGGTGGTGCTGGACAGCTTTTCAGCTCTCTCGAGAGCGTTGTAGACTGTGTTCATGCTCACCTTGTACTTCTTGACGAGAGCTTTCTTGCTCTGCCAAGCCCCCCTGCCTTGCTCCAGGAGTCGCAGGTAGTCTGCCTGCATTTTCAGAGCTCGCGCATCTAACTTTTCAGCGTGGCTCTTAGGAACTCTTATTTCAGCCATAGTTGCAGGTGGTAGATTATCTTTATATTTGTTTCGGATTTTACTCCAATTTTGGAGGTTCCTTTGTAGCTCCGCTTGAACTACACTACAAAGGTAGGAACAATAATTCCTATTTCCAAATCTTGCGGTAATAATTATTCCTAAATACTACTTAACCTCCTGTTTGTCAGGGAGAAAAAAATTTAACCTGCGGTATGAACAAGGAAGCAGAAACCATTGGAGCAAGGGTACTCGCGAGAGTGCTTGCCCATATAGGAATAAAATCACCCACACTGGCAAACAATGTGGGTGTGGAATACAAGCGTGTGCAGAACGTGGAAACGGGCAAGACAAAGAAGGTATCGGGAGACCTGGCGTCTAAGATAGTAACAAGGTATCCTGAGTTCTCACTGGACTGGCTGCTCACGGGTGAGGGCCCGATGCTCAAGGAAGAGAAGGTGAACGAGAAGGAGGAGGAGTACGAGCAGCTCCCCCGCATCACAGAGGACAAGGGACGACCCTACTACGACGTGGATTTCCTCGGAGGCTACGGAGAGTTTGCCGACGACCCAGCAAGCGCACCCGTTGCCTATATGATAGACTACCCACCATACAATAAGGAGGGCGTGTTCTATATGAATGTCCGTGGGGATAGCATGTCGCCTGAGATAAACAGCGGGGACTTAGTTGCACTCCGACCTATCGAAGCGTGGTATGACTTCCTTCTCCTCGGGAAGGTATATGCTATCGTCACGCTCTCAGGACAGCGAACCATCAAGCGTCTGCGTCGTGGTAGCGACAGCGAACACTATACACTCGAACCAATCAACCCAGCATACGAGAGCCAAGAGATACCAAAGACACAGATCGAGCGCGTCTTCGAAGTTCTCGGTGGAATACGTAGATATGAATAGCCATGGCAAAAGAAAATCCAACTCCCGTTAAGAGGTCATACCTGTATCGAAGCACCTATGTTTGGGTTGCTTTGATCCTAAGTATTGTATCCCTTGGATCTACGCTGTATGTAGCACTATCTTTCCCTCTAATGCGAGACTGGATGGACTATCTATGGCCTATACCTCTATCCTCCCTCGCATCACTCCTCCTTATCCTTATCCTTGGGCGCGAAGTCAAAGCCCTTGGCGACCATCGCGTGGAGAGCTCCCCTGAATATATTTTGGAGGCTGATGCCAAGAGAATGTTAGCCCACGCTATATTCATTGTTGGTGCAGGTACATTGATTTCCGCATCAATGGGGGGTAGTGGTAATTTCACATTGCTCATAGGGGGTACTATATTCACTACCGCTGTGATGTTTTTGGTGATCTTCGAAGCAAAAGAAAGGGCGACAAACATCAAATTGGGATCAATATCCTCTCAAGCTGATAAGATCAAGGAGGTGGAGCATCATGTTAATGCCATTAACCACAGACTCAGCGAACAAGAAAAGCTGATGCAGGAGATATTAAAGGAGCTGAAAGAACTCAAGGAGTCCTCCTCGAGAGCCAGTGGAGGTGTTGCATAATCTGCAACAACTCACAACCATTTCGTTGGCTTCACCGAAATGGTTTTACAATACAACCCCGCACAACATGCTACCTATACGTCGCACCTGCCACTTCTTCCTGGATCCGCAGAAGGGGTGGACCGCTCTCAAGATACGCTACCGCATACGCTATGCAGGATACGTGACTAACGTAGCCGTGGGGCATCGTGCAGAGCCAAGCAAATGGAGCACAGAGGCCGAACGCTGCCTAAAGAATACCAGCCACGGAGACAAGCGTACGCCAGCTGCTGCAATCAACAGAGCTATCCAATACGTCGAGGAGTCAATGGAGCGAGCCTTTGCCTACTTCGAGGCAGAGGAGCGACTGCCAAGCCCCGAGGAACTCAAAGCCAAGTACAACGAGTACCTGCAGTCAGCCCTCGGCATCGAAGAGACCAAGGCGCAGGCAATACTCCCCGAGGACAACAGCACTATCGTAGCAGTGTTCGACGCATTCGTCGCATCAGAGAGCGTCCGCAGGAGCTGGAGCGAGAGGCACAATGCGAACATACGCACAGCACGTATGCACGTATCTGAGTATGCAGGTAAGGACACCCTGGACCACATCAGTAGCGAGTGGGTGGCAGGCCTTATCACCTACCTCACCACGAAGCGAGGACTCCTCAACACATCAATAGACAAGACGCTGCGCATACTAAAGAGCCTACTCTACTGGGCACAAGGCCAGGGGCTATATGAAAAGGATTACCGACGCTTCTTTGACGTACGTCTCAAGGGTATCGACGCAAACAGAGCCGAGGTATATCTCACGTGGGAAGAGCTGAGTAGTCTTGTCTCCGTGGATCTCAGATTACATTCAGAGCGAGTAGCCCGCGACCTCTTCTGCTTCCTCTGCTTTACAGGGCTTCGATACTCCGACCTCAAGAAGCTGACCCACGACAGCATCACACCTACGTCCATCAGGTACTACGCTCAGAAGACTGACCAACTTATCGAAGTAAACCTCAATGACCACGCCCGTGCTATCCTCGCAAAGTACGAAGGAGGGGACACCCCACTGCCACCAATGGCGGAGCAGCGACTCAACAGAACGCTCAAGAGTGTATGCGAGCAGGCGGGCATCAACGCGCCCGTCACACGACTACGCTACTCAGGACGTCACCGCATCGAGGAGACACTGAAAAAGTATGAGGTCATAACCTCACACGTCGGCCGTCACACATTCGTGGTGCAGGCCCTCACACTCGGCATCCCCTCTGAGGTTATCAGGAAGTACACGGGCCACAAGACCGAAGCAACCATGCGCCCATACATCGCAATAGCCGATACCCTCAAGGCTCAAGAAATGGAAAAGTTCAATCGTCCCCTGCTCGAGAAAAAGAGGACGAATAGAGGACGATTTTAGTAGCGTTATATTGCTTCCTATTATCCCCTATTATCTCAAGCCCACTACGCAAGCCCGCTCCGCAAGCGCAATAGAGAATAATAGAGCGCAATAGCGAGTGGTTATTGATACTCCCACTCTGGGTACAACTATGCTTTGCAATTCATTGAATTACAGGTATATACAAGAAGAAGGATTAAGCAGAGGACGATTTAGGGGACGATTTTATACCCGCCTTCTAAATTAGATAGGTTTACATTTGGGAGATACTTCGGGATTTCGCATACCTTTGTAGACAAGAAAGCCAAGCAGCTTTTTCTTTACAACCACCAGTTTAGAGCGGGGAGGCCCACAGCTTCCTCGCTCTTCTTTTATGCCATCTCCTCAGCGAGCTTCGTAAGGTCGTCCTCAACGGATGCGCTGTTCACATTCGCTGTAAGGTCTACCTGGGTGCTCTGCATCTTCGGCAGCACGAAGCCCATGAGCTTAACCATGACGTCGAGGCGGTCCTTCGGTGGCAGTGCATCGAGGTCCTCCTTCATCAATCCGCTCTCTTGATACTTGTCAAGCACATTCACTATAAGCTCTCGGCTTAGCTTCGTTGTCTTGTTCACTGAGCCAGGCTTTCGCCCGCCAGTCTTTCTTCCCTTTGCCATATTGCTTTACTCTATATGTCGTGTGCGCGCTAAGCTATCACATTATCTTGCACCACATATAACATATAGAGCAGTAAACAGATATGGCATTACCAATCGCAAGCCTTGTCGGTGCAGGCATCGGAGCTATCGGGAGTATCTTCGGGGGCATCGCAGCAAGCAAAGCAGCCAAGCGCGCACGCCAGGGAGTCATGAGCAGCATGCGTGACAATCAGACCTGGTATGATAGACGATACAACGAGGACGCACTCCAGCGAGCCGACGCCCTCAGAACTATTGAGCGCACCCGTGAGGCTATCGCCAAGCGCAACCAGCGTGCACAGGCAGTGCAGGCCGTCATGGGTGGCACAGAGGAGTCGGTGCAGGCGGAACGTGAGGCGGGCAATGAGGCTCTCTCCAACGTCGCCAGCGCAATAGCCGCAGACGGAGCAAAGCGCAAGGACCTCATCGAGAGCCAGTACATCCAGCGTCGTGACGGCTTCCAGCAGCAGCTCAACCAAATCGAGAACAACCGAGCCCAGGGGATCACACAGGCTATCGGAGGTGTAGCACAGGCAGGCGCAGGTATCGCCAATGCCTTCGACCCACAAAGCAGTAAGTAACCATGGGAGTGCTCGACGATATTCGGAAGGGCACGGGGCGCGAGGTTTCACGCAAGGAGGACGCACCCGCCAATGTGCAGCAGGCGACCACCGCCCCTGCACCTTCACAGACACCCGCTGCCCCTACCCCTCCTGCCCCTCAGCCACAAGCCACAGCAGCCGCAGCCCCCGCGCCCAATCAGGGTGTCGGGGCTACAGCTATTAAGCGCATCCAGCAACTCGCACCTACTCCCGAGCTACCCCAGGTGCAACTCACCCAGGCAGACAAGGAGAAGGTCACACGCCCCACGTCTTATGTGGAGATCCTCCGACACCTCACTCCATTCACTCCTCCCACTGCCGAGGAGGTGGAGAAAGACCGACGACGCCAGCGTAGCCGTGAGGCTATCGCAGCAATAGGTGACGGGGTGCGAGCTATCAGCAACCTTGTTGCGACAGCTAACTATGCGCCCAATGCCTACAAGCCCACCGAGACAATGCTCGGGAGTGTGCAGGATAGATACGAGAAACTGCGAGCCGCGAAAAAGGCGGATGCCGACGCCTATCTCCAGGCCTACATGAGAGCCAAGCAGCTCGACGATCATAACGACCAGGCGAGAGATGCACTGCAACTCCGACGCGATCAGGCCGCACTCGACCACCAGCTCAAGCTCGCCAAGCAGTCGCAGGAATATCAGAAGTGGGTGGCACAGCTCGGTGAGAAGGAAGCCGACCGCAAGCTCCGTCTACAGCTGGGTATGGCTGGCATCCAACAGCGAGCCAACGCACTCGAGGAGACGAAGCGACATAACCGAGCCTCCGAAGGTGAGCAGAGCCGACGCACGAACATCATGGCCACCCGTGCTGCCAACTCCGCAGGCAGAGGTGGTAGTGGCAGATCGGTATTCCTCGACTACGGTGACGACGAGGAAGGGGAAGACCTCGGAGGCTACGAGGTTCCCAAGGGTGATCTGAACAATGCCAATATCGGGCAGATCTACAACCAGCTCCCCGAGTCTGTACGAGCCCAGTATCGTACGAAGAAGGGCTTCGGGTCTAAGGCTACATATACCGAGCCAAAGGCAGAGGAAATGCTCAAGATTATTGGGCAGAACATCAACGATCCCAATGTGCAGAGAGCCATTTCGAGACTTCCAAACGCACGCAGGGTAGAGCCTAAACCAAAGGCAAAGCCCGCACCCGCACCAGCGAAGCCAGCAGCTAAGGGCGAAGCCTATAAGGGCAGTGGCTCAAAGGGCAAAGCCTACTAACCAATCACCAGCAACTCATGCAGAACAACGATAAGACGCAAAAGAACTTATCAGGACTCCACAATACGCTGGAGACCATGGGCTACTCAGTCCCAAACATTGACCAGTTCGCAAAGGATATGCGCAAGGAGGAAAACCTGCGCAGTGTCTACGACAAGGTATCTTCGGGAGGCTACGAGCTCCCCGACTTCGAAACCTTCAAGGCAGACATGGGATGGATAAAGCCAACGCCAGCGGGAGTGCCTGCACCACTGCGACCAAAGGATCAGCTCGCACCAACGGGCAAGCCTGGTGCACCCGCTACCCCCTTTGGCTTTGATCTCCCCGCCAATCCCAAGAAGCCCTCGCACGCACCTAAGGCGCGCCTGGGCTTCCCACGTCTTGACAAGAAGATGCGCCCTGTGCAGGAGGTGAACGACCCAAGCGTACCACTGCTCAAGACAACTCGAGACGTCGCACAAGATGAGAATGGCAACGTCGTAAACGTGGTACAGCCTGAGCTTGTCCCCGACTTCGACCCCAACAATGGCGGGGTGACCGCTCCCAAGGCTCTCTTGGACGTGACGACGGGTAAGACTATTCGCCCCACCGAGCTGAGCAAGGAGGAGGTAGACGGCTACAACGCTGGCAACATAGACGCGGTAAAAGATCCCAAGCTGCGTCAGGCTTTGAAGGAGGCTAATGTAATCTACACACCTACACTCACCGAGAGCGACGCACGACGTAAGGCGGGAGAGCTGACAAGCGAAATCGACAAGGCTCTTGCCGAGCGCACAGAGTACCTCGATAAGAAGATGGGAGAAGTGACCATAGCTGATAGCCCCACCGCCTGGGGTATCCGTGGCTTCAATATCCCCGCAGCCGCGAATAAGTCCCGTATCGAGCAGGCTAACGACAGCGAGTATATGATGCTGGAGGCTGCGCGTAGCACGATGCACGATGTGAACAACCTCATCGCAGAAGCCGACCACAACACCAAGGAGGGCGGAGACATTGCTTCTGTCTACGAGCGTAGTGCACTCGCAGGAACGCTCCGAGGCTTCGGCAGTACTATCATTGACCCACGTGTATGGGATCAGGGTGTCAGAGATCTATCCGCATCCTCTCGCCTTGCAATGGCTCTCGATAAGGCTGACCGAGGAGAGAAGCTCACACGAGGGGAACAGCTCCTTCTCGATGCCAAGGCTAACGAAATGGCAACGGCTCTCTACTTCGAGGACCGCATAGGCCGTGGGTATAAAGCAGGGAGTGTCACCGCTCACGCTATCCCCTTCATGGTGGAAATGGCAATGAGTGGTGGTATCTCAACTATGGGGAAGAACGTGTCGTCGGGTCTTGCTCGCTATGCTATGCGACGCTTCGGAGCAAAGGCCGCAGGGAAAGCTATCATCAAGCGCACTATCCGTGGCGCAGCTACAACGGCTGGTGCTATGCTTGCTGGTGGTGCTATGGCAAACACCTTCGGGGCGATGAAAACTGCCGCGAATGTAGTGGGACGTACCGCGGGGGATGTTCAGTTCTCTACGGGCGTGGATGCCGAAGGGCGAGCAACGACTACCTACGGAGGTCACACCGAGGGCGACAGCTTGGGCGAAGCCTTCGTTAAGGGCGAGCTGTCAAACACAGCAGAATACGCTACGGAGCTATTGGGCGACGGGCTTGTCGATGTAGTGAAGTGGGCCGCAGGTAAGGTCGCTTCTCCTGTTGCCTCCAAGCTGGCTCAGCTTATCGGTAAGACTGGGGTGGAAGCGGCCGAGCAGGTAGGCAAGAAGTCAGTACTCGGGAAGGTGGCAGGCAGTGTCGGTGATGCTGGGGCATGGACCTTGGCAAAGGCGAGTAAGTTCATCGAGAACATGCAGGCCTCTAAGTTCGCAACCTCACTGAAAGCTCTTGAGAAGCAAGCGCAATGGAATGGTGTGTTTGGCGAATACCTCGAAGAGCTCGCCAATAACGCAGCCGCTGTGATGATTGGCGACAAGGATCTATCAGCCGACAAGGGCAAGGGCTTCTTCAACCTGGACGACAATATCGATACCTTCCTCGGGGTCTCCCTTATGGGTGGTGTCATGAGCAGCGCACAGACCGCGGGCTATTTCGCTGGCGGTGGTGCACGTGGGATGGCACGCTATCAGATCGGGCAGAGCGAGGGTGCAGTGTGGAGTACGCTCACCACGGATGAGCAACGCAAGGCGTGGGACGACGTGCGCAGACAGATCCTGCTCCAGGATGGTAAGGAGCAGGTAGACGCTGTGAAGTCTGCACTCACTAACCCCAACTTCAACGCAGAGCAGCGTCGCGCTATCCTCGACTACACCAAGTCGGTGCAGACCTACAAGGGTATGAGCGAGTACCGACGCAAGCAGAGCGAGGATGCCAAGGCAGACCCATTACAGAACGAGCTGGCAGACTCTTACGATAAGGGCGCAGAGATGACCCAAGCCGAAGAGATGAGCCATGCACGCAGCTGGTATGAGTTCGCTCAGCAGAAGGCGGCAGAGCGTCTCGGGGTAGATGCTGATGCTCTCGATGAGATGGGAGCACCCGACCAGCTGACGCTCGACCAGGTGGCACAGCTGCGAGAGGAGCACAGCGAACAGGCAGTGCAGTCTTATGTGGACTACCTCAATGCACGTGCTACCTACGAGGGTATGATCGGGAGTGTCTCCCAAGGCATACAGGCTGAGGCAGCACAAGCCGAGCAGGCAGTGCGCTCACAGCAGCACAAGGACGGAACACTCCGTCGGGCTATACTCCGAGGCACGGAAGGGAATAAAGTCGAAGTGCATATCAAGGATGGCGACCTTGTCATGGATGAGGAGGGCCGTATCGATACCGACAAGTCCAGTAAGGACTTCATCGTTCGCGATAACGAGACGGGCGTCGTGCGCTTCGCCAGCATCGACGACATTATCAGTGCAGAGCAGCCCACGAGTGCCGACGATGCAGTGAGCGAAGCGGTCAATGCCGTCTACGAACGCAGAGAAAAGGAAGCGGCCGACGCTATCAACGGGACTATCACCCCACAGGTAGGAGCAGTATACAATCTCCTCGATGCTGATGGCAACCCCCAGCAGATCGCTATCCAACAGGTAGGCCAGGACGGCACACTCGATGTGGACTACTCGGGCGTACCTCACAAGATGACTACCGACGACCTGCAGGCCATGGCGGACAACACACGCGCCCGACAGATCGAGAATGAGCATGCAGCCCAGGTACAGCAGGCCAAGGCTGAGGAGAGAGAGGAACGCGAGCAGGCAGGCCTCCCACGCTATGCACTCAATGATGAGCTGACCATTCGCACCCCCGAAGGTGAGGAGGTCACAGCCTACGTCACCAACGAGGAGGATGCCGACGGGAATATCGAGGTGTACTTTAATGAGCCCTTCGATGGGAAGAAGGTGCACCTCTTCACTAAGGACTACCTCGACGGGGTGGTAGTGGGTACACGCCTCAGCCCCGAAAGCGACGGGAACACGCAGGCCGTGGAAGCTCCAGCCACTCCAGCAGCACCAGCCTTAGCGCAGGTACAGCCCGTATCTGAGGAAGTTCCCGAAGAGGCTACCACCGCACCAACACCTACCCAGGAAGAAGAGAACGACATCATCGGTCGAAGTATGACCGAAGAAGAAGCCGAAGCCTTCCTTACAGCTATCTCCAACAACCACGAGGTAGCCCCCGAACTTGAGCTGACACCTGAGAATTGGTATGCTGAGTTTGGTGAGGATGGTATGGTGCACACGCCCATAGGGGATGCTCACATGGGAGAAAACCAGTTCCTCAAGATGATGCGCGATGGGAGAAAGAGTAAGCTCGGTATGATCCGTCCAACGCTTGAAGCTCCGCACGCTATTGTCGAAGAGCCAAGCACGGCCAAGGAAGGACAAGAGACAGAACGAGACAGCTCATATATCTACATCCGCGTATTCGAAAAGGAAGATGGGAGTCGTCATTACCACTTCACCTCTGTGTCTGTACAGCGAGATGGAGGTGAGGTAATCGTGTCTAATCAGGAGAAGAGTAGAAATCAGGTGAAGCGGTTGCTTACAGAAGGCGTAGTGCTTTGGATGCGCGCCGACAACGCACCTGATACTTCGGACGTAGATCAAGACTTATACTCATCGCAGGGGACTGAATTGTCCGACCCCGCTTCTGAGGGCACGGATGCGTCTCAAAGCACGCCTTCTGAGAGCAAAGATAATGAAAGCACCTCACACGATGATCCCAACGACGAGAGTCTCTCACCCGAGGAAGCATACGAAGCGGTGTTGCGTGCAACCAATGGCGACGTAGCCCTCGCTCTCGAAGTCATCGAGAGCACCATTGCCGATAAGGAGAAGGTGCTTGCCAAGGCCAAGAAGGCCAAGCCACGTAGTGCCGACACTATCGAGGGTAAGATCCAGGCGCGCGAAGAAGTAGCTGCTGGTATCGAAGCCGCAGAGGTATCACTCGCACATTGGCAGGCCGTCGCTGAGATCGCAGCCGAGCAGGTGCAGGAGGAAGTTGCAGAGGTAGCCGAGCCCGTCGCAGAGCAGACGGAGCAGGAGAGCGAAGAGCCTACGGCCGAGCAAGAGCCCGCAGAGGAAGAGGCTGCCGAGGAGCAAGAGCCCGAGGCGGAGCAGGAGGAAGAAGCTACCCCCACGCCCGAGGACACCGCACCTGAATGGGGCAAGGACAATCCAGCCGACGCACGCGCACGTGGGTACATTAAGGTAGAAGGCTTGCGAGTGGATCGTCAGGGGCAGCTCTCCGACGCACTCATAGGCAAGGAGTCTGACGTGAAGTTCGCAACGAATGACACACAGCAGGCTCACTACGCTATCATCGAAGCCGAAAGCCTGCAGCCAAGCCACATCAGAGGATACCAAAATCAGCTGCACTTTATTCCCGAGGCACAGCCAAAGGATCGAAGCGACGTTGTCAGCGAGCAGGCGGCAGTACGTATCGCAGCTAATATCAATCCCGAGGAGATCACAACGAGTGCCACGGCTTACACGGGTGCTCCTACCATCAACGCACGTGGTGAGGTGATCCAGGGTAATAGCCGTGCCGACGCACTGCGTGCCGTGTGGGAGTCGTTCCGTGATACGAGCGGTGAGAAGTACAAGCAGTACCTCATCGAGAATGCAGAGGCCCTCGGTATTGATCCCGAGGCTATCGAGGGGATGAAGTCCCCCGTGCTGGTGCATCTTGCCGACGTCAGCGACGAGCGAGCTATCGAGCTCGGACAATACAGACAGACGGACATCGAGAGCGGTGGCGTCGAACGTATCAATCCGCAAACGCTCTATGCTAAGATCGGGGAGAAGCGTGACACCTTCATTCACTTCCTACTGGTGACAAGCGACGACGACCTCAGCCTTGCCGAGTCCATCACACGCAATGCGGCTGAGACGCTGAGCTGGCTCAACCGCCAGGGCTTTATCTCTGACACGCAATTCCGTAGTGCCTTCGGTGCTAAGGGTGAGATCACGGCAGAAGCTAAGGAGGACCTCCGCAATGCTTTGTACCGCTCCTTCTTTGAGGGCGCGCACAACAGCCTGGAGGCAGAGTTCTACAACCTGCCCAAGCGTACACAGCAGGCACTACTCCGCGTCTCATATCGCGACCAGCAGAGCCCAGCAGATGCGCACTTCCTCGATGAACTTCAATCGTCGGTAAGTGCATACAATGCTCTCATGGGGTACACTCCATTCGCTGAGGCTAAGACCTTCGAGGATGCAGAGCGTGCTATTGAAACGTGGATGCGCTTCTCGGGTGACCTCATTACGGGTGAGGTGAACTCCGAGCAGTATAGTAACTTTGCTGTACAGCTCGCACTCCGCTATAAGTTCCTAACGCAGAAGGAGCTTATCTCAAAGCTCAATGCGGTGTACGACGCAGTGCAGGCCGTCTCCGAGGATACCCTCTTCGGAGAAGGCGAGGTAAACCCTAAGACGCTTGCCGAGGCGGTGGGCGAAGTGTTCAGCATAAATATCGACAACAATACAGAAGAAGATGGAAGTACTGGAAGCAGCTCTCCTGGCAGCGACCTTGAAGGGAGCAATGGCGGGGAACAAGAAGGACAAGGAACACCTGGCGGCAATGAACAAGATCAGAGCCGAGCAGGGACGCCCGAGCGTAGAGGAGGAGCTGCAAGCAATCCTCAAGAAGGGGAAGGAGTAACCACCGAAACAGAAGAAGTAGCCCCCGAAGCAGGGGACACCCAGGCGAGCGATGCGACTGGGGAGGAAGAGGTACGTCCCTCGATAACATCCAAGGTCCGCAATGAGTACGTAGCTCCAGCGTACGACAAGAGCATGCCCCGAGAAGAGAAGGAGGCCGTGCTCGAAAGGGTAAACCAAGAGCTCAAGGAGGCAGAAGCCGAGGCGGTCAAGGCAATCAAGGACGCGAACGTGGCTCTGAAGGAGTACTACCACAGCGGAGCTATGCCTGGAGTTCGAAATATTGCCTACGTGAATGCTCAACGTGAGGTAGTGATCCGAGCCCACTCAGGACTCCCTATTGAAGCGAGCAATCCATTCTTGACTATGCCTGGGCTATCGGACATCATTGACCCTATCGCAGAGGCTAAGCAAAAGAAGGACGTACTCACCGCCCTCAAGAGTGAAATCGAAGATGATCTCAATGAAGACGAGGAAGGCCCTAAGCCAACCAAACCAAAGAAGGGCAGCACCAAGAAGAAGGGCGACAAGAAAACCACAGAGAAGGAGGAGGAGAAGCCACTGCCTCAGCCACGCAAGGTGAGCTTAGAGGGGCTTATGGGAGCTCTACACGCCACGGGCGAAGCGAGACTATCCGACCACATCGAGGAGGAAGAGGTAGAAGCCGATACTACTAACGGCATGCGCCCCGTGACCATTGAGGATATCGACGCTGGGGTAACCAACGTGTACCACAATGGAGAGGAGCACGCCATCCTATCAACCTTCAACGATACGCACGCTCTTCTTGACAACATGCAGAAAGCGCCAATCAGCGAACTGCAGATCAAGGAGGAGGCGAGCGAAGCTGGGCCCGAAGCCACCGAGGAGACAGCCCCAAGAGAGCTCGAGGATATGAGCGAAGAGGAGCTGATCGCATTGACCGACAATGAGGATACAGACGGAGATACCTTATGGCGTATCAGAGGTATCCTGCAATCTCGAAGCCGCATAGATACCTATTCCGCAGATGCTCATATCCTAAGCAATCCCAATGTGCCCGACGACCTTATAGAGGCTATTTCACTCGGGCGTGGTTGGTATGTATCAAACGGGAACACGTCGTCAAGAGCCTTTAGGCTTCTTTCGCAACGTCGCATGATGCAGGCCGTGGAGCATACTAACGAGGTCGCAGAGCAGCAGGAGAAGGAGGAAAAGGAAGAGGCCCGCGTCAAGAACGAAGGGCAGTTCGGCCTTGTCTCCGACGAGCGTATGCAAGAGCTCAAGGCTCGCATGAAGAAGAAGCTACGCGGGCAGCTCAATGCAGGTGTAGATCCCGAGGTCCTGGCTATCGGCCTGGAGCTCGCGGTGGGCTACATCGACCGAGGGCTTAGTAAGTTCAGTCGCTTTGCAGAGACGCTTATCAATGAACTCGGGGAGGATGTCCGCCCATATATCAAGGCCTTCTACAACGGAGCACGCGATATGCCTGAGCTGGTAGAGTCAGGGCTATCCGCTGAAATGGATAGCTATGATGCTGTCAATGGTTTTGATATTGCTAACTTTGGGAAGGAAGAAAGCCCCGAGATCATCGAGCAGGCGCGCCACGTGGCCAAGGAGCAGGAGGCGCAAAAGCTGATGACCGAAGTAAAGGAGCAGCAGGCAGAAGCAAACGCAACAGAGAATAATGGAACAGAAGAAGTACACGTACCAGCTCGCACCAGCACTGGAGAGCGAGAAGCAGGGGAGGAACATCGATCTGATGAACCGCTGGGAACGCCAGCAGAAGGTCAAGCTAAGCAGCCTAAGCAGAAGCGAGTGGATCGACGTAGTGTCGAAGATACTCTCACTGACGACCAGCGAGGCGGAGGAGTACCTGAACAGCTTGATCAATCAGTAGAAGCTCCCAAGGGCGACAAGCCCGCTAAGCGCAACACGCGCAACTGGCGTGAGAAGAAGGGCGAGGACAACTCCCCTAAGTCTGATGCCGCACGCATCAAGGCTAACATCGATGCGATTAAACTCTCGAAGGAGATACTCAACGAGGGCCGCGAAGCAACGCAAGCCGAGAAGGCTATCCTTGCTCAGTGGACTGGTTGGGGTGGATTAGGCGCAGCCTTTAACGAGTACAGCGCGCCTTACGCCACTCTACGAATGCTCCTCACGGAGGATGAACTACGCGAAGCGAATGAGAGCCGACTGACGGCTTACTACACCCCCGCAAAGATTATCGACCAAATTTGGGACGCTGTGTCCGCGCTGGGCTTTAAGGGTGGCAACATCCTCGAGGGCTCTGCGGGTATCGGCTCTATGCTTGCGCGCATGCCAAAGGGTGTTAGCGACGTGAGCAATATCCAGGCGGTAGAGATCGACAGCATCACAGGAGGCATCCTTTCACTTCTCTATCCCGACGCAGACGTACATATCAAGGGCTTCCAAAATACCAAGGTAGCCCCAGGATCTGTAAGCCTTGCTATTACTAACGTGCCATTTGTCACGGGCCTCAAGGTCCACGATGATACGGGCTTCTCCGACCTGTCACGTAAGTTCGGTAAGAACATTCAAGACTTCTGTATAGCCAAGAATGTGCGCACGCTCGCACCAAACGGGCTCGGGGTATTCATCACCTCGAGCGGTACGCTTGACAAGAGCAGAGACCTGCGCTTATGGCTCACGGATAAGGATGGGGGTAACTCCGACGTCGTCGGTGCGTTCCGCCTGAACAACGAAACGTTCATCGGTACAAGCGTCACGTCTGACATCATCATCGTTCGCAAGCGAGGCGAGAATGGCGAAAAGCTCGCTGGTGCTATCAACATCACCGAGACGACGCCAGTACGTACGGGTAAGTACACAGATTACTCGGGAGAACGTGCCACGACAAGAGAGGTCGCACTATCGTATAACGACTACTTCGTACAGCACCCCGAGAACATGGGCGGTGAGATGAAGCTGGCGTTTGAGAATGGTGCAACCTACCGAGCTACCAGCGCAGGGCTATACCCAACACCGAACATCGACCAAGACAAGCTGCTCACTGCATGGGTGCGCAGCATGAAGAAGATCGACATGGCTAAAGTCGATCCGAATGAAGGTGCTCGTACGGGCGTCACATCGGGCAAGGACCTAAGCGGATACAAGATCGGTGAGGTCTTTGTGCAGAAGGACGGATCTGTTGCTATCGTTTCCACCAACAAGGGTATTACCATTGCCGAGAGCTTCGCCAATGACGGGAAGAAGGTGCGCAGTAAGTACACAAAGGCTCAGGTGGTAGAGGACTACCGCGCCATCAAGAAGGCACTGAACGAACTTATCGACTACCAGCTCCAGGCATCGGAAGACTCTACGGGTAAGCTCAAGGAATTGCAGCAGGCTCTAAATACCGCTTACGATACCTTCGTCGAACGCTACGGCAACCTCAACAAGAATGTAGCGATCTCCTTCCTTAGCAATGATATTGATTGGCCAAGCGTCCAAGCCATCGAGAAGTTCGAGGAGAAGGCAAACGTCGACGGAAGCAAGACGAAGATCTACGGGAAGACCGACATCTTCAGCAGCCGCATCATTGACCCAAAGACGCAAGAGAAGCCGACAGACCCAACACAGGCAGTCAAGGCGAGCATCCTTAGCTTCGGGCGTGTCGATCTGCAATACCTCTCCGATGCTCTATCCATCAGTGAGGAGGAGGCAAAGAAGGCGGCACTCGCTACGGGGCTTGCGTTTGAAAACCCAAGCACGGGCGTTGTGGAGTCTCGCTATGCTTACCTCAGCGGGAACGTGCGTGAGAAGCTCGCAGCCGCAGAGGCCAACAACGAAGGCGGCAAGTACGACGTGAACATCTCCGCCCTTCGTGAGGTGATGCCACAGGATATTCCAGCACACCTCCTCCCATACTCCTTCGGTGCTTCGTGGATACCTGCCAAGGTGTTCGAGGAGTTCGTCCAGGAGCGCACAGGAGTCCGCGTATCTCTCTCCAAGCATGGCGGGGGCTGGGTGATGACAACCAAGAGCGACGACTATACCGAAGCTAATAAGGCCCTCGGTGTGTACTCAGAGCTTCGTCATGAGTATATCCTCGGTACTGAGCTTATGGACGTGGCCATCAACCTCAAGACTAAGATCGTATCTAAGACGGAGAGCTTCGGGTATGGCAAGGACCGCACAACTAAGACGACCACCGACAAGGCCGCCACAGCTGCCGTATCCGACAAGGCCGACGAGCTCCGCCAGGACTTCGTAGACTGGATGCAGGCAAAGGTGCAGGAGGATGACAAGCTCGCGGAGCAGCTGACGACTAAGTACAACATGGAGATGAATAACTACGTCCCCATGACTATGCCCGACGACTTTGTCCCCACACACTTCGAAGGCGCATCAAACAAGATCACGCTACGACCTCACCAGGCTAAGGCCGCTATCCGCGCAACGACGCAGCCCGTGCTCCTCGCTCACGAGGTGGGTACGGGTAAGACCTTCACGATGATCTCGGCAGCTATGGAGATGCGACGTCTCGGCACAGCTAAAAAGCCTATGATCGTCGTACAGAATGCGACCGTAGGGCAGTTCGTCAATAGCGCAAAGCTCCTCTACCCACAAGCTAAGATCCTCACCCTCTCCGATGCTGACAAGGGGCCCGAAGGTCGCAAGCGTTTCTACGCAAACGTAATGTACAACGACTGGGATATGATCATCATCCCTCAGTCTACCTTCGACAAGATCCCCGACAGCGAGGAACGTAAGCGTACCTATATCGAAGAGAAGATCCGCGAGAAGCGCGAGGTGATCGAAGCGATGAAGGAGGACAAGGACGCAGCCCGCAGTGCGGTGTATCGTGCTAAGGTAAGAGAGCTCCAGGATCTCGAGAAGGAGGTCGCTAAGTCGTCACGCCCCGCCATTGATGCGAAGGCCGAAGCTAAGTCGCGTATGAACGCAGAGGCCAAGGCTCAGCAGATGCTGGACCGCAAGGTGGACGAGGGTGTCTATGAGTTCGACGATCTCGGTATCGACGCCCTTCTCATCGACGAGGCCCACGAGTATAAGCACCTGGGATTTGAGACCGCCATGGGTCGAGACATCAAGGGTATCGACCCGTCTTATTCCAATAAGAGCCAGGGGCTATATCTCAAGATCCAAAGCGTCATGGAGAAGACGGGCGGGCGAAATATCCTGTTCGCTACTGGCACGCCTATCAGCAACACGGCTGCCGAGATATGGACCTTCATGCGCTATCTCATGCCACGCGAGGATATGGAGGCCTACAACATTTCCAACTTCGACGACTTCGTGCGTAACTACGGGCGAGTGCAGACGCAGCTGGAGTTCTCCACGGACGGGAGATTTAAGGCTAACAAGCGTTTCGTAGGGTACGACGGGCTTAGCGAGCTGGTGCGTATTTGGTCACAGGTATCCGACACGGTACTCACAAGCAACTCTCCCGAGGTACTGGAGAAGATCCCCGAGCTGGAAGGTACTAAGGCAACGGATATATTCCTGCCTCAGACACCAGGACTACGCTCGGTGATGCTCTTTGTGAAGGAACGGCTTGCAGACTTCGACAAGATGTCGGGAGCTGAGAAGAAGGAGAACTCGCATATCCCCCTAACCATGTATGGGATCGCGAAGGCTGCTGCCGTAGACCCACGCCTTGTCATCAACGACGCGCCCGACGAGCCTATGAGCAAGACCAACGAAGCCGTACGCCAGGCTCTGCAAAGCCTGGAAGAGACTAAGGAGTATAAGGGTACTGTCGCCATCTTCTCCGACATCTACAATAACAAGGTCTCAGGCTTCAACCTGTACGAGGATATTCGCAAGAAGCTCATCGAGGCAGGCGTCCCCGAGGATCAGGTAGTCATCATGAAGCCCGGCATGGACGCTAAGAGAAAGAAGGCACTCTTCGACAAGGTCAATAGCGGTGAGGTGCGCGTCGTGCTCGGCTCATCATTCACGCTGGGTACTGGGGTGAATATCCAGGAGCGACTGCACACGCTTATCCATGTGGACGCACCTAACCGACCAATGGACTATACCCAGCGCAATGGCCGTATCCTTCGCCAGGGAAACCTGCACAAGGAAATGGGCAAGCCCGTCCGCATCCTCCGCTTTGGCGTGGAAGATAGCCTTGACGTGACAGCCTACCAGCGTCTCAAGACGAAGGGGGCTATTGCGGATAGCATCATGCACGGGGCTGAATATATGGAGAACGCTCTTGAGCATCGAAGCATCGAAGAAGAGGGCGACAACTTCGGGGATATGGTAGCTAACCTTTCGGGGAGTGAGTATGCCCTTCTGAAAAACCAAGCCGAGAAGGAGCTCCGCAAGCTGGAGACCAAGCGGAAGCAGTGGGAAGCGGACCAGCGTTATCTAAGCAAGGCTATCCCCGAGACGAAGCAGGAGATCGCAGGGCTTCGCGTCGTCGAGAAGAAGGCGGAGAGAACCCTCGCTGCCCTTGACGAGCTATTCCCAGGCGGCAAGGTCGATAAGATTGTAGTAGGCAAGCAGTCCTTCGGATCTGTGGACGAGATGAAGGAGTTCATCAAGGACTACAACAAGTCGATCTCCGAAGCAGAAGCCGAGGTTAAGGAAGGCTTCGGCAATACCAGCGTGCAACGCTCGCTCACCTTATCGGTCAATGGTGTGGACTTCGTGGTGAACACCAAGATCGAGAAGCACATGGAGCAGAAGGACAGCAAGCTGACGGCCGTGTCGAGACGTGTGATGACCTACTCATCTGAAAAGCTGGGTATCGAGAACACCCCCGTCCCAGGTATGCGTATTGCCAACGCCATAAAGGATATTACTGAGTCCGTCATCACGGGAGAGCGTGTACGCAACCTTGCCGCCAATGCGCAAGAGACCTACACACGCAAGGAGAAGGAGCTGGCACAAATGGAAGCACGTGCGGGTAAGCCCTTCGAACATGAAGAGGCCCTCGATAAGGCGCGCGAAGATGTGGCCAACTACGAAGAGCTTATGCAGAAGGAGCTTGAGGAGAAGGAAGCGAAGTACGCAGAGATGGACGCCCAGGTGAGCGCAGCCAACAACGTGAGCAATGCGGAGGAAGATACCGAGGAAGCTAACGACGAGGAGGTGCGCTACCGCTCTGACGAGGAAGTCGAGCAAGATGATCTCGATATGCAGGATCTCGAAGAGGTGGCCACCAGCATGGCAGAAGCCCTCGGGGAAAGCGTCCGCGTCATTCACGACACGTCAGAGATTGAAGGCCGCAGTGAAAGCGAGACGAGACGCATGCGTGGTGCTAAGGGTTGGTATGATCCTAAGACGGGGCAGGTGGTAGTGGTGCTACCTAATGCAGAGAGCGCAGACGACGTCGAAGCTACTATCCTCCATGAGGTCGTAGGGCACAAGGGCTTGCAGGAGCTTGTCGGTAAGGACCAGTTCGGCAAGTTCCTTGACGAGGTGTTCGAAGGTGCTAACGAAGCCGTGCGAAATGGTGTTGTCGAGCGAAGCAAGAGATACGGGTGGAACACCCGACTTGCCACCGAGGAGTATATCGCAGAGCTTGCCGAGCAGGGCTTCAAGGATCTCGAAGCACGCGACCTGTGGAACGTTGTACGCAACGCCTTCTATAACCTCCTCAGCCGAGTGAAGCTCGCGCTGGGCTGGGACATCAGCGACCGCGAACTTCGCTACATGCTTTGGCGCACGTATCAGATGAAGAAGGGCGAGGGCCTTATGGGGCAGGCTAAGGATATAGCCATGCAGGAGAAGCTGGGCGTAGGTAACTACGAAGAGGCCCGCTTCCGCCAGGGTGAGTCATCCGCCCCCGTAAAGGTGGCCGCCACCTATGATGCGCTTATCAAGAAGTCGAGCTATCAGACGCAGGAGGCCCTCCAAGATAGCATGCTCTCGCTCAAGAAGGTCATGGAAATGATCATGCAGGCCAAGGGTGATGCTAAGTACATCGAGGAGATCGAGGGCTATCAAAATGCCTACATGGGAGAGAACAGAGTCTCGAGCGTAAACCAAGCAGAGGCCGCTGCATACAGCCGCATGGCACTTGAGCCCCTGGTGGAAGAGGTAAGCCGTCTTGCCAAGAAGGCTCACCACTCATACGTCACGGACTACATGATGGCTAAGCACGGGCTGGAGCGTAACCGCGTGATGGCCTTCCAAAAGGCCGTAGAGGCTGACGTCGACGCGCACAATAAGGCCGTCAAGGAAAGTGGCGAGGGCGAGGAGCTCACGGCAAGCAGTCTGTGGGATGCGTACCTCAATGATACGGATCGCCTGAGAAACGAAGCCGACTACCGCGAAGGGCGTATTACGGCTGACGTATGGCATAAGACAGACGACGAGATCCGTGCACGCTACGCACCGAGCTATGCTGAGTACCGCGAGCGAGACTATGCTGGTCTTACGGGCTTGCTTGATCGTCCCGACGTAGATATTCAGACGCTCGAAGAGGAGGCTATCGAAGAGGTCATGAAGTTCGAGAATGAGAACGACGTCACCGACCTATGGGAACTCACGAACAAGGCTACCGACGCACCGCTTGCAAAGCAGTACGAAGGAGGGCTTATGAGCAGAGAGACGCTGGAGCACGTACGCAACATGTACGGGTACTACATACCTCTGCGAGGCTTCGATGAGACGACCAGCGACGAAGCATATAGCTACCTCGGTGACCGCGACCGCTCCTTCTCTCCCACGCTGAAGAAAGCCAAGGGCCGTAGCAGCAAGGCAGAGGACCCGCTCGCACACATCGCAAGTATGATGGAGTCAGCTATCTTGCAGAGCAACCGCAATAAGCTGGTGCGTCAGAAGTTCCTGAACTTCGTAGAGAACAACCCCAGCGACCTGTTCAGCGTGCAGAAGCTGTGGGTGAAGTGGAACGAGGTGACCAAGGCCTGGGAAGCTGTACTACCTGAGTTCGACCCAAGCGATACGAGCGAGGAGGTGATCCGTAAGACGCAGGAGTTCGAGGAAATGATGCGGGAGAACAAGAGAAAAGACCCGAAGAACTTCAAGCTGGCAAGCGAGCAGCCCTCTATCCCCTATCGCGTCGTCAGCCTGAGTGAGCAGATGCAGCACCAAATCATTGTCAAGCGCGGAGGCCGTGACGTTGTGATCATCGTCAATGGCGACCCACGTGTGGCAATGGCGGTGAATGGTCAGACCAACCCCGACGGGGAGGCTAAGGGGCATATCGGTGCGCTGTTCAGAGCTGGGGCAGCCGTGAATAGAAAGCTCGCAGGCTTCTATACGTCGCTCAGCCCTAACTTCGTGGTGAAGAACTTCATCCGAGATATTATATACGCTAACACTATTGCGTGGGTCAAGGAGTCACCCACCTACGCAATGACCTACCACGCCAACGTAGCCAAGCTCGCAGGGCAGATGCACAGGCTTGTCCACCTCTATGAGCACGACAAGCTGGATATGTCCAACGAGACGCACCGCGCGTTTAAGCTCTTCATGAAGAATGGTGGAGAGACGGGCTACTCGCAGCTCCGTAGCATGGACCGCCATAAGAAGGAGATCGAGCGTATGATGAAGGAGTCAGGAGGACGTATTAGCCCCAAGCAGGCGTTCCGATTGCTGGGTGATACTATGGAGTTTGCCAACCGAGGTATCGAAGATCTCTCACGCTTCGCTGCGTTCCTGACGAGTAGACAGATGGGCCGCACTATCGACCGATCTATCTACGACGCAAAGGAGATGACCGTGAACTTCAACAAGAAGGGAGCGGGCTCTACCTTCTATGATGCGACAACGCAAAGCAGGGTGGGTAATGCTGCGGCACTCCTTTCAGGTACGGGGCGTAGCTTATACCTCTTTTGGAATGTTGCTATCCAGGGGTCTGTGAACATCGCACGCGCTGTGAAGAGAAACCCCAAGAAGGGTACGGCATACCTGGCTACCTTCCTCGCTCTCGGTATTCTTCAGACGATGCTCCCAGCACTCACGGGTGGCGACGATGATGACAGATACTGGAACTTGCCTGACTATGTAAGACGCAATAATATCTGTTTCTTTGTAGGAGACGTGCTTGTGAAGATCCCTCTACCCCAGGAAGCCCGCGCTATCTTCGGCATAGGTGAGCTCGGCATGAGCTACTCATCAGGGAAGGAAGACAAGACGCCCATGGAGCTGGCTCAGACTATCGCTGGTCAGATCTCTCAGGTGATGCCACTTGACCTCATGGACGACTCGGGGGCTACCCACGCACTCATGCCAAGCCTTGCTAAGCCCTTCTTCGAAGCACAGACTAACCACAGCTGGATGGGCCGTCCTATTTGGAAGGATACCGACTACAATAAGGCTATGCCCGACTGGACCAAGGCCTACAAGGCTACGGGCGGTGCTTACGTATGGCTCGCGAAGGAGCTGAACGCGCTCACGGGTGGTGACGACTACAAACAGGGATGGGTAAACATCAACCCTGCGAAGCTGGAGTACATGCTCAAGGGTTACCTCGGTGGGCTCTACACAGCGGCCGATCAGATAATCAAGTCCAGCGAGACCGCCTTCGGTGATCGTGAGTTCTCGATGCGTGACGTGCCTATCCTCTCGGGCTTCCTCGACGGGGCTGACGAACGCAACGATATGCGCAATGTCAATAACACGTACTACCACTTCAAGGAAGAAGCTAAGGAGGTCCTGCGCCTGGGTAAGTCCTACGAGAGTGATCTCGAGCAAGGCAAGAGTGACTCCACGGACTACGCTAAGAAGCTCGACGAGCTGGTGAACACCAAATCGTATGAGCGTGCGCTGCTCTTCGAGGATCTCAGTAAGGAGATCGAGGAGATGCAGAAGGCCCTGAAGGAGGCTACCGACCCTAAGGAGGCAGAGGAGCTACAGGCAGAGATTGACAAACAGAAGAAGGCACTGGTGATCCAGCTGCGCCAAATGAAATAAGAGAGAAGCGAATGAATACCTACACTAAGAAGCTACGTCGGCTAAGCCAGGTTGGCGGGCAAAAGAAGATTGACTCCGTTGGATCTACCAAGCACCACGGGGAGTACAACCGAGCTATGGGCGTACTCCTCGAGGCGCGTCGTAGCTGGGACGCCATGTCACGTTTCCGAAAGGATCGCGAGCGGTGCAAGCGGTACACCTACGGGGATCAGTGGAAGGATGTCGTCAATGTGGACGGCAAGACGATGACCGAGGAGAAGTATATCATGGAACAAGGCAGCGTCCCATTGAAGAACAACCTCATCCGTCGCCTTGTGCGTAACGTCCTCGGTGCATACCTCAAGCAGACGAAAGAGCCCGTATGCGTGGCGCGAGACAGAGACGAGCAGCGACTCGGAGAGACGATGAGCACGATCCTCCAGTACAATATGCAGCTCAATAGCATGACCGAGCTTGGTGCGCGCTCTATGGAGGAGTTCGTCATCAGTGGGCTAACGGTCCAGCATAAGAGCTACGGGGTGCGTGAGGGTCGCCTGGACTGCTGGACGCGCATTGTCAATCCGAGTATGTTCTTCTTGGACTCCAATTCACAGGACGTACGCGGGTGGGACGTGAGTATCATTGGAGAGATCCATGATATTGACTTACAAACGCTCTTCCGAGAGTTTGCCAGCAGCCGCGAGGAGTGTGAACGCCTACGTGAGATCTACCGCTATGCACGCGACGGGGATTACGTGAGTCAATACTTTTCGGATTTCCCTGACTTCGGGTATAGCGATGCACGTACTTACGACTTCTTCACGGGTCGCGACCCCCGTCGCTGTCGTGTCATCGAGGTATGGCGCAAGGAGACGAAGGAGCGTTACTTGTGCCACGACCCCAACAACGGGGAGGTATACAAGATCGAGACGGAGGACTACGGGAAGATGGTAGAGGCTGTGAATAGAGACCGCATGGCAATGGCCGCTGAGCAGGGGATCCCCGAGGAGGATGTGCCACTAATCGAGGCGACGTGGTTTGTAGACGATTATTGGTACTTCTACTACCTAAGTCCATTCGGTCATATCCTAAAGGAGGGAGAGACCCCATACCACCACAAGAGCCACCCCTATGTCTTCAAGGCCTACCCCTTCATTGATGGGGAGATCCACTCCTTCGTCTCCGACGTCATCGACCAGCAGCGATATACGAACCGCCTCATCACGCTATACGACTGGGTAATGCGCTCAAGCGCGAAGGGGGTACTTCTTATCCCAGAGGATAGCGTGCCCGATAATATGACTCTCGAGGAGTTCGGGGAAGAGTGGAGTCGCTTCAACGGGGTGATCGCCTTTACTCCCAACAAGCAGGGGGTACTTCCCCAGCAGATCTCGAGCAACGCCACGAATATCGGCATCGGGGAGCTACTGAATATCCAGCTCAAGCTCTTCGAAGATGTGTCAGGGGTGCATGGTGCGCTGCAGGGTAAGCCAGGCTTTGCTGGTATGAGCTCCAGCCTATACGCTCAGCAGACGCAGAACGCGACGAACTCGCTGGTGGATCTCATGGATAGCTTTAGCGCGTTCACGATCCAGGGGGCGTATAAGGATGTGAAGAACATTCAGCAGTTCTACGATGAGAAGCGCGTGGTGAATATCGCGGGCAATGACTCGAGCCTACTCCCCGACGATCCCCGCAAGATCCGTGATATTGAGTTCGACCTCTCTATTGCTGAGAGCTCCTCGAGCCCTGCATATCGACAGCTCGCTAATGAGTTCCTCCTCGAGGTATGGAAGGCTGGTCAGATCACGCTCAACCAGCTATTGGAGGTGGGCGACTTCCCATTTGCGGACAAGCTCTTGCAGAGCCTCGACTCGCAAGCTGAGCAGATGAAGCAGGGCATAGCCCCCGAAGGGATAAGCCCCGAAATGCAGCAGCAGGCTATGGCTATGGCTGATCCAGCTGCCGTAGAAATGGCCCACCGAGCCATCACGGCAAACTAAGATAGGGACGTGAAATGATTAGCCCCGTGCTCGACGTTGGTTGGGCACGGGGCTAATACTATATAGTGGCTTCGCTCACGGGCTTTGATCTCCTGCTGGCGGCCCGTCGCTGCTCTGCTGTCTTTACCTGTATGATCTTGGGTAGTGGCATTTCCTTCGTATTGGAGCTGATGTACAAGCCTATTGCGCGCGTCATCAGAAGGTCGTCATGCTTACCGAGGATAGCTCCGTATGCTCCATTCTGTTTGCGCTCGTAGGTGATATACTCATTCAGACAACGTTCGTCACGCTCGACGTATAGCCCTTCTCGGATGAAGGTGATAAGCACGTCGATGATGATAGGCTTCGTGTGCACGTTCGTATGGAAGCCGTACTTGCGAGGCACGGAGTCACGTATCTCATCGGCAGACTGCGGGCGTGCATACAGGTTGTCGTACACGTCTTTGATCTGATTGAGGATGAAGTGCGAATGATCTCCGTCCACTTGGCGGTTGGGGTCTTTGGTCTCGAGGGTGTTACTCTCAATGACCAGGAGGGCCTCGTCGTAGTACTTGGCGATCTGCGCAGACTTCCACGCAAGTTTATCCATATCGATGTGCCCGTACCACTGAGCCACGACCACGGGCTTACCCCCATCCATCATAAAGAGCCTGTCGAACACACAGATGACGGAGTAGTCAGCCCCGCGGCTACGGCCACCAATATCCACCACGACAAGGTATCTATTCGTGATGCGCTCACCCGGGTCTATCTCAGGCTTCTCCCAAATAGTGAATAGTCCTTGGTGGTCTTCAACAAAGCGCACGCCCGTGATAGCATCCTCGCCCGTCGCTCCATTGGCCACGACGTCACCCACGAAGCGCGGAGGCTTACACGTAGGTCTCAACGCTTCCACTTGGTACATGTCGAATACGCGTTGTCCTGAGTGGACGAAGGCTTCGATGTCGTCGGAGGGGAACTCAGACGCCATATCCCCGTGGTCGCTCTTGCTCTTTCGCTCCTGGATATACCAGTGTATGGCCTCAAGGGTAGCACCCTGCTCCCATAGCCACCACAGGTATTTACCTGGCTCGGCTCGGTCGCTCGCAGCATAGTCCGCTCTCCTGTTCTTCCATAGCTCTGTGGCGAAGGCTTCGCGGTCGGGTATGTCAAGGCTGTACTGCTCGATCTCAAACCACGCCACGAAGAGGGCTTTGAATTGCGAGTCGCCACGACGGGCCGCATCATACTCTCGTTGGAAGAAGTTCCCCGTACCATTGGCGGTGGACTCATACACGATCATGGTGTACGGCTTGTAGAGTACCCCCGAACAAGCGGAGCGGATGATCTGCTCGGGCGTCTTCCCCTCGGTGGTCTTCCATAGCCCCACCTCAGTGCAGTGCACCAGGTTGTAGTCACCACCACGCGCGCTGTCGGGAGCTTCTGCTGTCCCCAGCTTGATATTGCACGAACGCTGAGGGATGCGTCTTACGTTTCTCTCCGACCCTATGCCGATTAGCTTTGGCTCATTAGGCTTGAACGATGCCCCTATCGGGTATAGCCGCTCTATGGGGTAGGCATTAATAAGACGCTCGAACATGTTGCTCACCTCTGTGGATGCTGCTTTGACGTGCCCGACGATAAGGGAGTTCAGTCCCACCTGGTGCACCAGCTGAAGCCACGCCATATATATCTGTGTGGCGGTAGACCCACCCCACTGACGCGCCTTCAATAGGATAAGGCGTATAGGAGCACCAGCAAGACGCTGACGCTCGAAAGCCTCGACGAGTTTACGCTGTGGGTGATTGAGCTTGAAGCGCACGTCAGAGCCACCCCCCTTGCGTTTGATGAACGCCTGGACCGCAGCCCAAAAGAAAAAATCATGCTTCTCTCTCAGTCGGAGGAACACCTCTACGAGTGCCTTCCTGTTCTCCTCCGTCTCCTCTCCGTACCTCTCCACAAGGAATTTGGATATGCTCCCCGCCTTGGATAGACGCTTGACGAGTGGTATATCCTTCATCGAGGTAGGCAGGTATTGCACCTCCATAGCACCGAAGTCAGAGAGGCGCAGCTCGAAACGCTCCAGCGGTGACCCTAATCCCGTGATAGGATTAAATGGTGCATGGAGGGCTTCGAGCCGTCGCTCATTCTCTTGCAGTATTCGTGCTACTTCTTCGCGCATTGGGTGAGGTATCCAGCTATGAGGCCCACGATGAAGCCCCAAAGGTGTACGAATTGATTGATGAGAGGGAATATGCAGCTAACGGCAAAGCCAACGGCAAGCCAGGTAAACCACTCGCGTTTGCGTGCCACCTGGGGAGTTACCATGCCTATCAGGGCGTAGCATGCACCTGAAAGCCCAGTCGTTGGTAAGGTGAGAATGTGCGCATCGCAGAGCCCGTGCAATGTGGACACGGGGAATAGCGACGCAATGATATAGGACGCCAGCAGCTGTCGTGCGGTTACGCCCATATAGAACACCAGTGAGAGCAGGCACCAGCAGTTTACCAGCCAGTGGAAGATGGACGCATGAAAAAGCGAGTAGGTCCAACGCCCCCACCATGGGCCCGCGTTGTATATCCCTACGCTGCCGTGGGGAATGGGGAGCAAATAGAGGACGAATGTAAGCAGAGCGATGGCGAGGCTTAGCGTTTTGGTCTTGTCTTGCATAGCTGCTTGGCTTCGTTAATCTTCTCGTAGGTCTTGCGATCGGATAGGTAGAGCTTGGGGGCTGGTGAGTTAACCACCCGCGTTACAGCATCTTCGAGAGATAGCCCCAAAGGGCTATTGAGAAGTAGCATTACACGCTTGTATATCTCCTCGTACATTTCCTGCGTCGATGGCGTTTTGATAGGGCATTCACCACCTAAGCGTATCATCTTCTGAATGACACGCACCGCCCTATCCTCTGATACGAAGAAGCGTGAGTACTCGCTGTTCTTCACATGCTGTACGACGTTCTTCATGTTTATGTAAAAGCACATCGAAGTAGCCTCTCGGTACTTCGTCAGTATCTCACAAAGCACTCGGTGCTTATACTCGTAGCACGATCTTTTGCCTGGCATAGCTCGCTCCTTTATTTTGGTATGCCTTAAAGATACGCATTAGGGGGTTCAATTCCAATATATAATACGCAATATGTCACAGCATTAGGGCGGGTGCTTTATAGATTTGCTTCATCTATAAAATTAGGCTTATGGAAATAGATGAACAGAAGGACCTTGCACCCGCAGATCCCCCTGCTGCTGAGGTGAGTAAGCGCGACCGACTCAAGGCGCGCTTGAAGGACAAATATCCCGACGACGATATGGACGACGATGAAGTCCTCGCTGGTCGTATCAACGACGACTACGACGACTACGAAGGCCAGTTAGAAGGGTACAAGGGGAGAGAGAAGGAGATCGCAGGCCTCTTTGGCCGTGACCCCCGCAGTGCGAGCTTCATCTCGCGTTGGGCTGGTGGCGAAGATCCCGCAGTCCTTCTTGTCGAAACGTTCGGAACGGAGATTACCGACGCTATCGGAGACCCTGAGAAGCAGGAGCAGATCGCGGAGGCTAATCAGAAGTTCCTCGACCGCATCGCTAACTCCGAGAAGCTCGAGAAGGAGTACGAGGAAAACCTGGGTGAGTCTCTCAACGTGATTGGCAAGCTCCAGGAAGAAGGCGTACCCGACGAGGATATTGACAAGGCTATGGAGCTGCTCCAAAACATTGTCACTGACGGGGTGCGCGGGAAGTTCACACGCGAGACCATCGAAATGGCACTCAAGGCTATTGGCTACGACAACGCAGTGGCAGAGGCCGAGGAGACGGGACGCGTGGCAGGGCGCAATGAGAAGATCGACGTGAAGCTCCGTAAGCCCGAAGAAGGCGACGGCACGGCCAACCTCTCGGGAGGTGGCTCAACCCCTGAAAGACCTACACCCGACCTGGGTGCTCTTGGAGTAGCATCAACGCGAAAGAGCATTTGGGACAAGGGCAAGATGAAGCGAATTAAGCGAGAGTAATATCAACCAACTAACCAAAATCAAAATGAATAAGAAGCAAGTAGCAACTAACATCTCAAACCTGGGTCTGCTCCTCTTGGCGGGCATCTTCGGGGGTGGTGCTATGGCTGTCGTCGGTCCTCTTCCTGATGCAGGTAAGACTGATAGCGGTGCAGCCGTAGGCCAGGGTGGCAAGGAAATGGGCAACGAAGGTATCGCCAACCGCACCACGGGTGAGGCTGAGGGTGATCCCGACTACTATTCCAAGGCCATTGACGATCGCATCACGAAGATCCGTCCAATGTCCACCCCTATCGATCAGATCAGCCGACACTCGGAAGCTCGCAAGATCGACAGCATGTCGGTAAAGTACCCATCAGTAGGTACTCGTCCTATCTCGACGACCACAGCCAAGCTGATGGCAGCACAGCAGGCCACCGACGCCAGCGTCAAGCTGGAAGTCGCTGACGGGAGCATGTTCACGCTCGACGATACGATCCGCGTCGTCGGAGTCAAGGGTCAGTTCGACGAAAAGGGTAACGCTTACCCCGTAGGTACTGCTCCCGACCTCGTCCTCCACGTCTGCGGTCGTGACCCCAGCACCAACCTACCCGTCGTATATGCTGTCAATGGCGCGAAGAACGCGAAGGGTCAGCCTATCCTCGTACCACAGATCGCGCAGAATACGCGCCTCGTCCGTATGGGTAAGGCTTGTGCTGAGCTTGACGCACAGACGGGTCGCTTCAACAACGTCCCCACCTTCGAGGAGCAGTACTGCCAAAACTTCATGATCCAAATCGAGCAGTCCACGATCGACAAGATGTCTGCAAAGAACGTCAAGTGGGACTTCTCGGACCTTGAAGAAGATGGCATCTACGATATGCGCCTTGCACAGGAGAACACCTACCTCTTCGGGGTAAAGAATAAGATCGTCCACCCCTCTAAGGATGGCTCTGCCACGTGGTTCACGGGGGGTATTTGGTATCAGGCTGGTAAGGACATCGAGGTCGGTACGTACGTCGCCGCGTCAAAGCGCACCGACATCACCGATGAGCAGCTGGTAGATATCTCCAAGGACCTCTTCGTAGGTACGGGTGTCGGTAACAAGCGCAAGGTCCTCCTCTGCGGTAGCGAAATGCTCGCAGCGTTCTCGAAGATCAAGAGCGACAAGTTCCGCCTGAAGGAGTCGGTAGAGTCGTGGGATCTCCAGTTCAAGTCTTGGATCACCGACTTCGGTGAGATCATGGTCATGCATCATGAGCTCTTCGACCTGAACGGCATGAGCGACTGCGGTCTCGCTCTTGATCCCGAGTTCCTCGTCAAGAGTACCTTCCTCTCATGGCAGCGTAATATCCTCGACATGAAGGCAGCAGGTATCCGCAATACCGACGCAGCCGTCATCCAGGAGATCGCCTGCCTCTATCTCCGCTATCCAAAGGCTCACGCTCGCCTCAAACTGAAGAAGGCGTAAGCCTTAGAGTGTCCGTTGTCTTTTGTGATGTGTCTGTAAAGGACGGGGGCAGGGGCCCTTGGGTGTCTGCCCCCTCCTTTATTATTAACGAATGAAGAAACGAATGAACAAGAGATATATCTCAGGCACTTGCCTTAGCCTTAGCCTCGGCTCAGACGCTGTGTCCTATCGTCACATTGCCTTTGAGCCTCAAATGGAGCGTGGCAGTGCGTATGTAACCAGCGACGAAGATGAACAGAAAGAGCTGGAGGCTCACCCCTACTTCGGCACATACTTCGAGGAAGATCCCTACTACACGGATAACTCGGAGGCGGTAGAGGAGGAAGCCAAGGTCGAAGAAGATCATGACGAGAAGAGCGAGGGCGTGGTCCTCTCCTTCTCCAACGAGTCTGACGCTAAGGAAGCCCTCGCCACCGACTATGGTGTAGCCCGCTCTAATATGAGGTCACGTAAGTCCATCGAAAAAGCGGCTGAGTCCGTAGGTGTAAAAATCAACTGGACGGACGTCTCACCCTCTGCCACTGACGACGCTGAAGGCTCAGACGCTACCGACAAGGAGTAATCCTCCATGGAGTACGCTATCGAAGAATTGAAGCGGTCGGTAAGGGTGGCACTGGACGAAAATAACACCAGTGCCACCCTTACCTCTCTTGGTGACGTCGATACGCTCAGTGTCGAGGAGATCATCGAGAGTAAGCTGGAGGATGCTGCGCTCATCGTCCACCGCGATGCGCCACGCCACCTGCTGGACGTGGGGCTGCCCTTCTCGGGGACTATCCGCTGGGAGAGTGCCGTCGGCTATGGCCGTGGCGTAATGACGCTCCCTGCCGACTTCCTGCGTCTTGTCACCTTCCGTATGAGCGACTGGAGAAAGGACGTCACAGAGCCTATCTACGAAGATGACCCACGCTATGCATTACAGCTTAGTGCCTTCTCGGGTGTTCGTGGTTGTCCTGAGAAACCCGTGGTGGCTCTTATCCAAGCTCCCGAGGGTCTGACGCTGGAGCTATACAGCTGCGAGGCTGGGGAGTCTATCCAGGTGGAGAAGGCTCGCTACCTACCTCGCCCTAAGATCCGAGAAGGCAAGCTCACGATCTGTGAGCGTCTGCGCGAGGCCGTGGTCTACTATGCAGGGGCACTCACCGCGCTCACGCTGGGCAATGGAGAGCAGGCCAAGGCCCTAATGGAAACCAGTAAGACACTAATGGAATAATGAAAGCAAGGCTTGTGAACTTAGGCGTATTCGCTACGCTGCTTGATGTGTATTCGCGCTTCCCTCAGGGAGGTGTGGAAGGCGACTATGTGATTGTCGACGGCAAGGAGCTCTTGTGGGATAAGCACCGCCTCCGATGGGGCGACGCACCACGCAACGACGTAACGGAGCTGCGCCCTGATCCAAGCCCTTACCCAGGTATTCCAGGTGGCGGAGTGGGCTCTGCTGAGCTGGCGAGCCTTCGCACCGAGGTAGAGAAGCTGCGTGATCGTGTGGGTGAGCCTAATGGTATTGCTCCGCTCGACTCCGAGGGACTGCTCCCTACTAAGCACCTGCCACCCGAGGCGAATATCGAGCACAGAATACGCACTGAGCTCAACGACAGCATTAGTCCACTTACGGCACGTGTTCTGCGTCTGCTCCAGGGTGACCCCTCTTTGCAGTGGCTCTTTGTGGAGTCGGCTACGAGCGCACGACGTGTGGAGCATGTGGTCCGCTACTCGAATACATATAAGAAGCTATCCGTACCAGCTGGCGTCATTCGCCACCTCACCATGGGGATCGAAGGGGTACGCCCCGACCGACCACTCTCCGACTACAAGACGTGGGACATACCAGGTATCGAGGTGGATGTAGATGATGCAGTACGCAACCTCTATGTGTATGCACGATGCAGCAAGACCGACAACACGGGGACATTCGTCACCAGCGAGGGCTTCAAGCCTATGGAAGGCGAGGAAGGCTACTACCACCTGCTTGTCGGTATGCTGAGCTCACTACCCAACAGAGTGTTCACACCTCTGTACGGGCTTGTGGAGATACCAGCGGCAGCTATCCGCATAGACAAGCTCATCTCGCCTGACGGGGAGTTCGTCATCGACTTAGTACGTAAGGAGATCCGAGGGTATAAGGTATCCTTCACGGGGGGAGGTGCAAGCGGTGGTCCTGATGCCGACACCATACTCGAGGGCATCTTAGGGCAAGCTCGAAGCTACACCGACGACAAGACCAACGGGCTCAAGGGCTACGTCGATACCAAGTCGGCAGGTGCTCGAAGCTACACTGACAGCAAATTCACGGAGGCGGGACGCTCCTTAGAGGATAAGGCTAATTCGGTAATCTCCAACCTCCAAGGCTATGCAGATGGCAAGGCGCGGGAAGGGAGAGAGTACACAGAGGCGCAGGTGCAGGCGTTGCGAGGTGAGCTCACGACAGGGCTCTCGGGAGTAACCGAAATGAATGCGAAGATCGAGCGCATGCAGGAGCAGCTCGACGGGAAGGTATCTAATTGGTACTTCAATGGTGCGCCCTCCGCCACTACCCCACCGACGTCGCAGTGGACGACGGAGAAGGACAAGAAGTCCCACATCGGGGACACCTTCACCTCGCTGGATAAGTCCCCAAGCCCCAACGCAGGGAAGAGCTGGAGATACACACCTTCCTACACATGGGAGGAGATCGTAGACAGCGACAGCCTGAAAGCGTTGCAGCTTGCTAAGGAGGCCAAGGCCGCAGCCGACGGCAAGACGACCACACACCTAAAGAAGCCCACATCCTACCAGGTGGGTGACAGCTGGGTGATGACCGAAGCCAACTCTATCGGAGGCGTGAACTACCCACGAGGGACTACACTCTTCGCTAAGGAGGCCTCTACAACATTCAACGCACTACACTGGGTGCGCCTGGACGACTACATATCATCGGTAGAAGCCAAGGGCTATGCCGACGGGAAGGCAGGCGAGGCACTGAATGGAGCAAAGCAATACGCTGACGCTGGCGACAAGACGACCTCCAAGCGTATCGACAGCCAGGCAGCGGCTACCCTTGTGGGGGCAAAGAACTACACCGACAGCAAGCACAACGAGGGGAAGGCATATACCGACGGGAAGGCGGGACAAGCCAAGAGCGAGGCGGTAGCCGAAGCCGAGAAGAAGGACGGAGAGGTACGTAAGTATGCCGACGATGCAGCTACGAAGGCCACGGATAAGGCCAAGAGCTACACCGACGGGAAGCTCAAGGCTATCGAGGACAATGCACGACTGCTCGACTACCTACGAACGTCTATCACCGACGGGACGACCGACATCTATGGCGGGCTTGTCCTTACCAACTTTATTGCGGCACGTGATCCGAGGACAAGGCAGGTGCGCAGCTTCTTCGCTGGATCTGCTAACACCTCTCTCCCTGCCTTTGCAGCTGGTGTGACGGGCTTCGGGACTACAGGCGAGAAGCGTGTGGTTGAGATCAACCACGACGGCACGGGGCACTGGGGTCAGATGGAGGTTATGGAAGGCGGCAAGGTCTTACGTATTGCCTCAATGCTATTTGGTGGCAAGCTCCCTGATACCTATACCCACGACTTCCGAACGCTCGAGTTCAGCGACACACGTAACGAACGTTGCCGCGTCTACATCGGAGACGAAGGGGCTCTCTTCTTCATGGGCATGTGGGGTGCAAGCCCTCGCTTCGTGCGTATCTCGAACAAGCTAAACAAGCCCATTGTGCAGATCCGTGGCGACGTCGATATATCGGGGGCACTCCTCGGTGGGCGTGTGAGAGCAAACAGCGTGAGCTTCATTCATAAATGGGGGGCAAGGGCGGATCGCATGAGCATCAGCCGAACGGGCACAGGTACATACACCGTTACACACGATCTCGGGCATACGAGGTATTCGGTGATATGTATGGACAATGGCAACGGACGACACAACGCAAAGGCGGGAAACATCACGGCTAACTCGTTCGAGATCTATACTAAGTACGACAACACGCTGTACAGCGACATCGACTTCACGTTCCTCGTATTCGGAGACAACTACTAACCAGTACCAACCTAACCAACCAAAAACAAAGACTATGAGTATTATCGACTTCTTCGACCCTGACGCCTTCTCCAAGACGGAGATAACGCACGCAGCGGTCATCGGGATCTTCTGCTATGCGAGCGTGACTATCGCACGCTTTCTTGACCTTGCGTCCGCGCTTATGCGAGATAAACGCTTTGATGAAAAGCAGGCTCGCATCATCGTAAGTGAGGGAAAGCTGGAGGGAGACCCAAAGAAGCTCGCAAAGAAGTTCGGTAACGGAGCGTCAAGCAAGGGATTCGCTTCATTCGTCATCAGACTTGTGCTGTACTACTTCTGCGTGGCTCTTGCAGGCATTGCCGATGGGCTTCTGCTTATGTCTGATGCGTGGTCATACGCTCACATGCATGAGCTCCCATACGTATCAATGTTGGTGACGCTACTTATCGTACATACTGAGTTCACGAGTATTTGGGAGAACAGCCCCAAAAACGTCACGCAGAGCATGGAGAAGAGTATGCGACGCTTCGTGAAGGGAGCTAATGCGATACGCAACAAGGACGTCGAAGAGATCCGAGAGATCTTTGTCGAGAGAGTAAAGAGAGAAGAAGGAGAAGAGTAATACCTATACGACTATGAGCAAGTACTTTTCATTGTCCGAGATGACGCACAGCCCCACGGCTATCTCTCGTGGCATCCCCAACGACCCCAACAAGGATCAGATCATGCACCTCAATATGCTCATGGAGTATCTTGACGGCATCCGTGAAGAGCTGGGGCATCCTATCATTGTCACCTCGGGCTTCCGCTCGGGCGGGGATAAGGGGCTTAATGCTGCCGTAGGTGGCAAGCCCGAAAGCCAGCATACCATGGGTCAGGCTGCAGACATCGTCCCCTACGACCGCAAGCTATTGAAGAAGCTACTCCATATCATTTGGGATCGTGGGGGCTTCGACCAGCTTATATGGGAGCATCCCAAGGGGCGTAGCGAGTGGATACACGTATCCATTGCTGGCAAAAACAAGACGCCACGAGGGCAGGTGCTGGAGTACGACGGGAAGAGATATATGACGATGAAGAAACCTATTAACCCCAATACACTATGAGCATATTCGGACGAGCAGAAGCAGGAACGAAGGGGACATTACAGCTTGTGCAGCGAGGTACGGACAAGCTCATCCCCGTGGAGTTCATCAAAGATCCATCGGGAGAGGTGCTTGACCCTGCCCTATTCGAGAACCTCATTGTGAGTGTGACGAACGAGCGGTCTGCACTCTGTGCCACGCCACCCGTGAGCATAAGTGGCAACACGCTTATCGTCGAGATGACCGCAGATATTACGCGACGCCTTGGCTTAGGCGTATGTGTGATGACGGCTACGGGGCGCATCCCCGACGAAGCGTATAGCGACGGCTACCACGACTACGAGGTGGTAATCCCCATCTGCAAGATAACGAAGTACGGGAGTAACGAGACTCCAGTAAAGGTAACAGCCAAGGTGCTGGAAGTCCTCCGTGGTCTGAGTGCCTATGAGATCCTTGTGAAGCATGGGTATACCAAGACGGAGGCGCAGTTCGCAGAGGAGTTAATCCCTAAGAATGGAGGAGGAGCAGGTACACCTGGTACACCAGGAACTCCAGGTCCAAAGGGTGATCCAGGTCCAAAGGGCGACCCAGGTCCAAAGGGTGACCCAGGTCCAAAGGGCGACCCAGGTCCAAAGGGCGACCCAGGTCCAAAGGGCG
>ERZ772769.18-NODE-18-length-54358-cov-5.50185_pt1 | contig 54358 bp, 57 predicted proteins | sample MGYA00580987_ERZ772769 | MGnify/ENA primary metagenome ERZ772769 (study PRJEB29015, sample SAMEA2738043) | human oral metagenome | biome: human oral; feature: human-associated habitat; material: saliva | place: China | collected 2234 ...
TAAGAAATGAAGGATACAAGATAAGGTATAATGATTTTGGGGGAAGTCGAACACCTATAGTAGTGATTCATGGGTTAGGATGTGCTGGATCATTTGATTATGTAGAAATTTTTAATAGTGAGGAATTTAAAGGCTATAGGAGGGTACTTATAGATTTATTAGGAGCTGGATATAGTGATAAACCTCTAGATTTTTCATATGAGGTTAAAGAACATGCGAAATATCTAGCGGAGTTTTTGGAAGATTTAGGTTTGAATAAAGTTATCTTATTTGGTCATAGTTTAGGTGGTGCTATTGCTATTGAGTTGTGTGCAAGGTGTAAAGACAGAATTGAGAGATTGATTTTAACAGAACCAAACTTAGATCCCTCTACAAAAGGTCAGATTAGTTGGGCGATAGCACAGTATAAGGAAGATAATTACGAAAAAAGTATTAAGACACTAATAAAATATTGTGAAAGTGGAATGAATACAATGTGGGCTGCAACATTGAAAAATTGGTTACCTAAAGCAGTTTATCAAATTTCTCGTGATGCAGTATTACAAAAAGAAACATCATGGAGAAGTATGTTATATGAATTTGATATCCCGAAATATTTTATATTTGGAGAAAATAGCCTTCCAAGTAATGACTTGGAAGAATTACCTAAACACAATGTAAATGTAAAAACGGTAAAAAATGCAGGTCACTCAATGGCTTGGGAAAATCCAGAGGGGTTGACTGAGGTTATATGCAGTTGCTTAGTGTGAATAAAGTTTGAATTTGTAATTAATAAATATTTGAATATAAAAAAAGAATGTCCAGATTAGTATCTGAACATTTTTTCTATATTTTTTTAATTTTCAAATTACTTACCATTAAGTAAGAACATAATACTAATAGTATTAACATTGCAATACTTGGTAATTTTATCGGAGCAAGTACTGCAAGGACTGTTCCGCATGTAGTAATTGGAACACCTTGATAGTATCCATTTTTCATTTTTGTTACGTTAAATCTGGCCAAACGATAAGCTCCACAGCATACATAGATTCCACAAAGAATTGCGACAATTACCATTAATAAAGTTGATGGCTTATCATTAGTAATAAAGATTTCAAAAACAAGCATGGCAGGTGCTACTCCAAAACTTACTACGTCACATAATGAATCTAAATCGTGACCAATTTCAGAAACAACACCAAGTTTTCTTGCAACGATACCATCGTATCTATCTGCAAGCATGGCTAAAATAATAAAGACAGTACCCCAGATAAAATATCCATGTGATGTAGTCAGAATTGACATAAATCCACAAAAAATATTGCAAAGGGTAAGATAATTTGGTATGAAGTTTTTATTCATTTTAAAAGTCAACCTCCAATATTTATATTATAATTATAGTACAAATTTGTAATAATGTCTAAGAAAATATGAAATTAATAATTATTAAAAGGTAAAAAGTTATTATTTATGCCTGTTGTCTATGGCTATAAAACCTGTTATAATTAGGATAAAATTGCTTTTGGAGGTACACTATGGAAAAGAATTACAAAAATTTAAATTTAACAAAAATTTTTAAAGAATTATTGATTATCTCTTTAGGTTGTGCTATTTATTCTTTTGCTATTATGCATTTTAATGTCCCAAACAAATTGGCAGAAGGTGGAGGAACAGGGATTTCACTGTTATTATTATATTCAATAGGTCTTCCAGTTTCTATTGGGACAATATTGGTAAATATTCCTTTATTAATAATAGGATATAAAATGTTAGATAAAAAGACAATGTTATACACGGTTTACGGCATTATTATGTTGACTTTTTGGATAGGGATTTTTGAGAAGTATAATATAGAAATAGAGATCGGTGGAGATAGATTACTGGCTGCTGTATTTGGAGGATTACTTGCTGGATTAGGATTAGGGATAGTCTTTCTAGCAGGGGGAACAACAGGTGGAGTAGATATAGTGGCGAAAATTGTACAACTTTATACAGGTAGTTCAATTGGAAGAATTATCCAAATCCTTGATGGTGTAATCATAGCATTAACTTTCGTAGTAGTTAAGAGTTTTCCAGCGATTCTATACACTTTGATATATATTTTCATATGTACAAAAGTGATAGATTATGTTGTCGAGGGTGGTGTTCCTGGAAAAGGGGTAATGATAGTTTCGTCTGAAATAGAAACTATTACTAAAAAAATTCAAGAAGATATGAATCGTGGATTAACTTATATAAAAGGACAAGGAAGCTATTCTAAGAAAGATTTGAATATAGGTTATTGTGTAGTTTCAAGAAATGAAATAGGGAAACTAAAATCTCTAGTTTATAAAATTGACCCTCGGGCTTTTGTGACAATAACTGAAGTCCATGATATTATAGGAGAAGGATTCAGTTATGATCAACCGAAAAAATCAAGTCTAGGTTTTAAGAAGAATCAATAGATAAAAATCTGAGAAGGAGTGACTCGAAAATTGTGATTTCAAAGAAACAAGATTTTGGCGAGTCACTTTCCACAGTGTTTTATGAGTTATTATATACACTTTTTTAAATTCAGAACTTTTATGTCAGTCTAAGATTTATATTTAAAGGAGAAAATTATATATAATATGTTAAAGAATTATTATTTTAGACTAGTAAGTGCAGTATTATTAATTTCTATTTGTTGTTCGTTATTTGGTCAAATGTTATTGAAATTAATAGAATTAACTAGTAGTTATTATAAGTATTTATTAATTTTAACGCCATTGATATTAATCTTTACTAAGTTTAGTAATAAATATTTACACACCAGTGATATAGGTATGAAGTATTTTATTGAAGCGGCAACTAATAAAAAAGAGAAAGTTACATGGAAATTTCCATTTATTTTAACTTTAAATACTTTATTGGCACATAGCTTCGGTGTTAGTGTAGGACGTGAAGGAGTAGCCGTGCAATTAGGTGGAGCTATTGGTGGGAATATGGCTTCAAATGATCTCAGTACGGAGAAAAAACAATTTTTCGTGAAATTAGGAATGATTTGTGGATTTGCAGGATTATTCCAAACTCCATTAGCAGCTGTAGTATTCATTTTAGAGGTTATCAGTGATAAATTTAACTTTACAAAAAATAAAATTTATGAGTATGTAACATACATTGCTGTAGCGTATATAAGTGCTTTTGTATCGCATAAATTAGGTTTGGAAAAGTTTTTTGTAGCTATAGATGTAAGTGGAATTAAGATAAATTTAGAGTTTATTTCTAAATTAGTTTTAGTTGGAGTTATTTTTGTTTTTGTAGGAATCTTATTTGTTCTCCTTCAAAGAAAAACAAAAGAATTAGTTGCTATTAATAAGAATATAACATGGATATTTTTAGCAGCTTTTATATTAACTAGTTTTGTTTTCGAATACAGGTATGCATCGTTAGGTACAAATTTAATTGGGCTATCTTTTACAAACTTTGAACAGATTCAAGTTTATGATTTTATGCTGAAAATCGTATTAACAGCCATTTGTACGGGGATTGGCTTTAGCGGAGGAGAGGTTACTCCTTTGTTTGCGATTGGAGCGACCTGTGGAGTAATTTTAGGAACTTGGTTGGGCCTACCTATTTTAATAACAGCAGCCTTAGGATATTGTTTAGTATTTTCAGCAGCAACTAAGACATACATTGCACCTGTATTTCTTGCATTAGAAGTATTTGGATACAAATTAATGTTTTTTGCAGTAGTTCCTGCAGTATTAATTTACTTAATCAATAAAAAATATAGTATTTATAAATAATTAAATACACCCTAGTGTGAAAATTCACGCTAGGGTGTATTATTATAATCCAAGTATATTTAGTATCTCTTTTTTATATTTTAGTTTTTGTTCATCTTGATTATTTTCATCAAGATTTATTTTTATTTCAGACACAATTTCACCAGGTTTATTTTTAATGATATAAATTCTATCGCTTAGATCTATAGCCTCGTCAATATCATGGGTTATTAGTAGAGTAGTTATATCAAGTTTATTCTTGATTTCAAGATACCAAGAGTGTAGTGATATTTTAGTTATAGCATCAAGTGCACTGAAAGGTTCGTCTAGTAAGAATAGTTCTTCTTTAAACATATATGTACGAAGTAGTGCAACCCTTTGACGCATACCTCCACTTAATTCACTAGGATATTTATCTTTGTACTCGTAAAGGTTAAATAATTTCAGGTTTTTAATTGCTTCTTCTTCTGCTTCTTTTTTATTAATTTTTCTTATTAAAAGGGGAAGTATAATATTTTGAATAATAGTCTTATGTTCTAATAATAAGTCTTTTTGAAGCATGTAACTTACGCGACCTTTATAGTCTGTGTTACCTTTTATAGAGATTTCTCCACTTTGAAGAGGATTAATTCCTGCGATAATATTGAAAAGTGTAGTTTTACCAACACCACTTCCACCAAGTATAGATACGACTTCACCTTTATCGACATGAATGTTTATATCTTTTAGTATTTTATTGTTTGGATAATTGAAAGATAAGTTTTTTATTGATAATATATTCATTATTTTATATAGTCATTGCTGAATCCAGTGTTTTCTGCAAGAGGTTGTTTTGTGATTTTATTTTCGTTAACCCAACGGTAGAATGCATTCCATCTGTTAGCATCGAATTCACCCCAGTGATCTTTGTTTGATGCATATTGTTTAGATAGATATTTTTGAGATTCAAGGATGAAATCTTTTTTATCTTTCAATTCAGGAGCATTTTTAATTAAAATCTCTGCAGCTTCTTCAGGATGTTCTATAGCGTAGACATATCCTTTCTTAATAGCTCTAAGAACTTTTTTAGCTTCTTCTTTATTTTCTTTTAAGTAATCGTTATTAGCAATAATTACTGGAGAGTAGTAGTCTAAGTCTTTATTGAAATCTTTTAGATAGAAGTAGTTAATATCTAATTTCATGTTTTCAGCTAATTTTCCATCCCATGCATAGTAGATCCAAGCTGCATCGAAAAGACCATTTTCTAGAGGTGTAACAGAGTTTGTATCTGTATTTGGAGCTAGACTTAATTTATTAGCATCTCCACCTTGTTTTTGAATTAATGATTTAACCATTGCTAATTCTACTGGATCATTCCAAGTTCCGTACTTTTTACCTTGAAGATCTTTTGGTTCTTTGATGTTGTTTTTCTTAAGTGAAATGATACCAGAAGTGTTGTGTTCGATAATTGCAGCTACAGCAGTAATTCCTGCACCTTTAGAAAGTTTGTTAGCCATTGAGTCTTGGTAATAAATACCAAAAGGTGCTTTATTATTAATAATTAGGTCAGAAGTACTATCTTCAGGCGCTGGCTTAATGTCTAGGTCAATACCTTCTTCAGCGAAGTATCCTTTTTCTTTTGCTACATATAGACCAGTGTGGTTTGTGTTAATCGCCCAGTCAAGTACAAAATCTACTTTTTTAAGTTCTTTTTTCTCTGCATTTTTATTAACTGTACTACATGCAGTTAATGAGATTGCTAAGATAAAAGCAAAAACGCTAGTTAATATCTTTTTCATGATTTTCTCCTATGTATTTCCATTTAATAAATTTTTTCTCACTTAGTTTAACAAGTTCGATACTTAATAAACTGATAACAGATACTAATATTATGATTGCAAACATAGTATCATATTCAAATAATTTTTTTGCTTTAATCATGTAAACTCCAAGCCCCTCAAATCCACCAAGCCATTCAGCAACCACAGCTGCTATAAAGGCATAAGATACACTAACTCTAAGTCCAGCATAGAAGTAACTAAGACTTGTTGGGATTTTCACATGCCAAAGTATTTGTAATTTACTAGCATTCATTAGTTGTAATAAAGTAATCATGTCTTTATCACAGTTTCTAAAACCATCTAGAATACTTACAACAATTGGGAATGTTGTTGTTAAAACAATTAATACAATTTTTGGTGTAAGTCCATAGCCCAACCAAAGCACAAGTATAGGCGCTATTGCAATAGTAGGTATGGTTTGAGTCAGAACAAGAAGTGGATAGATAGACTTGTTAAATATTGGTATGCTATCCATAATTAAAGCAAGAAGCCATGCTATAACTATCCCTAGGAATAGACCTATTATAGCTTCGAGTAGGGTGATTTTGCTGTGAAATATTAATAGTTCGTAGTTTTTTATAAAAGCTTTAACTATTTCAACTGGTGTAGGTATGATATATTTTGGAAGTAAACCGAGATTACCAGCTCCTTGCCAAATAACCACTAAACACAACATAGAAATAGTTGCTGCATATTTATTGATTAAATTTGTCAATTTTCTCATTTATAGTTAAAATATCTCCGTAGTTAATTTTCACATTTGCAAAAATATTTTTACTGTCCTCACCCGCTAGAACAAAGCATTCTTTAAGTGTATCCATTAGTTCGTTGAATTCACCTTCAATTACAGTTTCGAATGGAGTAATAATTACATTTGAATGCTTATTTTGTAGAAAATAGATAACTTTATCTATAGTCTTTAATCTTCCATCATGATTATCAAGAGGAAGAATTTGTAATGCAATACTGCAATTTATCAAAATAAAAAACCTCCTTACAATATAAGGGGGGTCTAAGTTTGTCTTTAAGCTAAGTGTGCCTACGCTAGCATTACCTAGATCAGGCGCGGTCGAAATATTTATATTCCCTCTCAGACTGTTCACAGACTCCCGTATAAATAATTATATCACACGTATAAAAAAAAACAATAAAAGAGCTTACAAAAAGCAATTTTATTGTATAAAAAATACTAGAGCTAATCCGGAGATCAGCTCTTTAAAAGTATTATTATCAGTATGTTTGCTGGTTTACTTCGCAGCTGAAGTTTTTGGTAAGGCTCTAAGACCTTTGTTAGCTGGGGCATTACCTTTTTTAGGTGCTGCAGCTAATCCTTTACCTTCTACAACTTTTACAACTTTACCGTTTTCGTCGTAGATTTTAGTGAAGTGACCTTTAGGTGCTTTTTCAGCTTCAGCAACTTGAGCTGCTAAAGTTTTGTTAACTAAGTGTTTGTTAACACCTTCTGCACCTTCTTTAGTTAAACCAGCAGTACCGTCTTTAACAGATGGATCTGGATTACCTGGGTTTAATAGGTTAGCATCTGGACTGTTTTTAGTTAATCCATCAACATGCCCTTCACCATTTAAAGCTAAAGCTGAAGATCCTCCAGCTACTAATAATCCTGCTGCTGTGAATACAGTTAATAATTTTTTCATGATATATTCCTCCTTTCCTTAAAGCTATATCCATTATATATATATATATTGTCAAGAGTTATTAATAAAAAAAATTATTTTTCAGAAAAAAATTAATAATTTATGTAAATTATGTGAATGAACTTAAAGTAGTAATTCAATATAGTCTAATTATATATAAAGTTTTGCTTAAGATATTATTGTAAATACATTTTATAGAAGAGAAAATTTATTTTTGATTTTTCTATTAATATATGGTAGAATTATTAATCATAAATAAAATAAAAGAGGGATATACCAGTGAAAATTTTAAGAGAAATTATGGAGTGGGTAGTAGTTGTAGTAGTTTCTATTGCTATTTATCTTCTTATAAGCACATATCTTATCGCACCTTTTACGGTAAAAGGACATTCGATGGATTATACATTTGCTGATAACGATAAAGTTTTTGTTAATAAATTCAGTAAAAATTATGAGCGTGGAGATGAAGTTGTATTCCATGCAAATGAAACTGATGATTATATTAAACGTATAATCGGAGTTCCTGGAGACACTATAGAATACAGAAACGATGTACTATATGTGAATGGTCAGAAAGTTGAAGAGCCATACTTAGCTCAAAAAATTAAAGAAGCTAAAGCTTCTGGAACTGCACCATTCACACCAGATTTTAATATTGAATTTTTAAGTAGTACAAAATCTAAAACTGTTCCTGAAGGTACGTATTTCGTATTAGGAGATAACAGACAACACAGTACAGATAGTCGTGTATTTGGATTTGTTAAGAAAGAAGCAATGATTGGGAAAGTAAGCTTAAGATACTATCCATTTAGTTCATTTAAATTCTTTTAATAAATACTAAAAGAAAAATTTAATATATCGAATTATTTTAGTTGCTAAAAATTTAGCGTTATGCTAGAATAATATACGGGCACTCTTAAAGAGTGATTTAAGAAACCACCCCCTGCGATATTTTCGTAGGGGGTTTATTATTTTTAATAGAAGGAGAACACAATGACAAAGTATATTTTTGTAACAGGTGGAGTAGTATCATCATTAGGAAAAGGTATTGTAGCGGCATCAGTAGGTCGTGTATTAAAAAATAGAGGATTAAAAGTAACATTACAAAAATTTGATCCATATTTAAACGTTGACCCAGGAACAATGAGTCCATACCAACACGGAGAAGTTTTCGTTACAGAAGACGGAGCTGAGACTGACTTAGACTTAGGTCACTATGAAAGATTTATCGATGTTAACTTAGGACAATATTCTAACGTAACTGCAGGACGTGTTTATTCTTCAATTATTGAAAAAGAACGTCGTGGAGATTATTTAGGAGGAACAGTTCAAGTAATTCCTCACGTAACAAATGAAATTAAATCACGAGTATTGCTAGCTGGAGAATCTAGTGATGCTGATGTTGTTATTACAGAAATTGGTGGAACAACAGGAGATATTGAATCTTTACCATTTTTAGAAGCAATCCGTCAAATCCGTAGCGATTTAGGACGTGATAATGTATGTTTTATTCACTGTACATTATTACCGTACATTAAAGCAGCAGGAGAAATGAAAACTAAGCCAACACAACAATCTGTTAAAGAATTACGTGGTTTAGGTATTCAACCAGATATTATCGTAGTTAGAAATGAACTTGCTCTAAACGATGAATTACGTGCGAAGATTTCATTATTCTGTGACATTCCAAAACAAAACGTTATTGAAAGTCGTGATGTAAGTAACCTATATCAATTACCAGTAAATCTTAAAGCTCAAAAAATTGATGATATCGTATTAAATCATTTTGGTTTAACTGCGCCTGAAGCTGATATGACTGAATGGTTATCATTAGTGGATAGAGTAGATAACTTAAAAGAGGATGTAAGAATCGCATTAGTAGGTAAATATGTAGAACTTCACGATGCTTATATTTCAGTTGTAGAATCTTTAAAACATGCAGGATATAAACACAATGCTAAAGTGAAAATTGATTGGATTCAATCTGAAGATATTACAGAAGAAAATGTTCATGAGTATCTTAAAGATGCAGACGGAATCCTTGTACCAGGTGGCTTTGGTGATCGTGGAGTTGAAGGTAAAATTACTACTATTAAATACGCACGTGAAAACAAAGTACCATTCTTCGGTATTTGTTTAGGTATGCAACTTGCTGCTGTTGAGTTTGCACGTAACGTGTGTGGTTTAACTGGAGCACACTCATCAGAATTAGATCCAAATACGCCATACCCAATTATTAACTTATTAGCAGATCAAGAAAATGTTGTAGAAATGGGCGGAACTTTACGTTTAGGAAGTTACCCATGTACATTAACAGAAGGATCTGTAGCTCACAAAGAATATGGAGAAATCAATATTACTGAGCGTCACCGTCACAGATATGAATTCAATAACTTCTATCGTGAGCGTTTAACTCAAAAAGGAATGGTATTATCAGGAGTTAGTCCAGATGGTAAATTAGTTGAAATCGTGGAAATTCCTGAACACCCATGGTTTGTAGCTGGTCAATTCCACCCAGAGTTTAAATCACGTCCAGAAAAAGCACACCCATTATTCGCTGGATTCATTAAAGCAAGTTTAGAAAATAACAGATAAGAATTTCTATAAATTATGAAATTATTAGATTTAATAACTGACCTTGAAGAAAACCGTAATGAACTTCTTGCAGAATCAATGTCAAAGTATATGCAAGATAAGTTTAGATTTTTAGGTGTACGTGGTGCAACTAGAACGGAAATCTATAAAAAATATTTTCCAGATGCAAGAAAGACTAAAACCATCGATTGGGATTTTGTTGAGAATTGTTGGAATAAAGAAGAGAGAGAATGTCAGTATGTAGTTGTTTATTATTTAAAGGCAATGCAGAAATTTTTAAAAAGAGAAGATATTTCAAGGTTAAAATATCTAATCGTGACAAAATCATGGTGGGATACTGTTGATTTACTTGCTAAAGTTATAGGAAGTTTAATTATTCGTATCAAAGGGTATGATCAAATAATGCTTGAGTGGAGTAAGGATAGTAATATTTGGTTAAGACGAGTAGCTATTTTATACCAACTGTCTCTTAAAGACAAAGTAGATAAACAAGTTTTAGATGAAATTTTAGTAAACAACCTAGGTGATAGTCAATTTTTCATTAATAAAGCTGTAGGTTGGGCACTTCGAGATTATTCTAAATATAATCCAGAGTGGGTTAGAGAATTTATTAAGAAAAATAAGGAGAATATGGCTAATCTTAGTATAAGAGAGGCTAGCAAGTATATTTAGAAAGGAGCGATGTTTAATCGCTCTTTTCTTTTTTAAGGTTACAAATTAAAGAATAACTAAATTTAGTGAAGTCGATAGTAAATTTGTTCTGTTTATCATAAAGTTATTGTGATTATAAGAAAGAAGTGTATGATTTCACTTTTTTCATTGAAAATAAAATGTTATACTATTATTAAAAGATAAATAGTATTAATTCTATTATTTAAAATAATAATTTATTGATATAGTCTTTGAAATTGGAGAAAATAATTTAGAGGTTGGAGAAAAATGAAAAGAATAGTTATAAGCTTTTTTGTAATATTCCTTTCCGTATTATTATTCGCTGTACTTCCTTTAGTTTTGAAGAATAAACAAGAAGAGTATATAGATTTTTCTGAAGTAACAGAAACAGTTGATAATAGCGCGAAGGATGATGAAACTTTAAGAATTGGATTGATTTCCGTAACTGGTGATAATAAGAGTTATATTTTAGAAAAAGAATTAGCTAATTATATCGGAGAGAAATTAAATAAAAAAGTAAAATTAATACAGAAAAAAAGTTATAGAGATATAAATGTATTATTAAAGAATAACAAGATAGATGTAGCATTCTTATCTACGGGAGCATATTCGTTATATGAAGATAAGGAGTCTTTAGAACTTTTAGCAAGACCAAATAGGGGGAAAACATACTATCATCCCATAGTTATAGCAAAAAAAGATTCCAATATAAATAGTATCGAAGATTTGAAAGGTCAGAGCTTTGCATTTGTAGATACATATAGTTATTCGGGTTACTTAGCGATGAATGATTACTTGAAAAAAAATGGTATGTCAGTAAATAAATTTTTTAGTAACAGTTATTTTACTCATAGCCATGAAGAATCGATAAATCAAGTGGTTAACGGAACTGTTAAGGCAGCAATAGTTGATGACTGGGCATTACAGTATATTTATAATAATTTTCCAGATACTGCACATAATATAAAAATAATACAAACATTTCCAGAGGTTGCAACTGGGCCAGTAGTGACACATAAAAATTATGAAGAAAAAGATAAGCTTAAACAAATCTTGTTATCTATTGATAAGGATAGTACAATAAAAGGAACATTATCACAGCTTCAAATTGAAAAATATGAAGAAACAAAAGCAAGTGATTATCCAAATTTAATAAGTGAGGATTAACATATGGCGAAGTTGAAGATAAAAAATAAGATTATTATATTTTTTGTTGTAATTTATACTATATATTTAGGTGTAATATTAGCCTATACGTATGTTAATAATAAAGATATTTTGGAAAGTGCACTTAAAGATAGAATTACTCAAACTTATTATCAATTGTCAGGAAATATTTCAGAAAATATAAAAACAGAAAATACTTATGAAATTCATCAAAAAATTCATAGTGCAGCACTAAATAATGAAGTTGCATACATTATTGTATTTGATAATGAAAAAAATATCTTAGGGAAAACATTGAAAGAGATTCCTCAGAAAATAGCGACGTTTAATGATGAACAGTTAAATAACTTTAAGAAATATGACAGTTCAAGAGGGGAAATATTAGAGTATGTATCACCCATAGATGATGTTAATATTGGTTATATTAGAGTTGGATTTTACACGAAAAATATTTATATAAAGACATATAGTCAGTTTTTAAGAATCCTTATTTTAAATATGTTAGTGTTTGTTATGTTACTGGTTATTGCATACTACGTTTCAAAATTAATAGAACGCCCGGTGCAAGATTTAACTTCGGTAACCGATGAGATAATTCGAGAAGGCGATTATAGGACAAAGATAGAAAAAGAGAATTACAGTCGCGATTTCCATGTTCTTGTTAGTTCTATAAATGAAATGGTCGAGAATAATAAAAAGAATAAAAAATTAAATAACTATCTATTAAATAAAATATTTAGAATTCAAGAGGAAGAGAAAAAGATGCTGTCGAGAGAACTTCATGATGAAGTTAGTCAATCTTTAGCAAGCCTTCTGTTTTTAATAAGTAATTTAGTAGATAAAGAAAGTGACCAAAAGAAAAAAGATCGCTTATTATTAATTCAGTCCGAAATAGAAAATAGTTTAAGTAATATTAGAAATATAGCTGTTAATTTGAGACCACCTAGTGCTGAACTTAGCTTAGGAGAAGTAATTAGTAAATATATAGAAGATTACAAGAATCTGTATGGTATAGATGTTGATCTTTATACCAACTATGAGGGTGGGAAAAATAATAATTTTGATATTACTCTTTATCGTATTATTCAAGAATCATTATCGAATATAAAACGACATTCAGGAGCTACAGAAGTCCAAATTAAATTATATGAAAATACAGATTATATAATTTTAACTATTGCGGATAATGGGATAGGATTAACTAAAGAACGAGTGGAACTAGCGAAAAAACAAGGACGACTAGGAATTTATGGTATACAAGAGAGAATTTTTGATTTTTCTGGTGAATTTAAACTATTTAAAAATGATAAGTACTCTACTATACTGATGTGCAGATTTAAAACAGAAATGTTAAAAGAGGAGAAAAATGATGAAAATATTATTAATTGATGATCATAAATTGATAAAAATAGGTATCAAAGTTCTTTTAGAAGATAATGAAGAATTTAGTGTTATAGATGATTGTTCAAGTAAAAAAGAATTTTTAGAAAAGATAACTAATGACTCTTATGACTTATTTATATGTGATATATCATTATCTGATGGAACTGGTTATGATATACTTGAAGTAATAAAAGAGAAGAACATAAATACAAAAGTAATTATTTTAAGTATGCATGAAGATAAATCTTATATGAAAAAAGCTTTTAAATTAGGTGCTTCGGGTTATGTAACGAAGAGTACTGCCCATGAAGAAATACTCCATGCTATAGATAAAGTTATGTTTAAAAATGATATATATCTAAATGAAAAATACGCGACAATTTTCTATGAATTATTTAAAGAAGATAAGGAAATAGAACTTAGCGAAAGAGAAAAAGAAGTAGGAAGATATATTGTAGAAGGATATACACTTACTGATATTGGAGAAAAATTGTTCTTAAGTGTTAAAACTGTAGATACGTATAAAAAACGCCTTATGGAAAAAACTAATACGAAGAAAAGAAGTGAATTAGTAGAATATCTAAAGTCGAACTTAATATTATAATAATAAGTATAAAGAAAAATACGGGTGATTATAGGAATCAGCCGTATTTTCTTTATAAAAAACACCTCTATCAATTTAAGGAGGATCAATGATCTTAGTTGATAGAGATGTTTTATTTCATTAGTTTTCTAATTGTTTAGATGTTTTCTTGAATAATGTTAATGCGATGAATACGAATGCTAATACACAAGAAACGATTAATGCGTAGAAACCTCCGTCCCATCCGAACACGTCAACAAGTTTACCCATTACATAACCAGCACTTGCTGATCCAAGTAGGTAACCGAATAGTCCAGTAAGACCAGTAGCTGTACCTGTAGCAACACGTGGAACTAAGTCCGCTGCTTGAAGACCGATCATCATAACAGGTCCGTAGATTAAGAATCCGATAGCTACTAGACAGATGTTATCGATAAGTGGGTTACCTGGAGGGTTTTTCCAGTAAATGAATACTGCAACAAGTACTCCAGTTAAGAATAATAACATTGGAGGAGCACGGTGTCCTTTGAACACTTTATCACTTAAGTAACCACTAGCTAACATACCGAAGATACCAGCATATTCATATAAGAAGTAAGCCCAGCTTTGTTTGTCAACAGAGAAGTGTTTTACTTCTTTTAAGTATGTTGGAGCCCAGTCGATAATTCCGTAACGAACGAAGTATACGAATACGTTAGCAACAGCGATAGCCCATAGGAATTTGTTGTTAATAATGTATTTAAAGAAGATATCTTTTGCTGATAATGTGTGAGCAGATTCAACTTTTTCTACAATTTTTTCACCTTTCCATTCATCTACAGGTGGTAAACCTTCAGATTCTGGAGTATCTTTCATTAGGTAGAACATGATAATTGCTAAGATAATAGCAATAGTCGCTGGTAAGTAGAATAATGATTGCCAAGCACCAAAAACAGAAAGTCCTACAAGTGCAAGGGGTCCGATTAATCCACCTCCAAGGTTGTGAGAAACGTTCCACCAACTCCACCAAGCACCACGCTCAGAAGCTGAGAACCAGTTAGTCATTGTTTTAGCACCAGGTGGGTAACCCATACCTTGGAACCATCCGTTAAGTGCTGATAAGAAAATCATTAATGTTAATGAAGATAGCACTGCAGGAACAAGACCAAAAATTAAGCTGACTGCGGCAGAAGCAACTAAACCAATAGTAATAAAGTACTTAGGATTACTTCTGTCTGATACGTTACCCATGATGAATTTACTAAAACCATAAGCTAATGATAGAGCAAGTGAAACTTTCCCTAAGTCAGCTTTAGAGTAACCGTATTGTTCGATTAAATAAGGGATAGCAAGTGAGAAGTTTTTTCTAATTAGATAGTACGCTGCGTATCCAATGAATACCCCTGAGAATACTTGCCATCGAAGTCTTTTATATTCAGCATCTGTACGAGCACTGTCGATTCTCGGTTTAGGTGCTGAAGCTTTTAAAAATGAAAACATTTAGAATTCCTCCTTAACTTCAATTATATATAATATTAAATTAATATAGTTTTTTTTTATTATAAACCCTTTTATTTAATAGGTTTTTATAGCAATTTAATATTTTTTAAATCGCATATTTATTTAAACTATTTAACTTATAAAATTATTATATAAAACTAGAAAACGTTTGTAAATGCTAATAGAAAAAGTTTTTTTCTTTTAGAAAATACCTTACACTTTTTGTAAGAATAAATCCTACAAAATATAATGGTTGACAAATCAACTATTATAAAGTACAATAGTTTTAAATAATTGACTTATCAATTAATAGAGGAGAAAAATATGGATGTTAAAGACTATATAAAATTATTACATGATTTAAAAATTTTAGAAATAAAAGTCGCGAATATTTTTGAAAAAAGATTAGAAATAAGTTTAACAAGATTTCAAATTATAAAATATTTATATGACGTTGAGGTTGCAACTCCTAAGCAAATAGCACAAAGCTTAGAAATAGATGCGGCAGCTATAACAAGACATATAAAAATACTAGAAGAAGGAGAATATATAACAAAGCGTCGTAATGAGCAAAATAATAGAGAAGTATTTGTAGAACTTACACAATATTCCAAAAATAAAGTGAATCAGTGTGTTAAAGAAACTGATGTTAGACAATTTATTGGTCCAGAATTTACCGAGGAGGATTTTAAACAATTGGTAAAATTGCTTAATAAATTCAATAATAATTTAATTTAAAAAAGAGGTATAAAGATGAGTATAATAACAATAATTCTAACAGTTTTAGTAGCATTACTATTTTTCTATATTATGTATTTAGAAACATTTGCTACAGATTCTGATAGTACAAGTAGAGTATTTAATATTGAAAAAGAAGAGTTACAGAGACCTAATTTAAACACGTTATTTAAAAATCAAGGTGTATATAATGGATTAATCGGGATTGGCTTACTATACGGAACATTCTTATCAAAAAATCCTAAAGAAATTGTAGGAATGTTACTAATTTATATTATATTAGTAGCTATTTATGGTGGTTTAACAAGTGATAAAAAAATTATTCTAAAGCAAGGTGGATTACCAATTTTGGCTTTAATTTCATTATTATTTTAGAGAGGTGTAAGCATGAAAAATACAGCAGTAATTATTGGTGCTACTGGTGCAGTAGGTAAAGAAATTTTAAATGAAATATTAGGGAATGAATATTATGAAAGAATTTATGTTCTTGGAAGAAATTCTATAACAACCTTACCCGGTGAAGAAAGATTAACAAAAATAATAATAGATTTTGAAAATATTAATTTTGATACGAGTATATTAGAAAATGCAGATGTTTTTGCTAGTCTTGGAACAACAATAAAAACTGCAGGTTCAAAAGAAAATCAAAGAAAGATTGACGTTGACTATACCGTAAATTTTGCTAAACTTTGTGATGGGAAGGTAGGAAGCTTTAATGTTGTTTCAGCAATAGGTGCTAATAGCAAGTCGAAAAACTTCTATAATTCATTAAAAGGAGAACTAGAGGATAAACTAAAAGAGATGAATCTGGGAGTTCTTAGAATTTTTCAGCCGTCTCTACTCATTAGTAAGAGAGAAGACGGGAGATTTCTTGAAGAATTATTTATAAAAATTTCGCCGTTATTTAAGATATTATTAAAAGGAAGAACAAAAAAATACAGACCAATTGAAGTTAGTCTATTAGGTAAAGAAATTGTTCGATTCGCTTGCGAGAATAAGAGTGAAGGAACATATACTTATAATGATTTTTAGAAAAGATTGCCCTAAAAGTCCTAAATTTTTAAAAAGTTTATATGTGAATTCTTCTAGAACGTAGCAGTTTATTGATATTTTAATTCTTTATAAAAACTTCCTAGATATCTAATAAACTACTGCAGGTAGTGATTCGAAATCGTGATTTCCTAAGAAATCATGATTTTAGAGTCACTGCCTTTTAATTGATTAGAATTTTAAACGGATATTATTTGTTTTGTATAGTAAAAAGTTTTATAATAAAGATAAGAGAACGTTTTTAAAACATTATTTGTAGGGATGAAATTAAAATAAGGAGAATTAGTATGAGTGTAGGAATAATTTTTGAAGAAGCGGGATTGTTAAAAAAACATGACAGATTTAAATTAGTAAAAAAAGTAGGGAAACAAGGTGAACTAATAGCGAAACATAACCATCCAGAAGCCTCGGTAGTATTTACTTGTGTTAAAGGAGAGGTTAAGGTGTACTTAAATGATGATGAAGTACATATTGTTAAACCAGGGAAAGTACTTCATTTTGATGGAGATAATTATATTAATGCTGAATTTTTACAAGATGGAGAAGTATTTGTAACTTTAATTCATAAATAATTCATAAAATTATCATAGATATTTGGCACATAGAATTGTATAAAATTAGAGTCTTCCAATTGTTTTTATAGCAATCTAAATTATTATTTTAAGGGAGGATATATTATGTTAAATCAAGTAATATTAATAGGAAGACTAGTTAAAAAGCCTGAACTAAAAGAAAGTGATAAGAAAGTAAACTATATTAAAGCAACATTAGCTGTTCAATCTGATTTTAAAAATAAGGATGGAAATTATGATACAGAATTTTTCGAGTTTACTACTTTTGGTAAAACTGCAGAAAATACCGCTAAATATTGTGAAAAGGGAAGTTTGCTTAATATAGTAGGTAGTTTGAATAACAATGTTTATACTGACAAAAATGGAGTAAAACACTATCAAATGTCTGTAATTGCTAATAAAGTTTCTTTTTTAAGCAAAGGAACGAAAAAAGAAGAAAAAGAGTCAGAAGACGTATTTGTCTTAGGTCAATAAAAATAAATACTAATTTAGATTGCATAAATCTCTAACGTAGGTTAAACTATGTTAGAGATTTATTTGCATACTTGTATTTTTTTCTTTTTATTGTATAATAATAGAAAAAAATTAAAATTTATTAACAGAAAGGAAGTGGTTTTATGGAAGAAATCAAAGTGAAATATTTTAAAGAAGGAAAATTGATGACAATTCCTAAAAAAGAAAAGAATAAGATACCTGTGCTTCAGTTAGTTTTACAGATGTTAAAGGAAAAATCATTAGAGTTTACTGAGAAAGAATTAAATGAAGCAATTAAGGAGATTTATCCAGATTATTCTCTAATTAGAAGATATCTTGTTGATTATAAGTTCTTAGAAAGAGATAATTATGGGAAAATGTATAAGATAGTAGGGGAAAAAGATGAATAATACAAAGTTTTATTATTTGTATAGTATTTTATCTATAACAGCACTATCATTCTTTAATCCGATTTTATATATTTATCTGTTGTCAAAAGATTTCTCTTTTACTGAAGTTGGGCTATATTTATCGATTTTTTGGTTGGCTTCATTTATGACTGAGCTTCCGTGTGGGGCAATCACTGATAATATCGGAGCAAAAAATAGTATTCTGCTAAGTGTGGTTTTTAGGGTTGTTGGATTAATATTGTTGCTTAGCAATAGTTTAATATTATTATACATATCTGCAATATTATCTGCCATTGCAGAATCATTTCAATCTGGAACTTTAACAAGTTGGTTGGTCAATGTAAACAATAAAAATAATGAAGAAATAGATATAGATAAAGTTCTTTCTAGAAGTTCACTATATTCACTATTTTTCTCAGCGGTAATAGGATTTGTAAGTGCCAAGTATGTATATGTTTATTTTAAAAGTTTGTCGATAATATTGAGTATGTCAGTTTTTATTATTTCGTTTTTATTTACATATTTATTTATGCAAAAATTAGAACAGACACAAAAAATATCTATTGAGAATTTAAAAGGTTCAATAGTTACGGTGAAAAATTCGTTAAAAGAAACACTTTATGTAAAAAGTAGTGTATTTCTTATGATACTGTTTGTTATTCCTTCTATTTTGGATCTTGGTCCATCAAACCAGTGGCAAGCTGTATTTGAAAAGTTAGACGCTGATATTATTGGGTATATTTGGGTTGGTATATCGGTTAGTGGAATGTTAGGAAGTGTTATATACGAGAAACTATCAGATAAATTATCGAAGCTAAGAATTTTATATTTCTTTGTAATTGTAAATCTTGGAATTCTATTAATGTTTATTTTTATTCAAAATGTATATGCTAAGTTTATACTATTTATGCTATTTATTGTATTTTTCACTTTAATGAGCATACAGGTTAATGTATTTATGCATAAATATTTGGTAAAAAGTGATGAGAATAGGACGACAACAGTTTCTATATTCTATACTCTTGAATCTATCATTGTAGCAGTATTATTATCTGTAAATGGAGTACTAACTGATAAGGTCGGAATAGAAAATACTTGGTTAGTCTTTATAGGAATGGTAGGAGTAATAATTTTATCATTTATGTTTGTCAAACTGAAAAAGAGAAGAATTAAATAGTTTAATTATTGATTTTAAGAATCTTCAGGGAGTGACTCAAAAATCGCGATTTCTCGGAAATCGCGATTTTTTTAGAGTCACCCCCGCACAGTTTATTAGATATCTAAAAAGCTTTTATAAAGCGAATTTAGATATCAATAAACCACTGCGTCTATGAGTTATCATACACATTTCTTTGAAATTTAGGACTTTTTGGTCAACCCTTTTTTTTGTAAAGGTAAACAGTTAATATTGCTTATTAATTAAATTAATAGTAAAATAATTAGTATAAACTTATATACAAGGAGTTCATATTGTGAAAAAATACAAATTATCAATATTATTAGCAAGTGCAGTATTAGGAGGAGTAGGTGCTACTTACTTATCTGCAGAAGTAAATGAAGTTTCTGCGGCAGAAGTAAAAACAGAAGTAGTGACACCTTCTACTACAATAGATAAAAATGAAGTGACACCGGCTGGAGCAACTGCATCAGCAGCGCAAGTAACAGCACCTAAAGAAGTTAAAAACATAGGTGAAGTGCAAGGAGAAAGTCACGAGAGTCCTTTAGTTGGTAAAGAAGTAGTAATCAACAATGTTGTTGTAACTAAGACTGATAAAACAGGGTTCTATGTTCAAGATAAAGTATCAGATAACAATCCAAGAACATCTGATGCAGTTTATGTTGCTTCAGCAGAGAAAGTAGAATCAGGGGATTTATTAAAAGTTCAAGGAACTGTTAAAGAAGGTTATATGGAAGAATATTCTGTAAGACCAGGACAAACTTTTAAGAAACCAGCTGGAAGTTTAACTGTTACTCAAATTATTAATGCTACTATAACAAAATTAGGAAAAGCAGACTTACCGAAAGCATTAAACATTTCTGAAAAAATGCCAAAAGATATAGTGGATAATACACCAACTAAATATAATCCAGAAACTGAGGCACTAGACTACTGGGAAAGCCTAGAGGGAATGCGTGTAGAAGTAACAAAACCAAAAGTTACTGGTCCACAATATAAAGGTGATATCTATGTATTGCCAGGTGACTACAAAGGTCAAAAACTTAATAACATCGGTGGAGTTAATCTACGCCCAGGTGTACAAAATACAGAAGTACTACCTATTACAGTAGGAAATAAATTTGTAGCAAAAGCAAAAGATTACTTTAATGAAAATATCACAGGTGTAGTTACATATAAAAATAAAACATATAAAATCGATCCAAGTAGTGTACCAACACTACAAGATGGAGGATTAAAACGTGAAGTTTCAAAAATCTATCCAGCTGAAGATAAATTAACTATAGCTTCATACAACATTGAAAACTTCTCAGCTAACAATAATGGTCACGATGAAACACCAGAAGAAAAAGTTGATAAGATTGCTAATTCATTTATCAAGGAAGTTCATAGTCCGGATATTATTACTCTAATCGAAGTTCAAGATAACAATGGTGGAGTTAATGATGGAACTGTTGATGGAGTTAAGAGTGGAGAAAAATTAGCTCAAAGAATTAAGAGTCTTGGTGGACCAGATTATAAATACACAGAAATAGCTCCAGTTGATGGAAAAGATGGTGGTAAACCAGGTGCTAATATTAGGGTAGCTTACTTATATAATCCTAAGAGAGTAACTCTAATTGGAAAAGAAAAAGGTGGAAGCGAAGAAGCTGCGCGTTTTGTAAATGGACACCTTGAGAAAAATCCAGCGAGAATTGATCCAAAAAGTGTTCATTTCGAGAAAGTTAGAAAATCATTAGCTGCTGAATTTGAATTTAAAGGTGAAAGAATAGTAGTAATTGCAAACCACTTAAAATCAAAATTAGGAGACGATGCAATCTATGGTTCTAACCAACCATCTGTAGAGAATACAAAAGCAAAACGTATTGAAGAGGCTAAAATTCTAAATGCTTTCATTAAAGAAGGATTACGTCAAAATCCTAACTTAAAATTTGTTCTTACAGGGGATTTCAATGACTTCGAATTCTCAGATAGTGTAAAAACAATCGTAGGAAATGAACTTGTTAACTTAATGGCTGAACATGAACAAGGAGATAGATATTCATACTTCTATCGTGGAAGTAACCAAAGTTTAGACAATATTTTAATTTCTAAAAATATCAAGGATAAAGTAGTATTCTCTCCTGTGCATATTAATGCTTCATTTATGGAAGAACATGGACGTGCTTCTGACCACGATCCTGTAGTTGTTCAAATCGACTTTAGTAAACCAGCAGCTCCAGTATCTCCAGAGGTGAAACCAGAACAAGGCAGTACTTCAAACAAAGAGGATAAAAAAGATAACTTAACATCTCAAGACTTAGGAGAAGTTGCAACAGATGCTAATAACGATGCACCTAAATCAAAAACAAAAGAAGTTACTTCAGCGAAAAATGTATTACCAAAAACTGGATTAGATACTTCTAGTTCATTAGTCTTTGCTGGAATCAGTGCAATGATGGCATTCTTCTTAGGAAGAAAAAAACGTAATAACTAAATTATTATTGAATAATTTTTAGAGAGATGACTCAAGAAAATTGATTTAAATAAATCATTATTCTTGAGTCATCTTATTTTTTATGAAAAATAAGTTAAAGTAAGTATAATCATTAGAGAAAAAAGTCGAAATGTGTTAAAATTTTATAGTTAAGCAAAATAATGATTGAGAGGTATTAATCATGAAAACAGTGTTATTTATTGATAATCTTGAAGTATTTGCTAATCATGGATTATTTGAAGAAGAGAATAAATTGGGGCAGAAGTTTATTTTTGACATAGAATGTGAGCTTAATTATAAGAAAGCTATGTTCAGTGATGAAATGACAGATAGTATTAGTTATGCTGATATTGCAGAAGTTGTTGTAAAAACTGCTACGACTAATACATTTAATTTGCTTGAAAGATTAGCTGGAGAAATTTTAAAAAATATTTTTACTGAATTTCCTCAAATAGAAAATATAAAATTAAAAATTAATAAACCAGGAGCACCGATAAAATATCATTTTGAAAAATGTGGTGTAGAAGTAAAACTATCACGTGAGGAGTTTTATAACTTATAATGATTATACTAGCGTTAGGAACTAATATAGAACCAAGGGAACAGTATTTAAAAAATGCTTTAGCAAGAATAGAAGAAAATAATCTTAAGATTATTTTAGAAAGTAGCGTTTATGAAACACCTGCATGGGGTGGAGTAGCTGATCAAAATTTCTTAAATATGTGCATAGAAGTAGAAACTTCGCTAGAAGCATATGAACTGCTAGATACGATTCAAAAAATAGAACTTGAATTAGGTCGAGTTCGTAAGGAACACTGGGGCAATAGGACAATTGATATCGATATAATTACATTTGATGATTTAGTTTTTAATGATGATAGATTAATTGTTCCGCATAGATATATTCATGATAGAAACTTTGTTTTAGCTCCGTTAGTAGAAATGTACGATAGTATAGAGATAGCTGGAAAAAATATAAAAGAATCATTAGAGAAAATAACAGAACCTATAAGTGTATATAAAGAAAAATTGTAAAATGAAAGGATAAAGAATGTTTAAAATTAGAGAAGTAGAAATTCCAAATAGAGTTGTTTTAGCACCTATGGCAGGTGTGTGTAATGCTGCATTCCGTTTAACAGCGAAAGAATTCGGGGCAGGATTAGTTTGTGCTGAGATGGTAAGTGATAAAGCTATTTTATTTAATAATAAAAAAACGATGAATATGCTATATATAGATCCGAGAGAACGTCCACTGAGTTTACAAATCTTCGGTGGAGAGATTGAAACATTAGTAGAAGCTGCGAAGTATGTTGATAAAAACACAGAAGCTGATATTATTGACTTAAATATGGGATGTCCAGTACCAAAGATTACTAAAGTTGATGCGGGTAGTAAATTACTTCTTGATCCAGATAAGGTATATGAAGTGATTGCAAGACTAGTAGACTCTGTTTCTAAGCCTGTAACTGTAAAAATGCGTATGGGATGGGATGATGAGCATATTTACATAATGGATAATGCTAGAAATGCAGAGCGTGCTGGTGCTAGTGCTATTGCTATCCACGGTAGAACAAAAGTTCAAATGTACAGTGGTAAAGCTAACTGGGATGTTATTCGTGATGTAAAGAAAGAATTAAAAATTCCAGTAATTGGTAATGGGGATGTAACTTCACCAGAACTTGCGAAAAAGATGTTAGACGATACTAATTGTGATGCGGTAATGATAGGGCGTGCTGCCTTAGGAAATCCTTGGATGCTATATCGTACTGTTAAGTACTTAGAAACTGGAGAATTAACAGATGAGCCAAGTCCAAGAGAAAAAATTGATGTTTGTTTACTTCACTTAAGAAGACTTATGGAAATTAAACCTGAAAGAGTAGCCGTACATGAAATGAGAAAACATGCAGCATACTACATGAAGGGTATTAAAGGTGGAGCAAAAGTTAAAAAAGAATTAAATACTTTAAACTCATATGCAGAGATGGAAAATCTATTCGGAGAATTCCTAGATTATCTTGAGTCTGGTATTGTAACTCCAAAAAAAGAAATAATTATTTAATACATTGAATTATTATTTCTAATAAATAAAAAATAATACTGAAAAGAGGTTATACAAATGTTAGTATAACCTCTTTTTTATAGTTAAAAAAGAATATAAAAAATATTTAAATATTTTTTAAGGTCGTATAAATGTATGAAATTAGAGGTTTCTATGGTGTTATTTAAACAAGGATGGATATAGGATTTATAAATAATTAAACTACAAATAAATGTTAGAGAGTGGTAAACTTTAAAAAGTATCTAGAAAATAATAATTCAATGTGTTATAATTAAGAAAAAAGAAAACGTTTTAAAAGGTGAGGTAGTTATATATGACTAGAAAGGCAAAAATTATAGCAACTTTGGGAAATAGTACAGAGGGATTATTAGAGGAGATTGTTGCTAGGGGTGCGGATGCTGTATTAATTGATACATATTATGGAAGTACAGAAGAGTCTATCGATAGAATTAATAAAATAAAAGAATTAAGAGACAAATTAGATAAAAATACTGCAATAATTTATGACTTAGATCATATTTATGCAGAAAGTAAATATAAACTAATTAAAATAGAAGAAGAAAATGTTCATTTTGCTTGTCAAAATGATGTTGATTTTGTTGCCTGTCCATTTGTTAGTAACCTAGATGAAATTCGAAAAGTAAAAGACATATTGCAAGTTCATGGGAAAAAGGATATTGGATTAATAGTAAAAATTGACTGTAAAGAAGCATATGAAAATATCGATGAAATTATTCAATTTGCTGATGCTATTATGATTAATAGAGATGAATTAGGTATGGAACTTCCGTATGAAAATCTTCCGAGTATTCAAAAAGAAATTATTAGAAAAGCAAATGATGCAACTGTAGAAGTAATATTAACAACTCAAATGTTACACTCTATGATTTATAATCCTAGACCTACACGTGCAGAGGTTTCGGATGTAGCGAATGCAGTTATTGATGGAGTAGATGCAATAATGTTGATAGAAGAAACAGCAACTGGAAGCTATCCAAAAGAAGCATTACAAACTGTCGATAAAATTATTAGTTATGTTGAAACTCAAGATAGAGTATTTGATAGAGATGAAGATGAGTATAAAAATCATAAGATGGATATAGCGCATGCAATCTCACTATCAACTAAATATTTGCTTGATTCTTTAGATGTAAATAATATTGTAACTTATACAAAATCTGGTAGCACAGCTAAGTTTATCGCAAGGTATAAGCCGAAAGTTCAAATTTTGGCAGTGGTACCTTCAAAACAAAATGCTAGAAAATTAGCTTTAACGCGAGGTGTTACTACATTTATTGAAGAAAGAACACTTCCTATGGAAGAAATGTTAAACTTAGCACCAAAATTTGCTAAGGAATCAGGTTTAGCAAAAGAGGGAGATTATATTTTAATCACAGCAGGACAACCTGATCTTGGAAAAGATAATGTTCCTCCAACAGATTTTGTTAATATAAGACAAGTTTAAAAGTGCACATTTTCATAATATTAAGAGATCGAACTAAGTAAAAGTTCGATTTCTTTTTATAATTTTAAAATAGATAATTCAAGAAATACTAGGATATTCATTTTGAATTTTATTTATGTTAGAGAGGATTATTGAAGAAATTTTAGAAAAACTATGATATAATCTAATGTGGAGTTTAGATATGTAAACATAAATTTTTGGAAAGGAATATTTTTTATGAATAATAATAAATCTTTACTAAGTAAAATTGTAAAGTATGTCTTAATGCTTTTATTTGTAGTTGGTGGAGTATTTGGAATTTATTCTTATATGAATAAGAATTCTAATGAGCCACAAGTCCAAGTTGAGCAAAAAGTAGAATCTACACAATCTAAGGAAGAACCTAAGAAAAATGATAAATATGTAGTAGATCAAGCTGAGAAAGATTATTTAGCTAATAAATTTAAAGACTTAAAAGCAACAAATAATGAGGTTATTGGTTATATGTACGTTCCTGGTGATGGTAATGATTCGCTTAAAGAACCGATTTTACAAACTACAAATAACTCTAAGTATTTAGAGTATGGAATTGATAATAAACCAGCTCCATTTATCGGTGCAGTTTTTATGGATTTTGAAAACAAACCAGGTTTAGATCAAAGTGATGTAAAATGGGTATTTGGACATGCTCGTGCGGGAATTGAGGAGAAGAAAATTACATTGGATACAAGAGTATTCAACAATATGAACTGGTTTGCTAAAAAAGATTATTTCGATAGTCATAGAGTTGTAGTTATGGAAACTCCGGAAAGAAAATACTATTATGAAGTAACAGGGGTTAAAGTAGTTCACGAAGATACTAATCTGTATCAAATACCAACAACCACTAATAAGAAAGATGAATTTATAAGTTTATTTAAAAACGGATCAAGAAACTGGTTAGAGAATACGAAAATATCTGGTGAGGATAATATGACAGTATTTGCTACTTGTCGTTTAGATGATGTATCATTAAGAACATTAGTATTAGCTAGACAGGTTCCAGATAAAGAATTAAAAGAATTCTTAGAGAAAAATAAAGAATTATTAAATAGTTAATAATAAGAGGCACAACGTAAAAATTATACGTTATGTCTCTTTTAGTTTATATTATTTTTTATTTCTTAATACTGTATAACTAACTAATGTAGAAATTAATATAAGTGTAGTAGTTATGAAAAATGGGGTTGTATATTTTTCAAGGTGTAGAACTTCAGGAATTTTAGTAAGAACTACTGGAGTTAGGATCACACCGATATTACCACCAACTAAGATTACACTTGTCGCAAAGTTGATGAATTTATTTTCTAACTTATTAGAAATATAGAAGAAGTTAAATGACATAGTTCCAACAAAGCTGATTCCTATAAAGATAGCTGCGATATAGAATATAACAATATTATTTGTTAAAGCAAATAACATACTTCCAATTGTCATGAAACTTAACATAATTGGTAAAGTTAGATTTTTAAATCTCTTAACGAGAATACCGAAGATAACTCCTGAAAGAATACCACTTAAAGCAAGAATCGTTAATAGATTTCTAGCAACATCTGGTTGGTAGTGATATTTTTCTGCTAGTAGAGTAGGGATTTTGATGGTTGCTCCCATGTAAGAAATTCCTACTAAAAATGTTAAAAGAGTTAGGATAATAGTTTCTTTATGGAATTTAATGCTAACTTTTTTATTATTTATATTTTCTGCGTTTGGTACAAATAATAGGAAAATTATAAATATAGGAAGTGCTAGAGCATAAACTAAAAATGTATATTGAATCCCGTAAATTAGTAGGTATCCAGAAATAAATGTAGTTAATGCCTTACCTATATTTAAGAATGCAGTTCTAAGTCCAATCATAGTTCCACGGTGTTCTTCATCAAAGAAGTCACTAATCATGCTGATTGAAAGTGAGTTGAATAACCCTATACCAGCTCCAAGGAAAAGTCTACTAATTAAAACAACTTTAAAGTTTGTTGTAAAAGCTGGTACAATACCAAAGATAAAAATTAGTAATAGTCCAAGAAGAACGGTATTTTTTTTACCAATAAACTTAATAACTCCATTGCTAAGAAGAACAAAGATTGTTATCATCATAGCAGGAATAGTAGCTAAACTCTCAACAGAAGCCAGACCTATGTTTTGGTTGCTCTCATGATAAAATTTATATAAGTTTGGAATTACTGGAGAAATAGCAAGGTGTGACATTAATAAAATTGAAATACTAAGTAATGAAAACTTAGTGAATGAATTTAATTTCATTTTGTTTCTCCTTTTTTCTTAGATAATTAATGGGGATGTCTCAAAAGTTCTAAAATTCAACAAGATTCATATGAGAATTTATATACGCAGTGTTTTATTGATATGTAAATTTGCTTTATAAAAGTTTTTTAGATATCTAATAAACTGTGCGAGGATGACTCTAAAAAATTGATTTTTCCAAAATTATGATTTTTGAGTCACTCCCAAAAAACTAAGTTGTTATGAAAACCATACTATATCAGTATAAAAAAAAATTTAATTGAGGTCAAGCGAAGTGAGATTAAAATAAGTAAAGTAAAAAAACTACTAATCAAGACTTGTTAAGAACAACAATATAAGATAAAATAGAGATAACAATAATTATGGAAAGGTTTTGAGAAAATGGCAAAAGCAGAAATTAAAAGAATAGTAATGGATATGGTAGATGAAAACTGCTATATAGTATATAAAGATGGGCGTGGAGTTATTGTAGATCCAGGTGAAGGTTTCGATAGAATACAAAAAGCTGTGGAAGAATTAAATGTAAAAATTGAAGCGATATTATTAACACATGCTCACTTTGATCACATTATGTCATTAGATGAGTGTAGAAAACACTACGGAGTGCCTGTATATATTTCAGGACATGAACGTGATTGGTTACAAAATCCGGATTTTAACGGTTCAACATTATTCCGTTTAAGAAGACCACCTATGACCAATCCAGCAGAATTTGAATTTGAAGAAAACAAAAAATACGAAATTGCTGGTTTAAGTTTCACTGTATTACCAACACCAGGACATTCTCCAGGAGGAGTATCGTTTGATTTTGGTAAGTTTATTGTTGTAGGAGATGCATTATTTAGAAGTGGTTTTGGTCGTTATGATTTATATGGATCAGATTATGATGCCTTGAAAAATTCACTAGGAAATGTATTATTTAAGCTTGATGGTGCAAAAATAGTATATCCAGGTCATGGAGATGAGACTACGATTGAAAGAGAAAGATCTTTAAATCTTATCGGTTGTTAATAACAGATAGGGGGAGATATTATGAGAAAATATATAGGAAGAATATACGTTGATTATTTTTTCTTTAATATTTGGGCAATATGTTTAACATGTGTTGCGGTAGCTTCTGTGATTTTTAAACTTATCGGTTTTGAAGAAGTGTTCGGTGTAGATATCTATATTATCCTATGGATAATATTAGGGTTAGTATTTTTAAATCATGTAATAGTTGTAATGTTAAGAGATAAGTATGAGTACAATACATTTTTTGAAATTACAGATGAACATTTTAAACTAGCTTCAACATTAATATATACATTCTTTAAGTTTGAGGAAGTAGCACCACTTAGGAATATACTAGATTATACAATAAAGCAAAATATATTATCGAAAAAGTTCAATATTTATAAGGTTAGTATAAACACTGGTTCAGAAAAATTAAGCTTTTATGTTTCTAAAAAAGATGTAGAACAGCTTGAAAACTTGCTATTAACTATCCTAGAAAACAATCTTAATTATAGGAGGTATAAAGATGAAGAATATTAAAAAAAATCGAGTGCACCCTATGGTTATTATGGATTCTGTAATTACTGGATTTAGATTATTTGGTATTTTTATGGTGCTTGCATTAAGAGAGCAGAGTTTGAAATATTATTTACTAGTTTTAGCAGGATTTCTTTTACTAATAGTAATAGGTATATTTGATTATTTCTTAAAAAGTTATGAAGTACGTGATGGGGCTCTAATTTACACAAAAGGAATAATAAATAAAGAAACAAAAAATATAAATCTTGAAAATATCCAGTCAATCGACATGAGTTCTAACATATTGTACCAAGTATTTAATCTGCTTTCGGTGGATATTAATCTTGTTGGAGGTAAAATTAGGATAAAACCTCTGAAGAAGGAAGTCGCATTAAACTTAATTGATATACTAAGAGAATTAAAACAAGATACATCTGAAGATATAGCTTCAGATCAAGAAGAAAAAATACAGGAGTCTCAAAAAGAAATACTGAGATTATCTGTTAAAGATCTTGTATTTTATGGATTACTTAGGGTTAGGTTCTTTGCAGCTTTAGGGCTAATATTAGCATTAAATGGTAAGATTCGAGATGTATTCAAATATCTCTTCGACAATGAAGCTTATTTTGATGAATTTCTTCAAAAAAATGCTAAGTCAGTCGCGGGAAATATAACAGCCATATTTATAATAATTGGGATATTTATGATTTTAGTAGTAATAGCATCAATTATTCATACGATTGTAAAATATTATAACTTTATCCTTACGACAAAAGATAATAATTTACTATGTAAATATGGATTGTTAAATAAAAAATCATTAGTTATTGATATTGACAGGATTCAAAGTGTAAAATTGATATATCCTTTGCGTTATCGTTTCCTCGGGCTTACGAAATTATCTGTTGAAACCTTGACTAATAACGTATCAGAAGATTTAAGTGAGCAAAAATCTACAATAGATGTCTTGCCTCTAGTAAAAAAAGATTTTGCACAAAATTTTGTAAAAAATAATCTAGGTATTGATTTAGAGTACTATGAAAGTTTAGAAAGTGAGAAAATACAACGAAAAGCAAGGCTAGCCTTGTATCGTTGGAGTTTGTTTAATTGCAGTCCTCTACCGATAATAGTATTTGTAATATTATATTTTGCTAATATTGATTTGAAGCTAGAGTATAAATTTTTGAGTTCGCTTGCTCTATATCTTGTCTTGGTTTCGTATAGTATTTTAGTGAAAAACTATATGTTGAAATACAATGAACTTTCTTATGATAGACATTATTTTAAGAACACATTTATGAGACAATTGACAATAATAACAGAATTTATTAAAGTAAAAAAAGTAGGAACAATTAATAGTAGAACTAACTATTTTATGAGTAAAAGAAATCTTGCTCATATATCAATAAATTCTATTGGAGTAAACTCAGATATTAAGTTGAAATATTATGATAGAGGATACAAAGAAAAATTAGAAAGAGATTTTATAGTTTCGGAGGTAGGTTATGAGTAGAATATTTGGAAAAAAATCATGTAATTTACCATCAAGGTCGGTACAATATATAAGAATACACTTTGGAATATATGCTCTAGTTCTTTTATCACCAGTTATTGGTAAAAGTGTATATGATTATTTTAAAACTGAAATAAATTATAAATTTCTTGGTTTAGGTATATTGATGATATTAATAATATATTCAATAGTGGCTTTAGTTATTCTACCTTTAGTAATTAGAAATTATTCTTATGAGATAGATGATATGGGAGTATCGGAAGTCGAGGGAGTATTTTTTAAGAGTAAAAAAACTTTGCCTTATAATACTATCCAAGATGTTACGATACATACAGGACCAATTTTAAATAAGTTTAAATTGGCTAATATACAAGTAACAGGAATATATAGCAAATTATCGATTGATTGTCTTCCAGTAGAAGAAGCGGAGAATTTAAAAGAAAAAATTCTCCAAGAAAGAAGTAAATACAATATTGAATATTAACTTTTTTATTTTATCGTTTGACAAATTAGAAAAAGTATATTAAAATCTAATATGCTGATAAAAGAAATATAAATACTTATCAAGAGTGAGTGAGGGATAAGGCCCGATGAACTCCGGCAACCTAATCAATTGATTAAGGTGCTTTCCTTAGCAAAGTTTACTTTGAACGATGAGGTAATAAATAAAGACCTTGTCTATGTGATAAGGTCTTTTATTTATATAATTTAAAAGATATTAAGGATCTAGAGGAGATTTGTATTAATATCAGACAAAAAAATATTTTAGGAGAAAGAAATGAGCAAAACATATTTATTTACATCAGAATCAGTAACAGAAGGACACCCAGATAAAATCGCTGACCAAGTGTCAGATGCGATTTTAGATGCAATTTTAGAGCAAGATCCATATGGACGTGTAGCTTGTGAAACTTGTGTAAACACAGGATTAGCAGTACTTGTAGGGGAAGTTTCAACAACAGCAAATGTTGACTTCCAACAAATCGTTCGCGATACAATTAACGAAATTGGATACAACGATCCTAATAAAGGATATTCAGGAGACCATATTTCAGTACTTGTTGGATTAGATAAACAATCTCCAGATATCGCACTTGGTGTTGATAATTCATTAGAAACAAAACAACAAAAAGAAGAAAATGAAGTAGGTGCTGGTGACCAAGGTCTTATGTTCGGATTTGCAACTAACGAAACTCCGACATATATGCCACTACCAATTTATCTAAGTCAAAAACTTTCAAAACAATTAGCAGAAGTTAGAAAAAATGGAACTCTTTCATATTTAGGTCCAGATGGAAAAGTGCAAGTAACAATCGAATACGATGTAAACCACAAAGTTAATAGAATTGATACAATCGTAGTTTCTACACAACACGATGCAGACGTGACTCAAGAACAAATCCACGCTGATATTAAAAAATACGTGATCGAGCCATGTTTAGATAAAGGCTTATTAGATGAAAATACTAAATACTTCATCAACCCAACAGGAAGATTCGTTATCGGTGGACCAGTAGGAGATGCTGGACTTACAGGGCGTAAAATCATCGTTGATACATACGGTGGATTCTCACGTCACGGTGGAGGAGCATTCAGTGGTAAGGATGCAACAAAAGTTGATAGATCTGGAGCTTATATGGCTAGATATATCGCTAAAAACATCGTTGCTAGTGGAATCTGTGATAAAGCAGAAGTACAATTAGCTTATGCTATTGGAGTGGCTCACCCAGTATCAATCTTTGTTGAAACATTCGGAACTTCAAAAGTTGACGAAGGGGATATCGTTAAAACTATTAAAGAAGAATTCCGTCTAACACCAAATGGAATTATTGAAACTTTAGATTTAAGAAAACCAATCTTCAAGAAAACAGCAGCTTACGGACACTTTGGACGTGAAGATGTAGAATTCACTTGGGAAAGAACTGACAAAGTAGAAGCATTTAAAAAATTATTATAGGTGATACTATGAGTAAGGTTAGATTATATGCTTTCCATATAATGTATTTTATAGGGATATTTATAGTTTATTTTTACGGTTTATATGCGTTTGAATTTAAAAAAGATTATACTACTGAAGAAATGAGAATGCTTGCAATATCAATATTAATATCAATATTATTTGTTAGGGTTCCTTGGGTCCTAATAAAGAAAGCATATTTGATTTTAGATCAAAGAGGAAGCTTAAGTGGTAATTATTATAATAAAAAATTATACTGGAAACGAATGTTTACAAATACTATTAAAGAAATATTTGTTTGGTCGTGGAAAGGTATGGTGTATTTTGGCTACTTCATAATTCTGGTTTTAGCTATAAGATTTTATGTTTTCTACCTGTTTTGGGGAATTGTAGATGATTCTTATAATATGCCTTATACTGCTAAAGTTATAATTTTTGGAGTTCTTGCTCGCTGGATTGGATACAGAGGGATACATGGATATTTTGCGTATTTTATAAATTATGAAATGAGTGAAGAGGAAAGGGCAAGAAGACTAGCGTATTTCAATCAACATTTTGAACTTTTAAGCGATGAATCATATACATATACTGAAAAATATTTTTGGGATATGAGATATAAAGCATTTCAATACAAAAGATATGTTGTGATTCGTGATATTAAGTTAAATGTGAAGTATAGATTAACTTATAGTACGAACAAATATGGTACAGAGATGTCTATTGAGAAATCAAGGCAATATAGAAAAAATGACTAAAAATAGTATTAGAAAACGCGGATTATTAATTATATAATCTGCGTTTTTTATTAAATTATTGAAAATAAAAATTGGAGATGGGATTATGAAAAAAGAAATCTTAAGTGAAAATAATAAAAATCTTTTCTTTTCAGAAATAGGATTTCCACGATATGATGAGTTAGTATTTGAAAATAATAGTGAGGATAAAAACTTTAAAAAATCTATGCTAACATACTCAGAATATATGAAATCAATCGATCAGAATATATTTAACGATAAGAGTAGAGATAGGAGAACACCTGCAAAATTAGATAAAGCTATAGAGTTTTCAAAATATAATGTAGAAGCGAAGATAGCGAGAATAAATTACATGATAGCTCCTGAATATTATAAGTTAGAGTTATTATGTGAATTGAAAAATGAAGTGAAAGAATATAATGATGTAAAGTTTAGTACAGGAATTAATGAAATAAATTTATTTCATTATGAACTTTGTGAGTATATTGTAAAGTATTTTTTTAACAATGAAATGTATAAAAATGTTATTCATCTTATTGATGATGAATTTGAGAATATTTCATTTTCTGATGAATTTTATACAGAATTGTTGTTTTATAAGTTGGCTTCATATTTATATATTGGAGAACTAGGAGAGTTTTGTGATTTATTAATGGATGCTGTTAATAACGATCTAAGGCTAGATGAATTCATTCTTATTTCAAGATTATTTTTTAATTTAGTTCAGTGTGATTATTATAGAGCTGAAGGATTCTTTAATGAATTAATGTGTGAAAATGATAGTGTATTAGACTATCTAAATAGAGTTATGATAGAGGATAAAATGATAGAAATATGCACTTCTGATGAGGAATGGGAAATATGGTATTTAGATTATTGTTTTAAATTTTATTTAGGAATGTTAAGCAATAAGTACTTTTTCAATTCATTATATACAATGGTGGAAGATCAAAATAGTATTATTGAATTAGAAGAAGAATATGAAAAAGATCCGATACCTCTTATGAAAGAAGATGATGCATTTAAAGGACTTGATGAAGAAGAATTAGAGATACTTGCTGATTCAAAATATAAAACTAAATATTCATTCTATTTTAGTACTAGATGGGAAGTCCTTGAAGAAACGGGAATTACGATGAGTACTATCAGAAAATTAGAAAAAAATGGTGTAGAGTTTTTTGAGGATGAGATACGATAAATTAGTTTAACTTATAAATAAAAGTTTTTTGAATACAATATTTGCTGGTTTAAGCTATTTTAATTGCAAAAATTTTATTAATGTAGTTTAATATAAATAAGGACAAAAAGTGAAAAAAATATGAACAAATTGTGGAGGTAGCTATGAACCTGTATGAGCAAATAGGTGAAGAAAAGATTGATCAATTAGTAATGTACATGTACGATGATATTATCCCTAATGATGATCGAATTAATCTATTATTTAATGAAGGATTTGAAAAAATTAAAATTGAACAAAAGAAATTTTTTAGATTATTTTTAGGTGAACCAGGTCATTCGATTTTTGCTACACCAGATTTAAGAAAAAAACATATGAAATTACCTATTTCAATAAAAGAAGCAAAGTATTGGTTAGAAGATTTTGAATTAGCTTTGGATAGATTAGATATAGATCCTGCTATAAAAAAATTCTTTAGTCAAAAAATTAATTCGCTAACAATGCAAATGATAAATACAATTTAAAATTGAAATACCTCTCTACCGAAATTAATAATGTCAGTAGAGAGGTTATTATTTATGCGACAACTTCGTCTTCATCCGATCTAGAGAATATTTCTCTAAGTGTCTCAGGAGAAGCAGTAGAAACAAATCTAATTGAAGATTTTATATTGTAAAGGAATGCTTCATCCTTGTGTATTCTGTTTGCAGTTAATGCTCCTTGAATGCTAGTGAATAACCATTCACTTACGGGATTGCAAACATCTTCTGGTAAATTTCTATCGAAAAGTCCATCAGCAAGAAGTAAGCGCCAATTTTCTAATATATCACTACATTTTTCAGCGATAATTGGAGAAAGTTCAGCAGTTTCCATAGCAAGTAGTGTTAATGAAAAACCACTTCGTTTACATGCTTTACCTTTTGAAATAAAAAGATCAAAAACATTTGTTAAATACTCCTCTAAAGTCCCTAATTTCGGAGAAATTGTTTTAAATTCTTTTTTAACATTACTGTTAATTTTATCCAAAGCTTCTAGGTAAATTTCATCTTTACCTTTTGGAAAATAATAATATACGCTTCCTTTAGGGGCTTTAGCTTTTTTAATGATATCCTGAACACTTGTCAGAGAATAGCCCTTAGTTCAAACGTTTTGGACAGTTGTTAAAATAATATTTTCTTTTACTTTATTATTTAACGTCATGTCATTCACTCCCTTGCTTTATTATTATAATTATATTATACAATTTTATGTTACTAAAATCAATAATATATGATAAAAATTTTCTGTTACACTTGGATATACAAATACTGCATTAGTAATAATAGTAACGTCTTACTATGTAATTCAAGTACGATGAATTATCTTAGGGAGGGACTAAAATAATACAATAATTATTGAAAAATAAAACTTTGATTATGTAAAGTGAAATTTGTTTCAAATTTTGAGTTGATTCCTTTGCAATATTTGTATTTAATCGACTTTTATAGTAAAATATAACATGATATTCAATAAGGAGACTGGTATGTTAAAAAAGAAAATGTTTCAACTTTGTGTTGAATTAACAAATGGTAATATGAGCTCACAGGCTCTAAAAAAATTAACTAAGTCTAATTTAAGTAGATTAATGATACAACCTTTCGCTAAGGTTTATGATATTAATACTGATGAAATTTTAGATGAAATTGATGATTTTAAAAATTTAAATGAATTTTTTATCAGAAAGCTACGACCTGATGCTCGACCAATTGATCAAGAAGAGGATTCTTTAGTGAGTCCTACTGATGGAGTTATTTCAGAAGTGGGAACTATAAGTGAAGATAGTACATTTATTGTGAAAAATCAAGTGTATAATGTTCAAACATTAGTCGGTGATAGTGAGCTAGCAGATAAATATAAAGATGGTACATATATTATAATATATCTAAGTCCAAAGAATTATCACCGTATTCACTTCCCTACGAATAGTCAGGTAAAGGATGCATATAGTTTAGGTAAATATTCATATCCAGTTAATAATCTTGGTCTAGAGTTAGGAGATAATATACTAAGTTATAACTATAGACAAGTGTATAGACTTAATGGAAAAATAAATTATACATTAATCCCTGTCGGAGCTCAAAATGTTAATTCTATTATTCCGACGTATGAGAGTATTTATGTAAAAAAAGGAGAAGAGTTAGGGTACTTTGAGTTTGGTTCAACAGTAGTATTACTGTTTGAAAAAGATAATGTAATCTTAGAGGAAAACTTAGAGAATAAAGAAATCAAGATGGGGGAGAAAATAGCTACTATTTTATAATAGGCTATTGATAGAGGAAAATGGTACTAAAAAGATATTTTTCACCAGATGATTTTATAGAAAAGTATGAGTTTATTGATGTTGAGTATATGAATATGCACAACAAGAAAGTTATTATTTCTGATTTAGATAATACTTTAATATCATGGGATAGTAAAAAAGATACAAAAGAATTGAACAAATGGCTAAAGAAGATGAAAAAAGCTGGTTTCGATATTATTGTTGTGTCTAATAATACAGAAGAACGTGTTGAGGAGTTCTGCAAAAAATTAAATCTACAATATGTAGCTGGAGCAAAAAAACCTTTGACAATTGGATTTAAAAGAGCTTTGCAAAAATTAAATAGAAAACCTGAAGAAGCAATTATCTTAGGAGATCAAGTTTTAACTGATGTACTAGGCGCAAAAAGTTTCGGAGTTATGAGTGTACTAGTAAAACCTATATCTAAAACTGATGCATTCAAAACTAGAATCAATAGATTTTTTGAAGGGTTAATAATCCAAAATTTAACAAGAAGAAAAAAATTCCCTAAAATGAAAAAGGTAGGGTATAGATTAAAACATAAGAAAGAAAATGGAGGCCATATTGAGTAATAAAGTTTATTGTATAGGTTGTGGTGTAGAGATTCAAAGTGAAGATCAGAATAAACAAGGTTATTTACCAAAGAGTGTAGTAGAGAAAAGTATCGATGGTAATCTTGTTTGTAAAAGATGTTTTAGATTAAAAAACTATAATGAAGTATCTGATGTGCAACTTGGAGCTGAAGATTTCTATCAACTTATCAAAACACTATCAAAAAAAGATGCATTAATTGTAAAAGTAGTAGATATCTTTGACTTTTCTGGAAGTTGGATTGAAGATGTAGTTGATATTGTAGGAAATAATAAGGATATTGTACTTGTAGCTAACAAGTTAGATTTATTACCTAAATCTGTTAAACAAAATAAAGTAAAACAATGGCTATTTAAGATGCTGAAAGCTAAAGGCATTAAAGTAAAAGATATTCTTTTAATTAGTGCGATAAAAAATCAAGGTGTTGAAGAAGCAGCAAGTCGCATAGATGAACTTCGTAATGGTAAGGATGTTTATATAGTAGGAGCAACAAATGTCGGTAAATCTACATTTATTAACAAACTTATCGAACTTACAACTGGGGACAAGAATGTTATTACAACTTCTCATTTCCCGGGGACAACGCTAGGGATGATAGAGATACCATTAGATCGTGCTACTAGTATTTACGATACACCAGGTATTATTCTGGATTATGATATAGCTCATTATCTTGATGCGCAAAGTCTAAAATTAGTAATGCCCAAAAAAGAAATTAAGGCGCGTGTATTCCAATTAAATGCTGAGCAAAGTTTATTCTTCGGTGGTATGGCTCGAATGGATTTTGTAGAAGGTGAGCGTCAAAGTTTCACATTATATGCATCTAATTTAGTAGAAATTCATCGTACAAAATTAAGTAATGCAGATCAACTGTTTGAAAAGCACTTAGGAACATTATTAAAACCACCGTTTGAAGATAATATTTCTATTTTCAACAATCAAGTTAAGAAAAGTTTCACTATCGACAGTAGAAAGATGGATATTGTGATTTCTGGATTAGGCTGGATCACTGTTAATAGCGATAGTGGATGTAAGATTGATATTCATGTGCCGGAAGAAATCGAAGTATTTGTACGTGAATCGATAATATAGTAAAAGAAAAGAGGATAAGATGTTAAAAGGAAAACAAAAAAGACAATTAAGAGCATTAGCTCATCATTTATCACCAATTTTCCAAGTAGGGAAATCAGGAGTAAATAGTGATATGATTCAAGGAATTAGAGATGCGTTAGAAAAACGTGAATTATTAAAAGTAAGTATTTTACAAAACTGTGAAGAGGATAAAGATGAGGTTGCAAAAATTTTATCTGAACGTACTTCATCTGAATTAGTTCAAGTAATTGGACACACTATTGTATTATACAAACAAAGCTCTAAGGAAAAGTATAGAAAAATAGAGTTGGTGAAATAAGATGTCAATTGCGCTTTATGGCGGTAGTTTTGATCCGATTCATATAGGTCATCTAATTACTGCCGAAACAGCACTAGATACTTATGATTTAGAAAAAGTAATTTTTATTCCTTCGTATATTACACCATTAAAAGGTAGAGAACTTGAAGCTAGTGATGAAAATAGGTTTGAGATGACGAAACTAAGTACTAAAGGTAACTTAAAGTTTGAAGTAAGTGACTATGAAATATCAAATGAGGGTGTAAGTTATAGTTATAATACCGTTAAGTATTTTAGTGAATTGTATAAAAATGAAAAAATTTATTTTATTATTGGAACAGATAGAGCCAAAGATTTAAAAAAATGGTATAATATAGGAGAGCTAGCAAAACTTGTAACTTTTATTTTTGTTGCTCGTGATGAAGAGGATTTATATAAAGTAGCAGAAGGGGATGTTTTTTATAAATCTATTAATTACGAGATAATGAAATCACCGATAATTGAGATAAGTTCTAGTTTAATTAGGAAAAATTTAAAAAACAAGAAAAGTATTAATTATATGATTACTGATGAATGTAAGTCATATATAGAGGAGTTGGGTTTATATGGAATATCAAGAAATTCAAAATAGAGTGAAAGAAATATTACCAGAAAAAAGATACGAGCACACATTAAGAGTTGTGGAAGTAGCGAAACATCTTGCGAAAATTCATGGAGCAAACGTAGAAAAAGCAGCATTAGCGGCATTAGTTCATGATGTTTGTAAACCAATGGATGAAGTATTAATGAAAAAATATGTAATTTTACATAATTTAGATGGGAAACTATTAGACTACCCAGTAGAAGTGCTTCATGGACCTGTAGCAAGTGCTTTTATTGAGGAAGAATTTGGTGTAGCAGATGAGGAAGTTAAACTTGCTGTTGCTAACCACACATTCGGTAGAAAGCACATGACATTATTAGAAAAAATAATTTTCATAGCTGACTATACTGATCCACAAAGAAAACACCCACATTTAGCAGAGGTTACAGAAGTATCTCAGTATGACTTAGATGAAGCGGTAAGACTTGCTGCTAAATATACGTTAGTTTATTTAATAGATAATGACGAAAGAATTTATCCATCATTATTAGATTGTTATAACTATTATAATATTAAAAACTATCGTGTCGGATTTAAAGAAAAAAATAAAGATAAAATTTTAACTGACGAAAAAACAATCACGATTAGAAATAAGAGTGAAGCTCACTTCAAAAAAGGTGATTTATTAGAAGCTACGACTTATGAAGATCCTGATACAGTGTTTGCCACATTAGAAGTTGATTTAGTTAAACCTGTAACAAGAGATACTTTAACAGAACGTTATGCTAAATATTATGGTGTTACTCTAGATGAATTAATCGATAAACTAGCTAAAAGATACCCAGAAGATGATGTACTTTATGTGGTAATGTTCCATATTATAAAAAAATAAAACAAAGAAAGAGGATGAAAATGGAAGTAGAAAACTTATTAAAAGTTGTTGTAGATGCATGTGATGATAAACACGGTTATGATATCGTTGCGTATGATTTAACTCAAGCAGGAGTATTATATGACTATTCTGTAATTTGTCACGCACCTACAAACAGACAAGTAGAAGCGATTGCTCAAGAAGTAAGAGAACAAGTATTAGAAAATGGTGGAGAAATTCATAGCACAGAAGGTCTAAGAGAAGCTAAATGGATTCTTATGGACTTAGGTGATGTAGTAGTAAACATCATGACTCGTGAGGATAGAGAATACTATGAATTAGATGCGCTATTTGAGAAATATCCTATAAAAGGTGTATAATATGTACGAAAATTTAAGTATTGTTTATGATAAACTAATGGATGTCGACTACGATGCTTATAAAAATATTATTAGTCAAGAATTAGAAGAGAGAGAAAATCTTCTAGTTCTTGATTTAGGTTGTGGTAGTGGTGCAATGCTACCAACTCTAAAAAAATATGGAGAAGTATTCGCAGTAGATAATAGTGAACAAATGTTGGCGATAGCTAGTGAGAAAGTTCCTGGTTGTAATTATTTTGCGATGGATTTATTAGAAATTTCATCGCTAAATATAGAATTTGATTTTGTATTAAGTGCATTTGATGTATTTAATTATCTGTCAGATTTTGAAGAGTTTAAACTAGGATTAAAAGAAGTATACTCATCTTTAAGAGAAGGTGGAAAATTTGTATTTGATATCCACACTCCCAAAAAAGTTACAGATATGCTAGAAAAACAAGTTTTCGGTTATGAAGATGAGGAAATTAGTTACCTGTGGTTTACATATGAAACAGAAAATTCTCTAGAAGTGGAAAGTGAACTGTCGTTCTTTATTAAAGAAAACAATGGTTTATATAAAAAACTAGAACAGTTTCATTCGCAAAGAACTTATGAAATTGAAAGTGTTCTTGATGAAATTCGAAATATTGGATTTAAAGTTAAAGATTATTTTTGTGATTTTGATAAAAACAATCAAAAATATGTTGAATCAGATAGAATAATTTTTATTTTGGAGAAGTAGTATGGTAGTTGATTTTTAAAAAACTCTTAAGTATTTATATGCCCCTAAGACTAAACCAAGTATTGTTAATATAGAGAATGATAATTATATTGCAGTTAGGGGGAGTGGGGACACGAATGAGGATAATAGCGAGTATAAGCAATCAATAAGTCTATTGTATTCTGTAGCTTATGCTATAAAGATGAGTAAAAAAGGAGAATATAAAATTCCTAATTACTTTGATTTTGTTGTTCCGCCGTTAGAAGGGTTTTGGTGGCAAGAAGGAATAGAAGGTGTTGATTATAGTAATAAACAAAATTTTAAGTTCATTTCGTTAATACGTATGCCAGATTTTGTTACAAAAGAAGTATTTGAGTGGGCTATCAAGCAAGTAACGGAAAAGAAAAAAGAAGATTTCTCAAAGGTTGAATTTTTTAGCTATTGTGAAGGAACTTATGTCCAATGTATGCATATTGGTCCTTATGATAAAGAGCCAGAAACTGTCGCTAAGATGCATGAATATATTATTTCTGAAGGATATGAATTGGACATTAATAAGATGAGATTTCACCATGAAATTTATATTTCTGATGTGAGAAAAACTGCACCTGAGAAGCTTAAAACAGTTATTAGACATCCAATTAGGAAAAAATCTTAAACTTGATTCTAGTCTTGCTAGAATCAAGTTTTTTATGAATTGACATTATATGATTAAAATAGTATTATAGTTACAGATGTAACTGAGAAAAAAGGATGATAATAAATGGAAATTAATATTTCGGAAGCGGAATGGGAAGTAATGCGAGTAGTTTGGAGTAATAGAGAAACTACAAGTAAGTTTGTAATTGATACTCTAGGCGAAGAAAAGTCTTGGACACCTTCTACTATTAAAACCCTACTATCAAGGTTAGTAGAGAAAGGATTTTTAGAAACTAGAAAACAAGGGAATAAATTTTTATATTCAGCAAAATGTGTTGAAGATGAATGTTTAGATATATTAACACAAAATTTTTTAGAGAGAATTTGTGAAAGAAGAACTCACGTTATTGTTAAGAACATAATTGAAACTGATAATTTAAGTAAAAGTAACATTGATGAAATTATTGAATTGCTGAAAGAAAAAAGAAAAACAGCCCCAGAGGTAATTACGTGTAAGTGCCTAAAAGGGCAATGTAGCTGTGCAGCGAAACACGGATAAGAGAGGGATTATTGTATGGAAAATAGCAAACAAAAAATACTAATAACGGGAGCTTCTAGTGGTCTAGGTCGTGAATTAGCGCACCAATATGCACAAAAAGGGAATGTGGAGTTGATATTGGTAGCTCGCAGGAAAGAGGCCCTTGAAAAGGTGGCTAAAAAATGTGAGGCTTTTGAAAATGTCAAGACTAGAGTATATAGTGTAGATATTGGTTCACAAGAACAGGTAGAGCACTTACTTTCATCTGTAAAAGATATAGATATACTTATCAATGGTGCAGGCTATGGGATTATGAAGGATTTTAGTGAATTTAGCGATCATGATGTTGTGAATATGTTTGATACGAATGTTATAGGAACTATTCAATTAACTACTGAAATAGCTAAAAGAATGAGAGAAAAGAAATCTGGAACTATCGTAACTATAGCTTCTCTAGCAGGAAAAATAGCTACACCAAAGAGTTCTGTCTATTCAGCAACTAAATTTGCTCTAATTGGATATTTTAATTCTTTACGTTTAGAACTAAAAAAAGATAATGTCCATGTTATGACTGTAAATCCAGGACCTGTGGCTACAAATTTCTTTAATATTGCTGATGAAGACAAGAGTTATCAAAAAGCAATGGGTGGTAAAACATTAACGCCTAAACTAGTTGTCAGTAAGATAATAAAAGGTATTGAACAGAAAAAACGTGAAGTTAATTTACCATTCAAGCTAGTTTTAGCTGTTAAAATTAGCCAGTTATTTCCAAGATTAAGTGACAGAATGCTTTTAAGAATGTTTAAATAAATATAATAAGTCGAGATTGGATTATATCTAATTTCGATTTTTTTATTTTCAAAATAATATTAATAAACACAAACTTTAAAATAGTACGTTTTTAAATCGTTATCATAGAAAAATATTTAAATTTCAGTTGAAAAACACGTATTATTGTGATATTATGTAAATATTAAATTACAAATAAGAAAGTGAGAAAAAAAGTTATTATGAAGAAAAAAAATTACACATTAGCGTCGGCTACAATCGTAGGATTAGCAATAGCAACTTCAGGAGGAGCTGCATTCGCGGATGAGTCAACACCAGCTCCAGCAACTTCACCAGTAGCTGCACCATCATCAGAGCCATCTGAGGTTTCAGCAGCTCCAAAAACAGGAGATGCAAAACCAGCAGATAAACCAACTGATACTACAGAACCATCTACAGCATCAGTGCCAAAAACAACTGAAAAAGATTTAGTATTAGTTCACACTAATGATGTTCACGGACGTATCGTAGAGGAAAAAGGTCGTGATAAAAATACATCAGTTGTTGGTGATGCTAAATTAGCAACAGTAATTGAAAATGAACGTGCTAAAAAAGATCAAACAACAGTAGTCGTAGATGCAGGGGATGCATTCCAAGGATTACCTATCTCTAACTCAACAAAAGGAGAAGCACGTGCTGAAATTTTAAATAAAATGAATTACGATGCTATGGCTGTAGGAAACCACGAATTTGACTTTGGGTTAGATGAAGCTAAAAAGTATAAACAAATTTTAAAATTTCCTCTATTAAGCTCAAATACATATGTTAATGGCGCACGTTTATTTGAAGCTTCTACAATCATTGATAAAGATAAAAGTGTTAAAGGTGATGAGGTTGTTGTTATTGGGGTAACAACACCAGAAACTGCTACAAAAACACACCCTAAAAATGTTCAAGGTGTAACATTCAAAGATCCTATCCCAGAGGTACTAAATGTAGTTAAAGAAATCCAAGCAAAAGCAAAAGCTACTGGTGATGACTATAAAACATATGTTGTTCTAGCTCACCTTGGAGTGGATACAACAACACCTAATGAATGGAGAGGATCTACTCTTGCTGACGAACTATCTAAAAGTCCTTTATTAAAAGGGAAACGTGTAGTAGTAATCGATGGTCACTCTCACACAGTAGAATCAAAAACATATGGAGATAACGTTACTTATAACCAAACAGGAAGTTATTTAAATAACATTGGTAAAGTTACATTAAAACCAAATAGTTTATTAGGAACTCCGAGTCTAATTAAAGCATCAGAAACTACTAATGTAACGCCTAACGCAGAAGTGAAAAAATTAGTAGATCAAATTAAAGCGAAATACGACGCAGAAAATGCTGTTGTTGTAGTGAAAAATAGCCCTGTCGAGTTAAGTGGTACTCGTGAAAATGTTCGTGTACGCGAAACAAACTTAGGAAATGTAGTAGCCGACTCACTTTATGAATATGGACAAACTGGATTCAAAAATAAAGCAGATATCGCAGTAACAAACGGTGGTGGTTTACGTGAAACTATCGCTAAAGACAAACCTATCACAAGAGGTAGTGTAATTGCTGTTCTTCCATTCGGTAATACAATTTCTCAAATTAGTGTTACAGGTAAAGACGTATTAGCTATATTTGAAAAATCTCTAGGATCTATTTTACAAGTTGATAAAGCTGGTAAAACTGTCTTAGATGAAAATGGACAACCATTATTAGAACCAAGTGGTGGTTTCCTACATGTATCAGGAGCTAAAGTATACTACGATACAAACTTACCATCAGGAAAACGTGTATTACGTGTAGAAGTTAAGAACCATGATACAGGTGCATATGATAAATTAGATTTAAATAAAACATACTACCTAACTACAAATGACTTCTTAGCAGCAGGTGGAGATGGATATACAATGTTAGGTGGAGCTCGTGAAGAAGGACCATCTATGGATGAAGCATTCAAAAATTATTTAGAAAAAGCTGATTTAACTAAATATGCAGTAGTAAATCCAAACTCACGTACAATTTCTGTAGATTCTAAAACATATAAATTTGAAGCTGAAAAACCTGAAACACCAAGAAATGAAGTACCAAAAGGTGGAACTGCTCAAGATGCGCCAGTCTTAGCTAAAGAAGAATTAGTAGTAACACGTCATATTGATGTTTCAGGAAATGAACTTGCGCCAGTAGAATTAGGAGATAAAGAACCGAAAGTTCTTAAAGGATATAATACAGTTTCAACATCTAAAAAAGATGGAATTACAACCCACGTATATGGTGTGGAAAAAGTTGGAGTTAAATCAGAAGAGAAAGCAAGTGTTGCAAATAATGAGAGAAAATTACCTAATACAGGTATGAACTCATCTAGTACAACTGCGCTAGGGTTAAGTTTAATTGCTCTAGTAGGTCTTGCTGTTAGACGTAAACTTTCTAAATAATTAAGCTAATTAATGTATAAAAAATTTAAAAGTAAATATAAATGTCAAATTATAAAAAAACATTGACAAGGGTTTCTTATCTTGATATACTTAAATCACAACAAAAAATTACACTTTGAAAAGAAGAGTAGTAGTTGATATTTGTTTAGAGAGTCTCGGCGGGTGAAATGAGATCAAATTTGATACTATGAAGATGGTCTTTTCGTGTTAGTAGTTGAATAGTTAAACTACTACGGGATAGCCCGATACAGCTAGGAGTATTAAAATAGTATTTTAGTACTTTTTGAGATAGTATTTGTGAAAATACTATAAATCAAGGTGGTAACACGTCTATAGATACGTCCTTGTGGAAGTTAATAGCTTCTACAAGGGCTTTTTTCTTTGTGTAATGTTATTGTTTTCTTTTAAGAAATGATAAAGAGGGAGTGACTCAAAAATCGTGATTTCGAAGAAATCGATTTTGTCGAGTCACCCCCGCAAAGTTTATTAGATATCTAAAAAGCTTTTATAAAGCGAATTTAGATATCAATAAACCACTGCGTCTAGGAGTTATTATATGAATTTTGTTAAATTTTAGGACTTTTGAATCAGCTCTTTTGAGGAAATTTTGTGAATTTGAATATAGAATATTTAAAATATCGAGATAAAATAATATTTGTAAGAATAGAAATATAATATTTTATAAAATAAAATATTAAAAGTTAAAGTTCTGCCTAAATATTATACAAATTTTTAAAAAAATATATTAGTAGTCTATATCAGAAAAAAATATGAAACTATAATATTTTTCAAGAGTTATTGTACTGATAATAAATATTATTGGATGGAAAAATTTTCTTAAATATGGTAAAATAAAGTATTGAGAAATCAACGATTAAATTTCTAATGAAAGAGATTAAAGGAGATTATATGATTAATAAATTAGGATGGAAAATTGGTGGAGAACAAGGTGAAGGGCTAGAAAGTACAGCCGAAATTTTCTCTACGGTAATAAATACACTAGGTTATCACATGTATTCTACAAGAGACTTCGCAAGTAGAATTAAAGGTGGACACAGTAATAGTAAAATTTGTATTTCAGAAGAAAGAATTAATGTTATTGACTATAAGACAGATATTCTTATAGCCTTTGACCAAGCTACATTAGATAGTTATATTCCAGAATTGGATGAAAACAGTATTATTATTGCGGACGCTAAAATTAAACCAGAAATTTCAGAAGAAATTAAAGGATTAGTTGCGGTATTCCCAATTACTGATTTAGCAAAAGAGATTGCAAATCCAATTATTAAAAACATTATTACACTTGGGATTTGTTCAGCATTATTAGATATTGATTCAAAAATATTCTACGATATGATTGAAGCAAAATTCTCTAGTAAAGGTGAAGAAATCGTAAATACTAACATTCAAGCCTTCGATAAAGGTCGTGAAATTATGAATGATTTCATGGCTGAAAATAATATTAATGATAAGTATTATCTAAAAAAATTAAATCCAACTCACAAGAATATGTGGCTAGTTGGTAACCATGCAGCGGGTCTTGGTGCACTAGCAGCAGGATGTAGAATGTATGCAGGATACCCAATTACACCGGCTACGGAAATTATGGAATATTTATTCGATAAACTTCCACTAGTAAATGGTGCATATATCCAAACAGAAGATGAGATTGCAGCGTTAGGTGTGGCTATTGGAGCGAACTTCGCAGGTGTTCGTGCTATGACAGCTACTTCAGGACCTGGTATTTCATTAATGACTGAGTTCTTGGGTATGGCAGCGATGGCAGAACAACCAGTTGTTATAGTCGACGTTCAAAGGGGTGGACCTTCTTCAGGGCTTCCGACAAAAACTGAGCAATCAGATATTTTCCACGCAGTTTATGGTGGAACAGGAGATGCTTCTCGTATTGTATTAGCTCCAACATCTGTAGAAGATTGTTTCTACACTATGATTGATGCGTTCAATATGGCAGAAAAATATCAAACACCCGTTATTGTCTTAATGGACTTACAATTAGGTATGAACAAATCTACAGTTCCTAACTTTGATTTTAGTAAGGTTCAAATCGATCGTGGTAATCTATTAAAACAAGAAGAAATCACAGAAGAAGATATTATTTACTTTAAACGTTATGCGACTGATGTATTAGTTTCAAATAGAACTATCCCAGGTCAAAAAGGTGGAATCCACAATGCGAACAGTTATGAACATTCTGTTGTAGGATTACCTTCTGAAGTTAAACGTAACACAGTACGTCAAAAAGAAAAACGTTCTAATAAGATTGAATCAGCATTAGTAGAAAAACCATTCGAACTAAATGAATATAACGATGAAAAAGATATTCTATTAGTAGGTGTAAATTCAACATATGGAGTTCTAAATAAAACTGCTAAGCAATTACAAGAACAAGGTATGAAGATTGATACTATGCACATTCGTCAAATTTATCCAGTTGCTCAGCCTATTCGTGATGCATTTGATAAATATAGAAAAATTTATATTGTCGAGCACAACCACAATAAACAGTTACGTACTGTAATAGCAAGTAAATATCACAATTCAGAAAAAATTGGTAGTTTGCTAAAATATGATGGAGACATCTATTATACTCACGAACTTGTTGAACAATTACTAGAGGAGGAGAAATAATTTGAAAGTAACATTAAAAGATTATAAAAACGATGTTAAGCCCGATTGGTGTGCCGGTTGTGGAGACTTCTCGGTACTTGCGGGTATAAATAGAGCTGTTGTAAATTTAGGGATTAAACCTGAAAATGTTGTAATCTCAGCAGGGATTGGATGTTCTGGGAAAATTAGTGGATATACAAGAGCATATGGAGTTCAAGGATTACACGGACGTTCACTACCAATTGCTCAAGGGATAAAACTAGCTAACCAAGATCTAACAGTTTTCGCTATGGGTGGAGATGGTGATGGATATGCTATCGGAATTGGACATGCTGTTCACGCTATGAAACGTAACGTAAACATGACTTACGTAGTAATGGATAACCAACTTTATGCCTTAACAAAAGGTCAAATGTCGCCTAAATCTGATGAAGGTTTAGTAACGACAACAACTCTAGAAGGTGTAATGGAAAAACCATTATCAGCTATGAAAATTGCCTTATCTTGTGAAGTTACATTCTTAGCGCAAGCATTCACTGGTGATATGAAAGAAATGATGCAAATCTTCGAAGAAGCTGTTAATCATGATGGATTCTCACTAGTTAACGTGTTCAGCCCATGTAAAACATATAACTATAAAAATACGCCAGCTTGGTATAAAGAACACTTAACAAAACTTTCTGATATCGAAGGTTATGATAATACTAATAAATTAGAAGCGTATAGAGTCTTAGAAGAATACAACGACCTTGTAACAGGGGTAATCTACAAAAATGAGAAAAAACCTCATTACGAAGATACTTTACGTAATTATAAACGAGATGAACCTATTGCTCATCAAAATCTAGAACTTAGTGAGGAATTATTTAACTCGTTATGTGATGAATTCAGATAAGAGGTAAAATATGAAATTAAAAAGAATATTATTGCCATTAGCTGCAGTTTATGCAGGATATCGTGTTTATCAAAAAACAGAAGAGCAAGAATTAAATAATGATCACATAGACAGGTGTAGAAACAAATTAATTGCATTAGGTTATGATGTTGTAGATAGCTATACGCTAAACTTAAAAGAAAACTCATATTTAATGTTCTATTTTGACAATAACAATATCGAATATGAAGTACGTTATGATAAAGAAAGTGAAACAATAGAGTACATAAAAGAGGTATAAGAAAATGAGTAAATCAATAGAAAGATTCAGAGAATTAACAATGTTAGACGGAACATCAGGATTTGAAAGTGAAATTTCAAAATATTTAGAAGAAAATTTATCTAAATATGCTGATGAGATTAAGTTTGATAATCTTGGTGGAATCTATGCTATTAAGAAGTCTAAAAAAGAAAATGCTAAAACAGTTATGATAGCAGCTCACATGGATGAAGTTGGATTTATCGTAACAAAAGTATTACCGAATGGTATGCTTAAATTTGAAACACTTGGTGGTTTTAGGGAAGATGTTCTTTTAGCTCAAACTTACACAGTAACTTCATATGAAGGAAAAAAATTCACTGGAGTAATAGGTTCAATTCCTAAACACTTCACTGCAGGAGTAGCGCAAAATGTAAAAATTAGCGATATGACTATAGATGTAGGTGCATCTTCAAGAGAAGAAGCTTTAGAAATGGGAATTCGCGAAGGTGCATTTGTTACACCAAAAACAACATTCGAACAACTTACTGAAAACAGATTTATGAGTAAAGCTATTGATAACCGTTACGGATGTGTAATTATTACAGAAATCTTAGAAGAATTTACTGAAAAAGAATTAGACTTCAACCTAGTAGTTTGTGCTACTGTTCAAGAAGAAGTAGGTCTTCGTGGAGCAACTGTGGCAGCAAATATGATTAAACCTGATGTATGTTTCGTTGTAGACTGTAGTCCGGCAAACGATATGGACGGAAAAGAAACTAGTAACGGACGCTTAGGAGAAGGATTCTTAGTAAGATTAGTTGATAGAACTATGGTACTTCGTGCTAACATGAGAGAAAAAATCGTAGCACTTGCTGAAGAAAATGGAATTAAATACCAGTACTTCACTTCACCAGGAGGAACAGATGCGGGTAATATTCACCAAGCATTAAATGGTATTCCAACAACTGTAATTGGTATTTGTGCACGTTATATTCACACTCACAATGCAGTATTTGATATCCGTGATTACTACGCAGCTAAATCAATTTTAGGAAAATTATTAGAAACTATCGATGATAAATTCATTGAAGATGTAAGAAAATAAAACGAAAAATGAGGATAGAAAAAATTTCTATCCTCATTTTTTTATCTTTTTCTTTTACTTCTTCTATATTGTTGAGGTTCTTCCTCGTAATAGTTATTGTTGTTATTATCATATACAGGATCTAAAGGATGAGAATCATCAATATATTGAGCTTCATCATATTCTTCTTCATAGTTTTCGTAATATTCATCTTCCAAATATTCTTCGTGTATAGTAGCATTAATTTTAACAATTATTCCAAAGAGAATACTATTGGCTATTAATGAACTTCCACCATAACTTATAAATGGCATGCTTATACCAATTACAGGAATAATACTAAGTGTTGAAAAAATATTGATGAAGAATGAGAAGCAAAAACTACAAATAGCTAATAGAATGAAGTAATAGCTGTAGTTACCTTGTTCGCATTTTTTCATTATATTGAATAATCTTAGTATGAATATAAAGAAGATAGTTAAGAATATTGCAGCACCGATAAATCCAAAGTTTTTAGCAACTATAGAAAAGATAAAATCATTAAATTGTTCATCTATATAGTTTTTATTTTTAGCGAATGTTCCTGTAAGTCCACCTAATTTAATCTCATTAAGAACTTGAGTGATTTGGTAAGAGTAATCTAGCTTGTAAGCTTCAGGATTTAACCATGAAAGGATACGATTAAGCTGATAAGATTTTAATCCAACTAGATTAAGAAGCCTTGGGAAATATAAGGCAGCAAGAATAATAATTGCTAGTCCAGCTATAACTACAGAGTAAATTCTAAATAATGTCTTTCCTTTATTGCAGACTAAAAATACTAAACCTAAGAATAAAAAGATGAAAAATAAACCATTACCTAAGTCATTTTCTTTTAGAACTAGTACGAAAGGTATTGAAATTATTAATGATATTTTTAAAAGTTTTACAGTATCTGTATTATCTTTAAAACTCTTTTCTTTTATCAACATACTAATCATTGCGACAGTTGCTATTTTACCAAATTCTGAAGGTTGTAAAGTGAATAGTCCGAGATTGTACCAACTACGTGCACCATTTACGATAGGAGCAAAATTATTAGGTACTAAGAATATCCCAACCAAAAGAACAAGTGCGAATAAATAGAATGCTATAGAGAATTTTTCTATATAATCTATTGGTATTTTTTGAAGTAAATATATTATTCCAAGACCAATTAAATAGAAAACAAATTGCTTAAGGAATAATGTAGGTGTTTTATTGTTATTATATTCAGCTAGTAATATAAATAATAAACTAGAAAAGCTAAATATAAAATAAAAAATCAATATTGATAAATTTGTTTTATTTTTTATGAAATTTAACATAAGTCAACTCCTTTGATGTAATTATACAATATTTATCCTAAAAAAAGAAATTAAATAGTTTTTATAATCAGATATTTTAACTACAAAGTCAGTATGTAATGTGAGTGACTCGACAAAATCGCGATTTCGAAGAAATCGATTTTCGCATAGTTTATTAGATATCTAAAAAGCTTTTAAAAAGCGAATTTAGATATCAATAAACCACTGCGTCTATGAGTTTTCATGTAATCTATTTTTAAAAGCTAGTACTTTTGGATCAACCCTATTCTAAACAATAAGAGGGGAAATTATATAAAAATTAATGTTATCATTAGAAAAAATAGCTTTCATGGAGTATAATGAAGGTGAAGAATTATTAGGGATTATGTAAAATTAAATACATGTATGAAAAAAATAATAAATAGGGAGGTTTTCAATATGGAAAACATAAGACATAAAGACGCACGACCAATGATGGATTTAATGGCGAAAAAAATATTTAGCGATACAGAAATAACCGCGGAATTTATTCGTGATATTTTAGAATTACCGGTCGAAAGTGTGAAAATATTAGATGGGACACAGATACACGTAACAACTAGTAAAATCTTACCAAATTTCACAACACAAGTAGATGTACTTGCGGAATTAAATGATAAAACACAAGTCGTCATAGAAATACAAGTAGCTATGCAGGTTGATTTTATAAAAAGATTGTGGTTATACATCTGTGAACAAGTATCGCAAAACTTAGATGAGTATAAAAAAGATGGAATAGACACACACTATTTATCTCGAGAATTAATACCCGTTTACGCCGTAGCGATAACGGAAGAAAACTATTTTGAAGATGACAGAGCAATTCACAATTTTAGTCTAAGAGATAGTGAAACAAAAGAAGAATTAAAAGTCAGAGTAAAAGGAATAGAAGAGAAAAGAAATCTAGTACAAATAGCATTTTTAGAATTGAAAAAATACAAACCAGAGATGAAAGCAAGTTATAATAAAGTACGTTGGATGGAATTATTTGGGAATAAACCATTTACACACCAACCAGGGAACATAATAACGAAGGCGGATAGAATACTAGATGTAAAAGAGTGGAGTAAGGAGGATAAAGCTATGTTTGATGAATACACAAGAGCTTGGGATGGCTGGAATGCGCACCTAGCGTATGTAAAAGAAGCGCAAGAGCAGGCGAAAGAACAAGGGATTGAACAAGGGCTTCAACAAGGAAGAGAAAAAGGAAGAGAAGAAGGAAGATTAGGTACGCTGATAGATTTAGTGAATAAAGGTATGATAACAAAAGAATATGCGTGTAAAGAACTAGGAGTATCTGAGAAAGAATTTGAGAAATATCTATAGTCGAAGTGATTGTGACCCAGTAAGTTTAAATTACGAAAAGTAACAAATAAATACTAATATTGACATCCAAATTCTCATTAAAAAGCTTTTTGGATGTTTAATAAATTCTGTGGAGGTAACTCGACAAAATTGATTTCTGTGAAATCACGATTTTTGAGTTGATCCCAAGTATCGCAAAACTTAGATGAGTATAAAAAAGATGGAATAGACACACACTATTTATCTCGAGAATTAATACCCGTTTACGCCGTAGCGATAACGGAAGAAAACTATTTTGAAGATGACAGAGCAATTCACAATTTTAGTCTAAGAGATAGTGAAACAAAAGAAGAATTAAAAGTCAGAGTAAAAGGAATAGAAGAGAAAAGAAATCTAGTACAAATAGCATTTTTAGAATTGAAAAAATACAAACCAGAGATGAAAGCAAGTTATAATAAAGTACGTTGGATGGAATTATTTGGGAATAAACCATTTACACACCAACCAGGGAACATAATAACGAAGGCGGATAGAATACTAGATGTAAAAGAGTGGAGTAAGGAGGATAAAGCTATGTTTGATGAATACACAAGAGCTTGGGATGGCTGGAATGCGCATCTAGCGTATGTAAAAGAAGCACAAGAGCAGGCGAAAGAACAAGGAATTGAACAAGGAATTGAACAAGGGATAGCACAAGAAAGAGCAAAAACAATAAATATGATCGTAGATTTAGTAAAAGGAGGACTCCTAACGAAAGAAATGGGAGCTAGCAAATTAAATATAAGCGAGAAAGAATTTGAGAAATATCTATAGTTGAAGTGATTGTGACTTGATATGTAAATGTCAATATAAAAATGTACAAAAGTGACAAAATAAAAATGTACAATTAT
>ERZ772769.26-NODE-26-length-49507-cov-6.77303_pt1 | contig 49507 bp, 38 predicted proteins | sample MGYA00580987_ERZ772769 | MGnify/ENA primary metagenome ERZ772769 (study PRJEB29015, sample SAMEA2738043) | human oral metagenome | biome: human oral; feature: human-associated habitat; material: saliva | place: China | collected 2234 ...
GATGGTACTGCATCTTGGTGGGTGTGGGAGAGTAGATGGCTGCCGCAATTTTTTTTGTGAGTGGGGGTCCCCTTGGTGGGGGGGCCCTCTTTTTTTGTGCCCCCACAGGGGGGTGTGCTGCGTGCGTGGGGGTGTTTGGGGGTCTACACAAAAAAGCCAGAGCATTTTTGTTGTTCAGTGCTTGAACCATACTATGCACTAGGCAGCCCGAGTAGGTTGTTGACAGGGTATATCTCGAAGAAGTATTCACCTTATGGGACCTCAGGTGCACATTCACCCAGTCTGTAATAGACTATAACGGAGTAATAGTGCGCCTATAACCCTGAAATGGCGTATCCCGCCCCAAGGAGCTTCATGTCTGAGAAACCCCGCCACACATCCAACGCGTCTGGCGATAATCGTCCCATGTACAAAGGTAACCGTACTGAAAAATCACGCGGTAAAAAAGGTGGCTACAAAGGTAAAGGGTTTAAAGACAACCGCCGGGATGGTAACGGATACGATCGTAATGGAGCCTCCGGCCGCGGCGATAAAAAATTCAACCGAAATCACCAATCAAGCCAGCGTTCCAGCACTCGCAGGCAGCACGGTTCAGAAGACATGCCTCAAGAAGATGTGCGCACTATTGGAGGGCGCGCAGGGTACCGGCCCTCAAAAGCGAAGGCCCCTGAAATTGATAATGATGTTACTGGGCGGGAACTAGATGGGGCCACCAACCGCCAGCTGCGAGCCCTAGAACCTCGTAACGCCGAAACTGTGGCAAAGCACCTTGTTATGGCCGGGCGCTACCTTGATATTGACCCTCAGTTCGCCCTTGAGCACGCTATTGCAGCCTCACGGAGCGCTGGGCGCATCGCCGCAGTACGCGAAGCCGTGGGTGTTACTGCATATGTGGCCGAAGAGTACGAGACCGCGCTGCGGGAGCTGCGCACCCACCGGCGAATCAGCGGATCCAATGAGCATCTTGCACTGCTGGTCGACTGCGAACGCGCTCTGAATAGGCTCCCTAAAGCACTTGAAATGCTTAACGAAGCACAACGCGAAGACCTACCAACAGCGGTACGGGTGGAATTGGCAATCGTCGAATCGGGCATCTACATCGATCAAGGCAAAAAATCTCAGGCCATTGCTGTATTACGTATCCCTCAGCTTGACCCTAAACGTGCCTATCACTATAGCCCCCGCCTATTCACTGCTTATGCGGCTGCCCTCGCTAATGCAGGGAAAAAACAGGAAGCACAGCGGTGGGAACGACTGGCCCACATGGCTGAAGCAGCTCTGGGACAAGGCGACTATGCCGAACCCGAAATTTTCGACATCTATGGGGAATCGGATCTTCTGGAACCCGAAGAAAACCCCGTAACTGACGAACAACCAGATAGTGTAGAAACTGCTGATCTTTCCGAACAAGAGGAAGCGGAAACCACCTCAGAAAATACCGGTGTGCAAGAAACAGAGGCTAGTACTGATGAGCTGCATGGGGAGAATGCCCCAAATGTTGCGGACGAGGAGTCCGGAGAAGACAGCATCATTGACGTTGCGGAACCTGCGGAGAACAAGGTAAAGACCAACCAGGATACCCTCAACTCTGTGCGAGCACAGCAACAAACGGAACCTCAGTAAGAAACCGGCTCTTCAACTAACCCTGCAAAATAGCTGTAGAACCTATCCCCAACCCGCCTACAGTACTCCGGAGGGAAACCCCTGAAAGGTGTACCATGAGTGAAACCCTGCTCAGCGGCTACGACGCGCTACTATCTGACCTAGACGGCGTGGTGTACGCTGGTCCTTTCGCCATACCCGGTGCCCCCGAAGCACTCAACCGTGCCGAAGACAGCGGTACCCCCGTGGTATTCGTGACTAATAATGCATCCCGTTCTGTGGACTCAGTCGCTGAACACCTACGCGAATTAGGCGTGAAAACCCGTGCCGACCGTGTGGTCAGCTCCGCTCAAGCTAGTGCAGCTCTTCTCGCGCAGCAGCTACCCGCAGGGGCGAATGTGCTCGTGACAGGCACAGACGCCCTCGCCAACTGTGTGCGGGAGGCCGGGCTCACCCCTGTACGGTCACAGCGCGAAAACCCGGTAGCGGTTGTTCAAGGATTCAACCCACGCCTCATCTGGGAAGATCTGGCAGAGGCATCCTACACTCTTGTCGACGAACAGGTGCTATGGGTGGCGACTAATACCGATAAAACCATCCCCAAAGAACGCGGCCAAGCGCCCGGAAACGGGACTCTCGTCGCTGCTGTAGCGACCGCTACAGGACGTACTCCACAAGTGGCGGGTAAGCCTGAGGCAGCAATTTTTGAAACAGCGGCCGCATCGGTTAAAGCTCAGAAACCAGTGGTGGTCGGCGACCGGCTTGATACCGATATTCTGGGCGCGAACCGCGCCGGTATGCACGGGGCGATAGTACTCACCGGGGTACAAACCTATGCCGATGTGATTGCAGCTGTACCTGACCAGCGGCCAGTCTACATCCTGCGCACCCTTGACGACTTCTTTGCTCCCTACCCGAATATTGAGGTGGTGTTTGAAGGGTACGAGACCGCAGCCTACGGCCCCCGCTGGCAGGCAAATGTTCGTGGAGAACACATTCAGCTCACGGCCCCTGAAGGATTCAGCACGACTGCTGCGCATAAAAACTTTGCTGGAAGCGACGATGAAGCAGAAGCCTGGCGTGTAGCATGTGCCGCGTGGTGGGCTGCCCATCCCGATCGGGGAGGGGTGCCCGAAGTACACGGGTTACCCAATGCGAGCGGTGCCGAGGGAACCTCATGAGCGAAAAAAGCACCGGCGCTGAACTAACCCTAGAAGACGGCCCTGAAACACCGTTGAGTGATGAGGAACGCGCGGAGTATGAAGCCTTCGAAGAGAAGCTGGCCGCAGCACTCGCCCTAGATCCTTTGGAACGCATTAACGCCTATGGGAAACTCGTGGAAAAACTCACCGCTGAACTCGAAAGCTGAGCAGCGTGCGGTTAGACAAGTACCTCGCCCACAACGGGCTAGCAACCTCCCGCACACTTGCTGCAAAACTTATTGCTGCCGGTGCTGTGAGCCTCAACGGTAAACCCGTTCGTAAAGCATCCCTGGACGTGACGCCAGGCGATAACGTACAGGTGCACCGTAGTGAACTCACTGAATATGTAAGCCGGGCGGGGCACAAACTGGCGGGGGCCCTGAATGCATTCCCGCAGGTGCAGGTGAGCGGTAAACGCTGCTTAGATGCAGGGGCCTCAACCGGTGGATTCACTGATGTACTCTTACGCGCCGGCGCTGCTCACGTTGCCGCAGTAGATGTGGGCCATAATCAGCTGGTGCAGCAACTGCGGGATGACACACGGGTAAGCGTCTATGAAGGGCTAAACGTGCGCTACCTGAAGCCTGCTGATATTGGCGGGCAGGTTGATGTGACAGTAGGAGACCTGTCGTTTATTTCCCTCACTCTCGTCATGCGCCCCTTAGCGGAGGCAACAGTACCCGGTGGAGACCTGCTGCTAATGGTGAAACCCCAATTTGAGGTAGGAAAACATCGTATTGGTAAGGGCGGGGTAGTAGTTGATGCACAGGCCCGTGCGGAGGCTGTGCAGGCTGTGCAGAACTCGGCGCGCGAGTGCGGTTTAACGGTGTGTGCCACCTCCCCGAGCCCGTTACCCGGGCAGGATGGAAATAAAGAATACTTTCTGTGGTGCACCAAACCGATGCGCTAAAAACAACAACTCTTATCGAAAAAATTTTCTAGAAATTGTGTTCGTATTATTATTTTTTCGGGTAGACTTAGGAAAGACACCGCGCAGGGCAAAATATCTGAAAGGGATGTACATGGCAGAGGCAGAAAGCCGTAAAATCCTGGTGTTCGCCCACACCGGACGTAAAGAGGCACGTGAGGCTGCCCGCCAAGCGTGCACACAGCTGTATCGTGCGGGGCTCACCCCGGTCATGAACCGTTCAGATCTTGAGACCCTTACCGAAAACTGGGCGGATCCCGTGCCTGTGCAAGTGGTACACGAAAGCGTACCGCTCATTGATATTGAGCTGGGGGTAGTGCTTGGGGGTGACGGGTCGATTCTGCGTGCGGCAGAGATGGTACGCCGCACCACTATTCCGCTGGTCGGGGTGAATCTCGGACACGTGGGATTCCTCGCAGAATCTGAAGAAAGCGACCTAGGGGAGACCGTTGAGCGTATTGTAAGCGGAGAGTACACCGTTGAAGAGCGCATGGCGATCGAGGTTGAAGTCTGGCATGAGAGCAAACGGGTGCACACCGACTGGGCGTTAAACGAGGTCAGCGTCGAAAAAGGCAACCGCGAAAAAATGATCGAAGTCATCATTGAAGTGGATCGAAAACCCCTGAGCACCTTTGGATGTGACGGGGTGGTAATGGGCACTCCCACCGGTTCCACCGCGTACGCATTCTCGGGAGGTGGACCTGTTGTCTGGCCGGAGGTAGAAGCAATACTCATGGTGCCGCTTTCAGCACACGCCCTATTCGCCAGGCCACTCGTCGCGGCCCCCACCTCAATGGTTGCAGTCGAGATGATGCCTGGTAACGGCGCATCCGGGGTGCTGTGGTGCGATGGGCGCCGTACCGTGGATTTACGCCCCGGCTCGCGGATTGAGGTACGCAAATCAGAGAAACCGGTGCTGCTGGCCCGTATTCACCCGGCTCCGTTCTCTGAACGGATTGTCCGTAAATTTGAGCTGCCTATCCGCGGCTGGCGTGGCCCCCAGCATCAAAGCTAAACCCCTCGCCATTTTTACTGTTGCGCCCAGCGCCGGAATACCACGGTGAATCCCAGAACCTGAGTAGATGAGGACCTTGCGTGATTGAAGAAATCCATATTCGTGACTTGGGCGTTATCACCGATGCGCGCCTGCCCCTGCAGCCCGGGCTGTCAGTACTTACAGGTGAGACAGGGGCCGGTAAAACGATGGTTGTGACCGCTCTTGGGATGCTTCTCGGAGCCCGAAGCGACGCCTCTAGTGTGCGCAGCGGCGCTAAGAGTGCCCTCGCAGAGGCTGTGGTGCGCCTTCCCCATAACCACCCGGCCCTTACTCTCGCGCAGGATGCCGGTGGGTCGGTAGAAGAACTTAACGGTGAGCAAAGTGAGCTGCTGCTAGCGCGCACCGTGAACGCTTCGGGGCGTTCCCGTGCCCACATTGGTGGGTGCTCTGCCCCTATCGGGACCCTTGCAGATATTGGGCACACCCTTGTTGCAGTGCACGGACAATCCGACCAGCTGCGCCTCAAATCCGCTGCCGCTCAACGGCACGCCCTTGACTCGTATGCGGGCGAGACCCTCACACGTCTGCTGGGGGAGTACCGCACCACCTATGACCGTTACCGCGCTGCTGCTGCCGAGCTTAAAGAAGTACGCGAAAACTCTCGCGCCCGCGCCTTGGAGGCACAAACTCTGCGCGGGGCGCTTGAAGAAATCGATAGTGTGGACCCGCAGGAGGGTGAAGATACTGCTCTTAAGGCTGAAAGTCTTAAGCTCATGAACGTTGAGGCGCTGCGTACCGCCGCCGCCACGGCTTCGGCGGCACTGGCAGGCAGCGAATACGCTGAAGGGGATGAGGTGAACGTGCTGGGTCTGCTTGATACTGCCCGAGGGGCCCTGCAGCACCAAGCCGAGGCCGACGAAGAATTAGCTTCACTCGCTCACCGTTTGAACGAAGTGCTGATCCTTAGCACCGACATCTCATCTGATCTCGCCTCTTACACGGCCTCCCTCGACGGAGAAAGCCCTGAACGGCTTGCACACGTGCAGAACCGCCTGGCGCAGCTGAAAAACCTCACCCGAAAATACGGTGCAGATATTACCGAAGTACTTGACTGGGCACAGGCATCCCGCGCCCGCCTGAATACTCTTACCGACGACCCCACCCGTCAAGAAAACCTAGAAGCCGAGCTGGTCACTTTACGCCAGAAACTTGGGGAACAGTCGCAGGCGCTTCTGGAAGCCCGCCGGGGCGCCGCTCAAACACTGGCCGAGGCTGTCAGCGAAGAACTTACTGCACTCGCCATGCCCAACGCCTCCCTCATCGTGGAGGTTTCAGAGGCAGAGAAGTTCTCACCCTACGGTAAGGACACCGTCACCTTCATGCTCGCCCCGCACAAAAATGCAGCCCCGCGTCCGCTGGGTAAAGGTGCCTCCGGTGGTGAGCTTTCCCGCGTGATGCTGGCCCTTGAGGTGGTGCTGGCTGAGGTGGACCCTGTACCCACCTTCATCTTTGACGAGGTAGACTCCGGGGTGGGCGGTAAAGCGGCCATTGAAATCGGCAGGCGCCTTGCGATGCTCGCCCAACACGTGCAGGTGCTGGTGGTAACCCACCTGCCGCAGGTGGCTGCGTTCGCTGACCAGCATATTCTGGTGCTCAAAAACGATGACGCTTCACTCTCAAAAGTGCAGGTGCTCACCGATGAGCAGAGGGTAGTTGAACTTGCCCGGATGCTCGCCGGACACGACCAATCGGAGGCGGCTCAAGAGCACGCCCGCGAACTATTGCACGCTGGCGGCCAGCTGTAAAGAAGAACCATGCACCCATAGCGTAGGTTCGGCAGGCGGCGTTTGACCACCCAGTATTTGGGCGGTTGTGTGGGTATTCTTGGCGGGTTATTACGCTGCGCCCTATTGGATAAGAAAGAAGAAAATGGTAAGCTTGAATTCCGTGGTGAATGAAAATATAAGCGCATCCGGCGCGTCTTCCAACGGCAAAGTAACCCGTCAAATCTTCGTAACCGGCGGTGTTGCGTCTTCTTTAGGCAAAGGCCTTTCAGCATCTTCTTTGGGGCAGCTTCTGCGCTCACGCGGTCTTTCTGTGACTATGCAGAAGTTCGACCCCTACCTAAACGTTGACCCCGGAACCATGAACCCTTTCCAGCACGGTGAGGTATTCGTGACTGATGATGGGGCAGAAACCGACCTCGACATTGGGCACTACGAGCGTTTCCTGGACGAGAACCTTGACCAGTCCGCGAACGTGACTACCGGTCAGGTGTACTCGTCGGTGATCGCCAAAGAACGCCGCGGCGAATACTTGGGTGATACGGTGCAGGTGATTCCACACATCACCAACGAGATTAAGGCGCGTATGCGTTACGCTGCCGAGATTGATAACGCCCCGGACATTATTATTACCGAAATCGGCGGTACCGTTGGTGATATTGAGTCCCTGCCATTTATGGAAGCCGCGCGGCAGGTGCGCCGCGATGTGGGGCGTCAGAACGTGTTTTTCCTGCACGTCTCCCTGGTGCCGTTTATTGGTCCATCTGGCGAGCTTAAAACCAAACCCACCCAGCATTCAGTCGCCTCTCTGCGGGGTTTGGGAATTCAACCCGACGGGCTGATTCTCCGCTGCGAGCGTGACGTGCCAGCCTCACACCGGGCGAAGATCGGCAACGCCTGCGACGTGGATGTGGACGCCGTCATTTCGTGCCCTGACGCGCCGAGCATCTACGATATCCCCAAAACTCTGCACGGGCAGAAGCTGGACGACTACATCCTTGATTACTTTGGGCTTGAGGCCCCCGACCCCGATTTCACCCAGTGGGATCGTGTGTTAGGCGCCGTGCACAACCCTAATACTGATGTGAAGGTCGCGCTCGTTGGCAAATATATTGACCTGCCCGATGCCTATCTTTCCGTCTCTGAGGCCCTGCGTGCTGGCGGCTTCGCCAATAATGTGAAGGTCAAGATTAACTGGGTGGCGGCAGATTTGTGCTCCACCGATGAGGACGCCGAAAAGCACTTGGGTGACATGGACGCTATCCTGGTGCCTGGCGGGTTTGGCATCCGCGGCCTTGACGGCAAGATCGGTGCGCTCAAATACGCTCGTGAGCATAAAATTCCCACGCTAGGAATCTGCCTGGGGCTGCAATCTATGGTGATCGAGTATGCGCGTAATGTGCTTGGGCTATCTGAGGCCTCCTCGACTGAGTTTGACCCGGACACCACCGAGCCGGTGATCGCCACCATTGAGGAGCAGAAACAGTTCGTGCACGGTGCTGGGGATCTTGGCGGTACCATGCGTCTGGGCCTGTACCCTGCGAACCTGGTTCCCGGCTCTCAGGTTGCTAAGGCGTACGGTGCTACTGAGGTCGCTGAGCGGCACCGCCACCGCTATGAGGTAAACAATGAGTACCGTGAACGGCTTGAAGATGCGGGGCTGAGGATCTCGGGCACCTCACCCGACTCCTCACTGGTGGAGTATGTGGAACTGCCCGCCGAGACGCACCCCTACTATGTGGCGACTCAGGCGCACCCCGAATACCGTTCCCGCCCGACCCGCCCGCACCCGCTCTTTGCGGGCCTTATTGAGGCGGCACTGGCACAACGCGATATGTAACGGCTAAGGCAGCAACACCACGAGGCGGGGCCTGTTACATACTTTGGTGAAGGCTCCGCCTCGTGCCGGTCTGGTGCGGATAACTGTGTGGGCGTGTGATGCAGGGATGTTCAGTGTCATTCGCTAAACCACCGGCTGTCTGTGCCCTGACGTTGCACCGGGTACCCGCCTGGAATCCACGTTAGAATGGGGGATATGAGCACCAAACCGGCGGCATCATCGCTTAACCCAGAATACGCAGATATTGTTGACACTCCCTCTTTGCGGGAGGTCACCTTCCGCGAACATAAATACTGCGGGCATGTGCTCGATGTGACCGTTGAAAAATACTTGCTGAGTCCCCACGGGCCGGAACTGACCCGCGACGTTGTGGGTATGCCGGGTGCTGTTGCCGTGGCCACCCTTGATGAACACGACCGTATTCTGCTGCTTAACCAGTACCGCCACCCGGTGCGCATGAACCTGTGGGAGGTACCCGCTGGGCTTCTCGACATTGAGGGGGAAGACCCGCTGGCGGCGGCCCAACGTGAGCTTGCAGAGGAAGCCGACTTAGAAGCTAAGACTTGGCACACTCTTATCGATTACTACACCACCCCGGGTGGGGCCGACGAGGCGGGCCGCATCTACCTGGCTCGGGGTCTGCGCCGTATCCCAGAAGGGCAACGCATCCCACGCGGGGAAGAAGAAGCCGAGATCACCTACCGGTGGGTTCCTCTTGACGCTGCCGTACAGTTGGTGCTGGCAGGGCACATCCATAACGGGTTGGCGAACCAGGCGATTATGGCGGCTTACGTTGCATCCCAGGTGGGGTTTGCCAACCTGCGCTCGGCCACCGATAGCTGGGATTTTCACCCTTATCTGGGTGGACGGCGCACCCGGTACCGGAATGTTCACTAAAACTGTGCGATGGTGTCTCCTGTGACTGGGCGCTCTTCCCGCAGCCACACCCGGCCCACCCCGCTGCAGGCTGGTGTAGAACAGTACCTTACCTATTTGCGTGTTGAAAAAGGCAGCAGCGATAATACGGTACTTTCGTACACGCGCGATTTGCGCCGCTACAGCGCGTACCTTGCCACGCGCGGTATTATCGCTCCCGAGCGCATCCGCACCGCTGATGTGCGTGCGTTTATGCGGGAACTCGCTAACCCCACCGTGCCACTACCCGAGCCGCAGACAGCGCAAGACCGTAAAGCAGCCGAGCAGGACGCGCATGATGCCCTTGCCGCAACGATTTATGGTGATAAAGCATCTGCTGCGCCCCCGCCGCACAATTCGCTCAGTGCACCAGCGGGGCAAATTCTGCCGGTTCCGCTGGGTCCTAACTCTATTGCCCGCACTATGGCAGCGGTGCGGGGCGCGCACGCTTTCTGGCATAGTTCCCGCACCACTGACGCCGACCCGGCGGCGGCGGTGAAGCCTCCCAAAAACGTCAAACGGTTACCTAAGGCTGTCACTGTTGAGCAGATGCAGCGGCTTCTTGCGGTTCCGTCCCTGGAGACCCCTACCGGTTTGCGGGACCGGGCGATCTTGGAATTTTTGTATGCCACGGGTGCGCGCGTCAGTGAGATGCTAGCCGCTGATATAGACGATGTGCACCTGGGGGAGAGCGCCATCGATGAGCACGGTGAAACTGTTACTTTACCCGGGTATGTGCGGCTATTCGGTAAAGGGGGGAAAGAGCGGCTGGTTCCAGTGGGGTCGTATGCGCAGCGGGCCCTTCAGAACTATCTGGTGCGTGCCCGCCCCGTATTTGCCGCACATGGTAAAGGTACCGCCGCGCTATTCCTCAATGGGCGCGGTAGCCGCCTGGGTCGGCAGGGTGCGTGGCTGATTCTTAAAAGCGCCGCCGAGCAGGCGGGGCTGACCCAGGATTTTTCGCCTCACTCAATGCGGCATTCTTTTGCTACACACCTGCTGCAGGGCGGGGCCGATATTCGGGTGGTGCAGGAGCTTTTGGGCCACGCTTCTATTGCCACCACCCAGGTGTATACCCGGGTGAGCCCCGAGGGGATGATGGAGGTGTACCGGATGGCGCATCCGCGAGCCAACTACCCCACACGGTAGGAAATGTATGCGTGCGCCTTGGTGCACTGTACCCATCCGCTGCGCCGGTTCGCGCGTAAGGCTACCGAAAGATTCTGTGGTGCGCAAAATCATGTGTAATATTTATTCTTCGTGTTACAAAAATGTAAAAAATGTGTTTCTCCGTGTAAAACCCACCAAACCCACTAGGGTGGCCCGGTAGTATCGTGACTATCGCCGAATCGGCCGCGCCCAACCGCAACTATCCCAGAGCGTGGCTGTTCATGAGATTAAAGGCTATCTCAGGCGGTGCAGACGCACAGTATCGTGCGTGCCCCGAACGGAAGGGATACATGTTATGAGCACGGCATCAGCCCACAACTCATCACCCAAAAACACGGTAGAAAAGAAGCCGTTCTATAAAGACCCCACCCACATGCTGTACCTCTCGGTGATTGTTGCCGTCATTATCGGCTGCGTGCTGGGGCTGACCGCGCCGGGCTTCGCTAAAGGTCTGGCGCCCATCGGTACCGGGTTTATCGCGCTCATTAAAATGATGATCGCCCCCGTCATTTTCTGCACCATCGTCCTCGGGGTTGGCTCCATTGCAAAGGCTGCGACCGTGGGGAAAGTGGGCGGTATGGCGCTGCTGTATTTTGTGCTCATGAGCACCTTTGCGCTCGGTATTGGTCTAGTGGTTGGCAATATTATTGAGCCCGGCAGCGCCCTGCACTACGACCCTGCCACCACTAAATACACCCTCCCCAACAACAGCGGCGGGAGTCATGGCGGGGGAGATACCGTGAGCTTCCTGCTGGGCATTATCCCCACCTCCCTGCTTTCTGCACTGACAAACGACAACATTCTGCAGACCCTGTTTGTGGCTCTGCTGATGGGTTTTGCGCTGCAGAAAATGGGCCCGGTCGGCCAGCCCATCCTAAAATTCCTCACCTACTGCCAAGCGCTGGTGTTCCGCCTGCTCATGATGATTATGTGGCTGGCACCGCTGGGGGCATTAGGCGCTATCGCAGCGGTTGTCGGGTCCACCGGGCTGCAAGCAATCTCGTCTATGTTCGTGCTCATGGCCGCCTTCTACATCACCTGCATCCTATTTGTTGTGGTGGTGTTGGGCAGCATCCTGAAGCTGTACACCGGGGTGAACATTTTTAGCCTGCTGAAATATTTGGCGCGGGAATACCTGCTGATTTTCTCCACCTCCTCCTCCGAGGCGGCCTTGCCGCGGCTGATCGCTAAAATGGAGCACCTTGGCGTCTCAAAACCTGTAGTGGGTGTGGTTGTACCCACCGGGTATTCCTTTAACCTGGACGGTACCGCTATCTACCTGACCATGAGCGCACTATTCGTGGCCGAGGCAATGGGTACCCCGCTGGCGCTGGGTGAACAGCTTTCTCTGTTGGTTTTCATGATTATTGCTTCAAAGGGCGCCGCTGGTGTCTCGGGTGCGGGTATCGCTACCCTGGCTGGTGGTTTGCAGTCGCACCGCCCTGACCTCGTGAACGGTGTGGGGCTGATTGTGGGTATTGACCGTTTCATGTCCGAGGCGCGCGCCGTTACGAACTTTACCGGCAACGCCGTGGCGACCGTGCTCATGGGTAAAGCCGTTAAAGAGATTGACATGGACAGGGTGCGTTCCGTCCTAAAAGGCGAACTTCCCTTTGACGAGAACACCATGGGGGATGCCCTGCACGGCGACCAGTATGTGGATGATGCAGTGGCTCAGAAATCGCCAACCAAACAGATTCCCGTTGTGCCGCCCGAGAACATAAAGCCACGCACGCACATCGACTCTGGGCAGTAGCAGAGAGCTTGAACGCATCCGTTCAACCTCAACCGCCCCGTACCCCTGAGTTCCACCTCACGTTTAGGCTCTGGGATACGGGGCAAATACTGTAACCTTATAATCAACAGTAAATTTCGCACACGAAGGTGACATAGTTGACTGAAGCACCGGAACAAGAACTCGGGCCCACCGGCCGCCCCCTCCGCGAATACCCCGACCCCGCGCCCATACAACAGCACGGTCCCGCGCGCATCATCTCGATGGTGAACCAGAAGGGTGGGGTGGGTAAGACCACCTCAACCATTAATCTTGGTGCGGCCCTTGCTGAATGCGGGCGTAAAGTTTTACTCGTGGATTTTGACCCGCAGGGCGCGCTCTCTGCGGGATTCGGCGCGAACCCGCACGAGCTGGACTTGACCGTCTATAACGTCATGATGGACCGCAAGGTAGACATTAAAGACGTCATCCAAGGCACCGGTGTTGAGAACGTAGACCTGCTCCCGGCGAATATTGACTTGTCCGCAGCTGAGGTGCTGCTGGTGAACGAGGTGGCTCGTGAGCAGGTGCTGGCATCTGCGCTCCGTAAAGTTCGCGACGAGTACGACGTAATCCTCATTGACTGCCAGCCTTCCCTGGGGCTGCTTACTGTGAATGCTCTCACCGCCTCTGACGGCGTGATCATTCCCCTCATCTGCGAGTTTTTCGCCCTGCGCGCTGTCGCGTTGCTGAACGACTCAATCCAGAAAGTGCAGGATAGGCTCAACCCCGACCTGGACATTGTTGGCGTACTTGCCACCATGTTTGATGCACGCACCACCCACTCCAAAGAGGTACTGGCCCGCATTATTGACGCATTCGGCGATAAGGTGTTCGACACCGTCATTAAACGCACCGTTAAATTCCCGGATGCGACCGTCTCATTTGAGCCGATCCTGAACTACGCCACCAACCACCCAGGCGCACAGGCGTACCGGCAGGTGGCGCGTGAGCTAATCTATAAGGGCGGCGCACCCTAGCCCCAGCCGGGCGCCCCAATATGTACGCGGATGCTGTAGCACGGTGCGGGACTGCACCGGGTACGGCGTCCGCGTTTTCATCGGGGTACCTGCGGACCGCTGTTGAGGCTGGGGCCGCCTGTCGCGGTGCCGTGTTGTTTAGCCTCCGCTGGACCCGGTAAAATGTGTGACGTTAGGTTCGCCCCTGTAGTTACAGGTGGTGTGCACCTGCCCTAAGTATTTTGAAGCATCCAAGAATGGAGCATAGGTCACCCATGACCGAAACCGTCGCTGCCGAGAGGGTACCGACACCGACTGGGCCGAACAGCCCTACACCCCCGGTGCCAGGTGCCGGGTTCACTCTCACACTCACTAATTTTGAGGGCCCCTTTGATCTGCTGCTGACCCTCATATCGCGCCGTAAACTCGATATTACAGATATCGCGCTCGCAGAAGTTACCGACGAGTTCATCGCCTACCTGCATGCCCTCTACGAGCATGGCACCGCCGAGGCGCTGGATGAGGCGAGTGACTTTATGGTGACTGCCGCAACACTGCTTGAGTTAAAGGCTGCGCGTCTGCTGCCGCACCATAATGATCCGCTGCAACAGGATGTTGCGCTTTTAGAGGCCCGTGACTTGCTGTTCGCACGGCTTCTGCAGTACCGCGCCTACCGTGAAGTTGCCGCTATTTTTGCTGCACGCTGGCAGGCGGAAAATCAGCGGTTTGCCCGCGCCGTGGCCCTAGAGCCGGTTTTTGCGAAGGCACTTCCGGAGCTTGTGTTTGAGGAAGGGCCCGAGGAATTCGCACGTATCGCTGCGGCGGCGTTCGCACCTAAAGCTCGTCCCGCTGAACCGGAGCCAGAGGTAATTGTTGAAGAACTCAACGAACACCTGCACGTTTCCACCACCACTATAGCCGCTGAGGAACGCACTATTTTAGATGCGCTCCTAGCGGGTGCGCCTGCGGTACGGTCGGTGCGGTTCAGCGAGCTTGTGCGCGGGGCCGGTGAGCTTGAGACGGCAGTAGTGCGTTTTTTGGCATTACTGGAACTCTATAAAGAGGGGGCGGTGACCCTCAACCAGGACGCGCCTTTGGGAGAGATTTCGGTGAGCACAACCGCATTGTCCCGCGATTTTGTGCCCCACGACCCGGCCGACTCTACAGCGGCAGGCAGCGATACCGTACCCGCCGCAGCGGCGCCTGAGCTGCAGGCACACCCTGGGAAGGGGAAAGCATGAACACTGGCGCCACCGGCGGTAACCGTTTTGAGGACGAATTTACTGAATCAGACCTGAGTATTGTGAACCTTGGGTATTGGGACCCCGGATCCGATACGGAAATAGCGTCGGGCGCCGGGCAAGAAGGCGCAGCGAGCGATGCTGACGCCCCAGAACCCAACAACACTGTGGAGACACCGCCCCAGAGCAAAGGGCTTACAGTATCTAGCCTCCCCGATAAGGACACAAACAAGACCCCATCAGGGCAGCGAGCGCCCCAGCACCCCAGCGGCCGAACCATGGGTGCTGCTGCTGTTGATGCTGAGGACGAGTTTTCCCGCGTGGAGCGTATACCGGGCGGGGTGAAAGCAGCGATTGAGGCTGTCTTAGCGGTCGCTGACGCCCCGGTGAGTGTGCGTGAGCTATCGGCTGCGCTGATCGTGAATGAGCGGGCGGTGAAGGCTGCCTTAGACGAACTGTACCGTGAATATAACGGGGACGAATCAGACTACGGTGATGATGGGCCTTCTCGGGAGCCGAGAGGTTTTGAACTGCGCCGGGTAGGGGGCGGCTGGCGTTTGTACTCTCGTGCCGATTTTGCGCCCTGGGTGGCCCGGTTTGTGACCCGCAGCCAGAGCGCCACATTGAGCAAATCGGCGTTTGAGACGTTGGCTGTGATCGCGTATCAGCAGCCGGTTACCCGGGCTCGTGTTGCAGCGGTGCGCGGCGTGAATGCTGATGCCGCGGTGCGGCAGCTGGTGCACCGCCAGTTGGTGCGTGAGGCTGGTAAGGAAGAAGGTACAGGGGCGGCCCTGTATGAGACGACTGAGCTTCTGCTGGCGAAACTGGGGTTGGACTCGTTGGATGAGCTGCCGGAGCTTGCCCCGTTTTTGCCGGATGATACGGAGGCGGCACTTTTGGCAGATGATGCGTAGATACTTATAACGGGCTCCGCAGATGGGTAATGCGTGTAATACTTCAGGCCCAGGGGAGTGCTGCTGAACGTGCGGGCAGTGAGCCCGGGATATAACAGATAAATTGTAGAAAATACTGACAGGATATTAGGAAAACTGATGGCATACGGAAAGAATAATTCCCGCCCCGGACATACGGGCGGTTCTAAAGGCGCGGGCCCGCAAGGCGGTGGCCGCAAGGCTAAGGGGGGCGCCCCCAAAAACTCGAAGTATGGCGCCTCACAGGCTGGTGCTTCCAGGGGCAAAGGCAAGGGGAAAGGCAAATACTCTGAGCTACCTAAGCGTGAACGCCGGGCACCGGGCCGCCCGTACCGTTCTGGGGAGGCGTTTGCGCATGAGCGCGGCGAGTACCGGGCAAACAAATGGGCGGGGCCGCACCGCCCACGACGTCCGCGTGCTGCGCCGGTGGATCATTTCGATTTTTATGACGAGAACGGTGTGCGTCTGCAGAAGCTAATGGCCCAGGCCGGGGTGGCATCACGCCGTGTGTGTGAGCAGATGATCACCGAAGGGCGGGTCACTGTTAATGGTGAGGCCGTGACCGAGCTGGGGGTGCGTGTGAACCCTGCGGATGTTGTGGTTCAGGTGGATGGTATGACCGTGCAGACGAACGATAAGCTCGTGTACATGGCATTTAATAAGCCAGCCGGGGTTGTTTCAACAATGGAAGACCCCGATGGCCGCCCCTGCATTAAAGATTTTTTGCGGTCTTCAATGACGGAGCGGGTGTTCCATGTGGGTCGTTTGGATGTTGAGACTGAGGGGCTGCTGCTGCTGACGAATGATGGTGAGCTGGCGAATCGGCTGACGCACCCCTCCTACGAGGTGCCTAAAACATACCTAGTGCAGGTGCGTGGCCCGGTTGAGTCGGGCGTGGGTGCGCAGCTGAAAAAGGGTGTGCGTCTTGAGGATGGCGTGTCTCGTGTTGATTCGTTTAAGCTGGTGGATTCGGCCCCGGGGCATGTGCTGATTGAGGTGAGTATCCATTCGGGGAAGAACCGTATTGTGCGCCGCCTGTTTGAGGCTGTGGGGTACCCGGTGGAGAAGCTGGTGCGTGTTGAGATGGGCCCGGTACGTATTGGGTCGCAGAAGCAGGGTACGGTGCGTAACCTGTCGAAGGTTGAGATCGGGCATCTACTGGCAAGCGTGGACATGTAATGGGTTCTCAGGATATTTCCCCGGTGCTTACCGGCCCGGTGCTGGTGATCGGCACGGGCTTGTTGGGGGCATCTATCGGGTTGGGCTTGCGTGCCGCAGGAGTGCCGGTGTACTTGCAGGATATTTCGCCTACCGTGGAGGCGGTCGCTGAGGATATTGGTGCGGGTACCCGTTGGTCCTCTCTTGGGGAAGCCAAACGTGCCTCATGCGCGCCGCAGCTGGTGCTGGTGGCGGCCCCGCCGGACGTGGCTGGTGACCTGTGCGTGCAGGCACTCAATACGTATGCGCCGCACGGGGATTACCCGGGGGCCACCGTCACTGATATTGCTTCGGTGAAGTCTTTGCCGCTGCGGCAGGTGCTTGAGTCGGGGGCTGATGCTTCACGTTATGTGGGGTCGCACCCGATGGCGGGGCGGGAGAAGTCCGGTCCGGTTGCTGCACGCGGAGAGCTGTTTCAGGCCCGACCCTGGATTATTTGTGAGCATGAGGCTGCCCGCACTGAGTGCGTGAAACTGGTGCGGGCTTTAGCGGTTGAGCTGGGGGCTATTGTGACCGCCTTGAGTGCGTCTGAGCATGATGAGACGGTGGCGCTCATCTCGCATGTGCCGCAGGCGGTGAGTTCTTTACTTGCCACCCGCCTGCAGCACACACCGTTATATGCGCTGTCGCTGGCGGGGCAGGGCCTGCGTGATACGGTGCGTATCGCGGGGAGTGACCCGCGTCTGTGGGTGCAGATTTTCGCGGCGAATGCGGAGCCTATGGTGCGTACACTCTATGGTATGCGGCAGGATCTGGACCGTCTGATTGCTACACTTGAGAACCCTACCGCCCCCGGCGCTCGCCTGGATTTAGCGCAGCTCATGAGTGAGGGGAACGCGGGGGTGGCTCGCATCCCCGGTAAACATGGTACGGTGCCGACCGCATTTGCCACGCTCACGGTGTTGGTGGATGATACCCCTGGGTCTTTGGCGCGGCTGCTGGCCGATATTGGTGAGCTGGGTGTGAATGTGGAAGATCTGCGTCTGGAACATTCAACCGGGGCAGATGTAGGCATGGCCGAGTTGTCGGTGAGCCCCGCTAAACATGATGAGCTGGTGACCGGACTGACCGAGCGGGGCTGGAAGGTCGTCACCTAGTGGGTGGGGTGTCCCAATGTTTGCGGGGAGGAATAAACACCCCAATCCCGTATGCTAAGAGCAGGTAAGTACCTGCGCATCACCATATGAAAGCGAATAAGCATGCATGAGAAACCTAAGTTAACGATTGCTATTGATGGCCCTTCCGGGTCTGGAAAGTCTTCAGTCTCAAAAGAGGTGGCGCGTCATTTTGGGCTGGCGTATCTTGACACCGGCGCCATGTACCGTGCGGCAACCTGGTATGTGCTGGAGCGGGGGATTGACCTGGCTGACGCTGAGGCTATCTCCCAGGCGGTGGTTGAGATGCCGTTGGTGTTTGGCACCAATATTAAGGAAGAAGAGATCCTGATTGGCTCTACCGATGTGCGTGAGCAGATCCGCTCTGAGCGGGTTTCGGCGGCGGTCTCAGCTGTGGCGTCCGTCCCGGCGGTACGTGAGCACCTGATCGGGTTACAGAGATGGGCCATTGGGCACGCCGTGAACGGTATTGTCGCCGAGGGGCGTGATATTACCACTGTGGTGGCCCCGGACGCGGATGCGCGTATCTTGCTGACTGCTTCGGAAGAGGTGCGTATGGCCCGCCGCGGCCTGGAAAATACTGAGAAGTCGGGTTCTGCGGGCGATTTGATGCAGCAGATCTCTGAGCGTGACGCCAAAGACTCGAAGGTTAATAATTTTATGCAGGCCGCAGCTGGTGTTGAGCTGATTGATAGCTCCGAACTGGACTTTAACGCCACCGTTTCGGCTGTGATTAATGCGGTCAACGCGCAGGTGAAAGCAAAACGCGGGGGATAACCCACGCAGCAGTACGTAATGTGCGAACCGCCCGGCTCCCAGGCTCCTAGTGGGACCCTTATGGGAAGTGGCTCGGGTGTTTGCAGTGTAGAAAGGGGGCGCGCATGGCTGAGAACGATGCTATCCGCGATGACTACGAAGACAAATATTTAGGCGGCGGTGAGGATGATGTCACCGAGCGTCTAGCTGATATTGACGATGAGACCGCTGAGGCGCGTGCGCAGGCTCTTCTGGAGGGGCTTGAGGATTACGATCTTGATGAGGAAGATCGTGCGCTCTTGGGCGCCTGGGGTTTTGAGCTTGATGAGGAAGAAGAGCAGCTTGCTGACCCGGTGGTAGCGATCGTGGGGCGCCCCAATGTGGGGAAGTCCACGATTATTAACCGTATTTTGGGTCGGCGTGAGGCCGTGGTGGAGGATAAGCCGGGGGTGACCCGCGACCGTGTCTCCTATAAAGCTGAATGGTTGGATAAACGTTTCACCCTTGTTGATACTGGCGGCTGGGAGTCTGATGCTCGCGGTATTGACGCCCAGGTGGCGGATCAGGCGGAAATCGCAGTTGAGCAGGCCGACGTTGTTATTCTTGTGGTGGATGCGCGCGTGGGTATTACCGCCTCGGATGAGCAGATTGTGCGCATGCTCCGGCGCGTGAAGAAACCCATTATCCTGATGGCCAATAAGATTGATGACGCTCACCTGGAACCGGAGATTTATAACCTGTGGTCGCTGGGAATGGGGCAGCCTTTCCCGGTTTCGGGTTTGCACGGTCGTGGCCTTGCGGATGCCCTTGACGAACTTCTAGAGGTCATGCCCGAGCACTCCCAGTATGCGCAGCCGGATGCGCCGGGTGGGCCGCGCCGTGTGGCGCTGATTGGTCGCCCCAACGTGGGCAAATCCTCGCTGCTGAATAAGCTAGCGGGCTCTGAACGTGCAGTTGTGAATGACCTTGCGGGTACTACGCGTGACCCTATTGATGAGGTTATTGAGCTGGGCGGCTACCCGTGGCGGTTTATTGATACGGCGGGTATTCGCCGCCGCCAGCATATGGCGAAGGGGGCAGAGTTTTATTCTTCGCTTCGCACTCAGACAGCCCTGGAACGCTCCGAGGTCGCGGTTGTGCTTCTGGACGTGTCTGAGCCGCTGAGTGAGCAGGACGTGCGTATTATTCAGACCGCTATCGATTCCGGTCGTGCAATGGTGCTGGCTTTCAACAAGTGGGACACCCTTGATGAGGAACGCCGCGAGATGCTCGAACGTGAAATTGACCGCGACCTGGCGCACGTGAAGTGGGCTCCGCGCGTGAATATTTCGGCGAAAACCGGCTGGCATAAAGATAAACTGGTGCCCGCCCTGGAACGCTCGCTGGAGTCCTGGGATTCGCGTATCCCAACGGGGCGGCTGAACGCTTTCTTAGGGGAGCTGGCTGCGGCGCATCCTCATCCTTTGCGTGGTGGTAAGCAGCCGCGTATTCTTTTCGGCACGCAGGTGTCGTCGCGCCCGCCGAAGTTTGTGCTTTTCACAACCGGGTTCTTAGACCCGGGGTATCGGCGTTTTATTACGCGCCGCCTGCGTGAAACTTTCGAGTTCACGGGCACGCCGATCGAAATTTCGATGCGCGTGCGTGAACGCCGCTCCTTGGGGGAACGTCAGGGCGGTAAGACGAAGAAGAAGGGGAAGAGCACCCGCAAACGGTAGTCCCCTGCCCCGTGGTGTACTGGGTGCCTTGTGGTGGTCTTGAAGAAGCCGCTGCGAGGCGCCCGTGCTGGTGTGGTGACCCCTTATGTGAGCAGCTGAGAACGGTGGCGCAAAAATTTCTGTTCCTTAGTCTGTGCCAAGTTGCACGGGGTAAAAACCTGGGGTATAGTTTATCGAGTGTTCAGGGGAGGGTTCCCCGGAATCATCGGGTTGTGGCGCAGCTTGGTAGCGCACTTGACTGGGGGTCAAGGGGTCGCAGGTTCAAATCCTGTCAACCCGACGCAGAAAACGCTCTAATCGGTAGAACTATCGGTTGGGGCGTTTTGTTGTATCTGGTATTGTGCATCATAAGTTACTGGTTTTGGCGGTTGACACAATGTATGCGACCGCAGGATAGCTATGACCGGAAGGCAGCAACTTTAGCAGCCTCACGTGAGCGGATGCCGCTTATGCCTTCATCGTTGTCCCACCGGCGGCACCGCGTAATGGTGAGTTAGCTGCCGCCGCTGGTAATAACAGCATCGCGGCCAATCCACTCAGCATCGCGGGCGGCACGGTACATAAAATGGCCCACATCGGCGCGGCTCACCTTTAGTATCGCGGAATTCATGGAAATATTCTCTCCCACACGGTAAGTGTCGGTGGCTGGGCCGTTTGTTAGAGCGGTAGGGTATACGATGGTGTAGTCCAAGTCGCTGGCGCGGAGCAGCTTTTCTGCCTCAGCCTTATTCGCATAAATATTGCGCAGTATTGTCTTATACACCGCTTTCTGGCTGAAGGTGGCCGAGTCGTAGGTGTGCGCAACACCGAAAGACGATAACCACACCAGGCGGTGAACACCGGTGGCAGATGCTGCCTGCAGGATCGCCAAGATGGCGTCCGTAAAAAGGTTCTCCGCCCGCAGGGCTTTACCACGGCCTAGAGTGGAGATGATGACGTCCTGCCCGTCCATGGCTTTCGTTAGGTCCTCAGCTGAGGTGGCATCACCGCGAACAACCTTCACCTGCTGCCCGAACTGTTCTAATGTCTCGGGGTGCCGGGCTAAGGCGGTGACGGTATCCCCATGTTCCAGGGCTTGCTGAAGCACTTGTTGTCCAGTGGGGCCGCTGGCTCCAAGTAAAAGGATATTCATCATTATTCCTCCCAAGCGGTATAGGCGCGCTCTGACAACATCTGCGAGTTTACTTAACAATGGTAGTAAAGTTCATGTAGAAGATAAATGTTATAGGCGCACGGAATCTGCCCCCAAGTAATAGCCCTAAAGGCCGTTGAGCTGTCTGGATATCCAACGTGTTGAGGCGGGTAGTCAAGTAATAGTGCGGAGCGTAGTGAAATCTTCAGGTTGTGATGCAACTATGATGTTTCAGTCTTTAGGTGGGGATATTTGCGAACAAGTTGTTATGAAGTGGTACATTCATAAGTGGGACGGGGAACACATAAGCCACCGTAACCATCTGGCAGGCAGGTTTAGTGTTTTCTCCGTTTGAAAACACATCAATATGCTGCCGCCAACCCCACAGAAACGCAATACTACCGGTAAGGCGCTCGCTGAGGGAACGACGGCACAGCCCGCATAGAACCACTGCGGGCGCACTGCCGGAAGGACACACCCTCATGTGGCAACAGGTATACGACCCGTTACATTCCACCGTGCTATCAGCCCTCGTTGCGGCCATACCCATTATTTTCTTCCTCCTAGGGCTTACCGTTCTCAAAATGAGCGGCATTAAAGCGGCTATAGTTTCTCTCGTTCTCGCTCTGGGCATCGGAATCCTCGTCTTCGGGCTGCCAGCAGGTGCCGGGGCGGGTTCGATCCTTTACGGTTTCTTAGCTGGCATGTGGCCTATTGGGTGGATTGTGCTCATGGCCGTGTGGCTGTACCGCATTAGCGTGCGCGCCGGGAACTTCGACATCGTCCGTTCCTCCATCTCAGCTATCTCAACAGACCAGCGCATCCAGATGCTGCTGATTGCGTTTTGCTTTGGTGGGTTCTTGGAAGGGGCCGCCGGGTTCGGTATTCCTATCGCCATCTGCGCCGCGCTGCTGGTAAGCCTGGGGTTCAACCCGCTCAAAGCCTCCATGCTGGCGTTGGTTGCAAACGTTGCCTCCGGGGCGTACGGGGCCATCGGTATTCCTGTCAGCACCGGTGCTGAGAAAGGCAGTATTCCCCTTGCTGAACTATCGGCAGATATGATCCCTGTGCTGCAGATTTTTGCGCTTCTTACCCCTGTGCTCCTTGTGGTAATCCAAGACGGGCTGCGCGGTTTACGCGAAACAGGTCTGGTAGCACTCATTGTCGGCGCCGTGTACTCCGGCGGACAGTCGCTACTGCTACAGGTACTGGGCAACCCCGAACTGGTCGATGTGATCCCGCCGCTGCTGGCGCTTGTGGCGCTCGCACTAATAATGCGTGTGTGGCAGCCCAAAAATACTTACCGTGAACCTACCGCTCCCACACTCGAAGAAGTACAAGAACAGGGGGCAGTTAAGCACACCGCCGGGGAGATCCTAAACGCCTGGAGCCCGTTCGTATACCTCTCCGTCGTTATTCTCTTGTGGTCCACCGTCCTCAAGCCGGTATTTGCTAAAGCCACCAAACCAGGGGAGAGCGACGGGCTGCTAGGATTCACCAATATCCCTATTAATATTCCCGGCGTGCACAAGGCAATAGCGCAGGCAGCCCCTATCGTTCATGAACCCACCCCAGTGAAAGCTGTGTTTACCTGGAACATTTTGGGGGCATCCGGCACCGCGATTCTGGTGGCCGTCGTTATTACCGTGCTGTTCTCCAAGATTAGTTGGAAGGCTGCGTTCGAAGAACTCGGCGGCACCTGGAAACAGCTGCAAACCCCCATCATTATGATTTGCCTGGTCATGTCCTTAGCGAATGTGATGAACTACGCCGGAATGATCTCTTCCATCGCGCTGGCGGTGGCAGCCGCAGGTGCCGTGTTCCCGCTCCTATCACCCATTATTGGCTGGATTGGTGTGTTCGTGACCGGCTCCGTGGTGAACAACAACATCCTCTTCGCCGGTCTGCAATCAACCACCGCACACCAGATCGGTGTGAACCCCACTCTGTTGGTGGCTGCCAACACCTCTGGTGGTGTGATGGCAAAAATTGTTTCCCCCCAGTCAATTGCTATCGCTGCGGCCGCAGTGAACAGCGCCGGGCAGGAATCGAAGATTACCTCCATGTCCATCAAATACAGTGCAGGACTGCTGATTGTTCTGTGCGTGTGGGTGTACCTACTCTCACTGGTGATGACGCACTAATCACCTCGGGCGGCTTCAACTCACATACCGCCATAGCAGCCACTACAACTGGCGGGTTCCGCAACGGAAATAACCGAGCGGAACCCGCCTGTTTCATGCGTCTACACCGCAAGTCAGTGCCGCCTCATATGAGTCACTCCCCGCACTCATGGTACTTTTGAAAAGAAAAGGTTGTGTGTACCCTTATTAGTCTCACATGTCCACGTCTCACTACAGCAATGGGTACAGAGCGGGAATAACACCGGTACACACCACCGTTATATACACACAAATACAGATAAAACGCACGATGCCGCCCACACACCTGCCACACCAGTAGCAGGAACCGTGGCGGCATCACATCGTGAAATACCGAGCGGGAGCACACACAGCACCGCCGGGAAGGACTAAAAACTTATGTGGCAACAGGTCTATGACCCACTCCACTCGACTGTGCTTTCGGCACTGGTCGCGGCGGCGCCCATCATCCTTTTCCTACTGAGCCTTACCGTTTTCAAACTCACCGGCATTAAATCCGCGCTCCTCTCGTTGGCGGCTGCGTTGGGTATTGGGATCTTCGTGTTTGGCCTACCTACCAGCGCCGGGGCGGGCTCGATCCTTTACGGTTTCTTAGCTGGCATGTGGCCTATTGGGTGGATTGTGCTCATGGCCGTGTGGCTGTACCGCATTAGCGTGCGCGCCGGGAATTTCGATATTGTGCGCTCATCGGTGTCGGCCATCTCAACAGACCAGCGCATCCAGATGCTGCTAATAGCGTTCTGCTTTGGCGGGTTCTTGGAAGGGGCTGCTGGGTTTGGTATTCCCATTGCCATTGCGGCGGCACTACTGGTGAACCTGGGCTTCAACCCGCTCAAAGCCTCCATGTTCGCACTTATCGCTAACGCCGCCTCGGGTGCTTATGGGGCTATCGGTATCCCGGTCACTACCGCCGCCAACTACGGAAACATTGATCTAGCAGGTCTATCCATAGATATTGTTCCGGTACTGCAGATTTTCTCAATGCTTATCCCCGTACTCATGGTCGCCATTCAAGACGGGGTGCGTGGTGTGCGTGAAGTTGGGCCTGTTGCCTTGCTTATTGGTGCAGTGTTCTCTGGCGGGCAGTCAGCGATTCTATTCTTCCTCGGCAGCCCCGAGCTGGTGGATATTATTCCGCCGCTGCTGGCGCTTGTGGTGCTTGCACTAATGATGCGTGTGTGGCAGCCCAAAAATACTTACCGTGAACCTACCGCTCCCACACTCGAAGAAGTACAAGAGCAGGGGGCAGTTAAGCATACCGCCGGGGAGATTCTGAACGCCTGGAGTCCCTTCGTGTACTTATCCGTTGCCATCCTGCTGTGGTCTACCGCCCTCAAGCCGGTATTTGTTAAAGCCACCAAACCGGGGGAGAACGACGGGCTATTGGGGTTCTCCACCATCCTGTTTAACATCCCCGGCGTGCATGGGGCAATTGAGCAGGCTGCCCCTATCGTCACTAGACCCACCCCTGTGAAGGCTGTGTTTACCTGGAACATTTTGGGGGCATCCGGCACCGCGATTCTGGTGGCCGTCGTTATTACCGTGCTGTTCTCCAAGATTAGTTGGAAGGCCGCGTTTGAGGAGCTTAGCGGTACCTGGAAACAGTTATGGCTTCCTATCCTCATGATCTGCTTGGTGATGTCCCTAGCGAATGTGATGAACTACGCTGGGATGATTTCCTCTATCGCACTTGCGGCCTCAGCTGCGGGCGCGTTCTTCCCGCTTATTTCGCCAGTAATCGGCTGGATTGGTGTGTTCGTGACCGGATCAGTAACAAACAATAACGTGCTGTTCGCCGGTTTGCAGTCTGCGACCGCGCATCAGATTAATGTGAATCCCACTCTGCTGGTAGCCTCGAACACTGCGGGCGGTGTGATGGGTAAGATCGTTTCACCTCAATCGATTGCTATTGCTGCGGCTGCTGTGAATAGTGCCGGGCAGGAATCGAAGATTACCTCCATGTCTATTAAATACAGTGCTATTCTGCTGGTTTTGGTATGCGTGTGGGTGTACCTACTCTCACTGGTGATGGCCCGCTAAAGAGCTCCTTGCTCTTCGTGCAATACCTGTTGTCCGGCTCATCGGTACAGCGAGAAACCGAACAGGCACGTGGTGAGGCGAAGTATGCGCGTTATAAGTTACGGGCATGTATCTTCACTGGTCTGAGGGAGTAAAATTGTTCCTGTTTACCGATTGACACTACAGCAAGGAGAAGAACTTTATGCCAGCTATGCTGACCGTAGTCACCGTGTTCGCGTTTGTGGCAATTGCCATTCACGTGTATATCTGGATTCTTGAATCGTTTCTGTGGACCAAGCCAAAAGGCCGTGAAGTGTTCAACATGAGCGAGGAATTCGCGGAGTCTACAAAAGATATGGCGGCAAACCAGGGGCTGTATAACCTGATGCTGGCTTGGGTTGCTGCCACCGGCCTGCTCGCTTTCTGGTTTGGTGGGCTCCCGCAGGTGGGCATCGCCCTCATGTTTGCTGGTTTGGGGTCGATGGCTGTAGCTGGTATTTACCTGTTCCTCACCTCAAAAGACAAGCGTAAGCCCGCGCTCATCCAATTTACCCCGCCGCTGCTGGCGCTGATTTTCCTGCTGGTGGTGATCTAGCCTCAGAGGTTTTTAATAGGATGCACCCACACCTGCGTATGGTAATACGCCGGTGCGGGTGCATCTTACTGTTTACGTCATTCTATTGTGCGGTGTTTTCTGAGGAAAGTGTGAGGCGCCCGGTAGGGAGAGGTAACATAACCCCAAATATGAGGGGGGCTAAAGTGCTTCGGGGGAGGGCAGGAGCCTGCCGTTTTCGTCGAAAAGCCCCATGACGCCCCTGCGATGAGAATCCAGCAGGTGCGCATCTACCATACCGATAGCGCACATGAGCGCGTAACAGCTGGTGGGCCCTAAAAATTTTCCGCCCAGTTTCTTAAAAGCCTTCGCCATAGCAGCGGACACGTCGTCCTGGGCGGGGACCTCGCTAAGTTCACGCGGGGTAATGGTTCGTTCGGGGAGGAAAGACCAAATGAAGGCTGGCAGCCCGGGCTCAACCCACTGACCATTTGGCAGATAAAAGCCAGCCAGCGAGGTGTCCCCAGCAGCCGCACGGTCACGCAGTTCGATGGTTAATAGCGCGTTAGAAATAGTAGCCTGTATTTTCAGGCGGTTGCGGATAATGCGCTCATCCTGCAACAGTCGTTCCACATCGTCGTTAGTGAACTTTACCAGAGCGTCCGGGACAAAATTTGCGAACAGTTCACGGAATGCCGGGCGCTTCACAAGAACCGTGTACCACGAGAGACCCGACTGGAAGCCTTCAAGGCAGACCCGTTCAAGCATTCCGCGTTCATCGGTAACGGGCACACCCCACTCGGTATCGTAGTAGTCACGTTCCAGATCGTTACGAACCCACGCGGGGTAATTCTCACGGGGCGCTTTATCCCCGGTGCCTATAGCCATGACTCTCCCCATCATCGAAAGTATCTATTGGAACGGCGCGTAGTTCTCAAATATACCAGTCTTTATCGGAAAAATATGGTGGAAAATTGGTGGGCATAACACTAAAACAACCGCCCGCTACGTATATCTTTAGGCTCTTCACGATCCAGTAACCAACGTTTACGGTCAAGGCCGCCAGCGTATCCGGTGAGCTTCCCACCCGCACCGAGCACCCGGTGGCAAGGAATAATGATCGCGATTTTATTGTGACCAACTGCCTGCCCAACAGCCTGGGCGGGCGCACCAGGGCCAACCATCCGCGAGATTTCACCGTAGGTAACCGTGTACCCGTACGGAACTGTTTTGAGATAGTCCCACACAGCCAGCTGAAAATCGGTGCCGTCGGGATCCAGCGGTACCTCAAAATCTGTGCGCCGACCCCTAAAATATTCGTCAAGTTCCCGCTCCGTTTGAGCGAGGATACGCGCCGGGGCCACATAGATGTGTTCGCCACGGCGTTCGGCATCGGCACCTATTGCCTGAGCCACCTCGTCGGCCTCAGCGACTAGACCAGCGGGGTCGGTGATACGTTCGCCCAGCTCATGGGGGAGCGGAAAATGGGCTTGCTCTTCATACCAAATGCCGGTCAGGGCGTTATCACTGGCCGCCACATACAGACGTCCCACTGGGCTGTTGATAATACTATGCCAACGCGGCGGGTACTGCCCCTGAAAGGCCCTCGGTTTGACGCTCATGGTCGCTCCCTGCTCGTGAGGTTAGTGCGAACCCGCCTATAACAGGGGTGGGTGCTATGGCGTGCCCGCATCGTAATTAACCATCATATCGGTGTTAGCTGGTATATAGCCCTAGACAGCAGTGATAAGCAAGTTCCGTTGTGACCGCTATTGTGTCTGAGTAAGTGACACGCCGACCAGTGCATTTCTTAAAAACAAGTAATAATATAAGAATATCCTCGTCCTATGGCGGGCGAGTGTGGCACTAGGGAAAGAACGAAATGGTAAACATAACATCTCACATCCAGAGTTGTATGGAGTATTTAAGCAGCGAACTAGACGTAGTAATATTGCGTCAGGTACTCGCTAATGGAGTTGTATCTGCTGACGTTTTAGAACAGAGTGACTGGAGCATTGTACTACGTTTTCTTGATGAGGGTAGAGGGCGTTATCGAGACCCGAAAACTTATAAAACTAATGATGTGCAATGTCAGCTGCGAATGCTTACAGAACGTTTAGGGTCTGAAGGCTATCCATTCGATAACCCCAATCGTGAGGTTAGCACTTACGCCAGTGAGCTACGTATTTTTCGTAATCGTTGGGCGCACCTTGAAGAGTTCAGTCCTGATGATGCGGTACGAATTTATGGTACCGCTGCCCGTTTATTCACCGCTTTAGGTGAATACCAACGGGCTTCTTATCTTGAGAGCTGTCGGGATCGTATCCGCAACGAGCTTTTTGGTTTTAACGCCTCAGAGGTAGCTGAACCGGAAATTAGCGACGAAGTACGTAAAGTGCTCGCTAAAGACCAAACACAGAAGTCTGATGTAGTAGCACCCAGTGGTGCTTTCGTGAAGAGTGCGGTACCGAAGACTATACCCGTAGAGCCGTATATTCAGCCGTTGAGAGCTGCTGTAGCTCCCACAGTAAATATTGAGGATAAACGGTATCCTTTTGAGGCATGGCAAACAGTACCAATGGGAGAACCCACTGTTTTTGAAAGTATGCGCAATAAAACGAATACCGCGAGTATTCGCGCTACTGCGAGCGAAATTGCTGAATTTGAAGGACCCATCGAACTTAACCGACTGTGCCGCCTCGTGACTTACTGTTTTGGGCTAGGACGCGCCTACAAGACCCGTCTGAACCAGGTATCACACCAGGTACGTAATAATTCTGAAGACTTAACAGTTGACGAGCACGGGTTCGTATGGCCTGAGAGCATTGACCGTGAAACCTGGGCTGAATTTCGCCCACATGCTGAAATATCAGGACGAACGTTTGAAGAGATCAGTCCCGTCGAAATTGCCAATGCTTGGCGATATTTTGACGCAAACCCAGAACTTTTGGATGACGGGCAGGATGTGCAAAGCGCTGTTTTAGCAACCTTCGGGCGTAAACGCTGCACCGCAGTGGTTAAGAAACATCTGGAACTTGCAAAAACACTTATCTGACTTAACGCTGGGGCACTGAGATAAAGGTGCGCAGTTGTAACGTGTAAACCTTACAGAGCCCTCAGAGTGAATTCACTAAACACTACTTCCAAGAAAGATTATGGTGCTATGCCTAAAATTTTTGATAACCAGCCAGCACGCCGAGGAACACAGGAGCGTAACTCTTTAGCGATGGGTGTGCATAATGTTTTTCGTAATTTTCGTCACTTGGATATTGCCACAGGGTATATCAACCTGAGTGCGTGGGACGAATTCGCACATGAAATTGCCGCAAAACCATATGACGGGGAAGAGCCGGTGGCGCGCATCCTTGTAGGCATGGTTACTCGTTCGACAAGCGAACAGATGCGTCAGTACCAGCAGCGGGAACTACGTGGAGAATGTGCTAAGTCAAAAGTGCTTCGAGAACAGCAACCGCAAATTCGTGATGAGTTAGTGGCTCATTTACGGGAACAACTTATGTCTGGAGCCTCTAGCTCCATCCGTGCACAAGCCCTGCGCACTCTCAAAGAGCAGCTGCGTGAGGGGCGCGTGCAAATCAAGGTTTTCACCTCGGAACCTCTGCACGGTAAGACTTATATCGCCCGTCAACACCTTGACGAGCACGATCATGTTCAAGCTATAGGCTTTGTGGGGTCATCGAACTTTACTCACGCGGGGTTGCACACGAATCGCGAACTCAACATTGATGTGCTCGACAGCAACGGTACCGAAGAGCTTCAAAAATGGTTCAATAAACTCTGGAAGAGCAGATCCTCATATTTGATAAATGATGAAATTATTGACTTGATCGAACAGTCTTGGGCCGTGAAACAACCGAGCCCGTATGACGTATATTTGAAGGTTTGCTACGAGCTTTCTGCAGATATGCGCGAGGGCGGTGAATATACACTCCCTAGCTCATTAGAGAATATCCTTTTGGACTATCAGAAATCAGCAGTGAAGGTTCTGGCACGCCGCATTATGCGCCGTGGCGGCACCATGCTGGGCGATGTGGTGGGTTTAGGAAAAACTCTGACTGCCGTAGCGACCGCCTCAATGCTGCAGAATGCGGAGAATTTTCGCACGCTAGTATTATGCCCGCCTAACCTTGTGCAGATGTGGGAGGAACATCTTGACGCTTATGAAGTCAATGGGCGGGTTATTCCGTATTCGATGGCACATAAGAAATTGCCGGAAACTCGTCGTTTTGGTCTGGTTATCTGCGATGAATCCCATAATTTACGCCATGAAGGTACGCTTGCTCACGGTGCCATTCGGGACTATGTACGTGAAAACGATGCGCGTGTACTCCTTCTTACAGCGACCCCTTTCAACCTTTCATTCAAGGACGTTAAGGCCCAGCTTTCCCTTTATATTGATGATGACGATGATTTAGGTATTGCCCCTGTAGAAGCTTTAAAGAAGAATCCCAAAATTTCCGAGTCGGTGGACGGCAAGGTAACGACTCTACGTGCTTTTGAGCTCTCTGAGGAGGTAGAGGATTGGCGCCGCCTCATGAGCGATCATCTGGTACGTCGCACCCGTTCTTACGCACGCCGCAGTGCGCCTGTCGAAATGTATGAAATGCCTGATGGACGCATAATTGAACGTTCTTATGTGCTCTTGAGCGATGGCAGGAAATTCTATTATCCTGATCGGATATCAAAGGCAATCAGCCACAACTTTGCCGCAGATGATCCGGCGCGACTCATGGAGAGCGAACAAACGCTTGACGACATTAAAAATTTGAATCTGCCTCGGTATAACATCTCTGCTTTTGATGACCCTACACGTGCACACGATAAGAATGACCTCGAAATTATTGAGAATGCGAAGTCTGGTCGAGGTAACGTTCGTGGCTTTGTGCAGGCAGGTTTGTACAAACGCCTAAGTTCTTCGGGCGATGCTTTTATCAAGTCCCTCAAGCGCCAGTTACGCCGCAATGAATTATGGTTGTATGCGATTGAGAATAAGCTACCGGTACCTACGGGAAGCTACTCTGAGAAACAACTGGGCACAACTGGGGACAGTGATTTTGACACCTTCTACGGCAGCGATTCCGCACGCAGTGACACCCAAAATGTCTCAAATGCGGCGGCGTACGAATCTTTACGGCAAAACGCCCCGGCACAGCTGCGCTGGGTAAATTCAACAATTTTTCGTAATACCTTACGCCAACAGTTAGAACACGATAACGATATTCTGCGTTCTATGCTGGCACGCTTTGGGAGCTGGACTGTTCAGCATGATTCTAAACTAAGGGCTCTCAAAGAACTGATTGAGACCACCCATGTGGGTGATAAAGTTCTCGTATTTACCGAGTATAAGGACACCGCGCATTATGTTGCTCAAGGTTTACAGGAGTTGGGCGTTAAACGTGTTGCGGCGGTCTCGGGCGATTCTGAGAATCCTACAGATTTAGCGCGTCGTTTTTCACCCGAGTCAAACCGACTGCCGGGAGAAGAACAAGAGCACTCATTGGCCCCTGAAGATGAGCTTAACGTATTGATTGCTACCGATGTTCTATCTGAGGGCCAAAACCTTCAAGACAGCCATGTGGTGGTGAATTACGACCTTCCGTGGGCGATTATTCGCCTGATTCAGCGTGCCGGGCGCGTAGACCGTGTGGGACAGACCTCCGATATTGTGAATGTGTACCTGATTTCACATGAGAACGTTGAAGAAACGTTGAACCTGCGCTCGCGCATTAAAGCGCGCTTGGATTCTTCTGCGCTGGCGTTTGGATCTGACGAGAAATTTTTCGACTCGGAACTCAGCAACGAAGCCGAAACACGGATTTTACAAGATTTCTATGCCGGTCGGGTGGAAGACCCTGAAGAAGACGATCCTTTTGCCGACGCGGTCTCCGAGGCTGGGCTGGTATGGTTCGACCTGCTGAAAAAAGACCCCGGTAAAGCATCTGAGATTGCCAATGCGCAGGATAAACTTATGGCAACACGAGCGGTTCGGGCTGGTGACGTTAATGCCTCATTCGTGAACTACGTGGCGACCGCATCCGGCGTCGATCTATTTACAGTACTTCGCGAAGACCCTGCCACGGCTGAAATCAAACCCGCTTTGGTAAGTGCGGCGGAAGCCCTAAGGCTTTTCTACGCTGAACCTAGCACTCCCACTGCAGAACCTTTAGACAACGGGTGGGATATGCAGCGACAACTTACCGAGTTTTCGTTTACTCAGGATGCTATCTCGAACGGCAATTTGAAGGGTACCCGTAAACGCTTATTCCAGCGTTTTCATGATAGAACAAATACCCGCTCTCTACTGCACAATAATACGGCGGCTGAGCAGCTTCTTGACAGGATCTTTCACTATCCGCTCCAGCGCGATGCCGAAATTTCATTACGCCGAGCTATGCGCCACCTAAACGATGAGGAATTGTTGGCTGAGCTTAAGCGTATGGATGATTCCGGCAAGCTTGTGCTGTCATCTTTGGCTGAAGATGATGTGCGCGTGGTCTGTTCGTTAGGCATTGCACCTAGGGGGTTCGAACACTAGAGCATTCGTAACCTTAAATATCTGAACTAGTAACGCAAGATCACTCAACATATGCATAACTGAATACGTGCATAACTGAATATGAGAGGAAAGCCGGTGGCTTTTACTGATGAGCGCGATGAAGCGCTTGAACTGCTCAAAACAGGCGAAATTGAGCCCCTATTTGAGCTTTTGGGGTGGGACGAACCGACCCATGCTGACCTTACGTACGATAACGGCTCTACAGTTTTTATCGTGCAAAATATTGCTGAGCTCAAGGGCGTGCGCGTGTGGCTGTGCCGCAGCGAAACCTTGCCCAGTAACGAGGACCAGTTAGGTATTGACCGTGAACTAGCGAAAACGAATACGCACCGGCTATGTGTGTACGTGAGCGAGGGCGCGGGTGGTCGCCAAATGTGGCGGTGGCCGTCAGCATCCTCTAGCCGTCTGACTCGTCACGAATACACGCCTGGGAACAGCAAAGACGACGAAGCACTCTTAAGCCGTCTTGCCCTGCTGTACCTGGAACAGGAAGACTTTGAGAATCTGACGGTTTTGCGCGTGCTCGACCGTATACGCCAGGGATTCGACATTGAGGCTAGGCATGAAAGCCGCGTGGCATCTAAGCAGATGGCGCGCCTCTTCGGAGCACTAGAGAAAGCGAGCATGGCGGAGTCCGATATTTCGCAGACTATGGCTCGGCTGCTTTTCGTGATGTTCGGTGACGATACCAATATGTGGGGTGAAGGCGTAGGTGCCTCCTTCGAGCGGTATCTGAACCGGCATACAAGCCCCGATGGCAGCGATATTGCCGAAAAATTAGATGTGCTTTTCGAGCACCTGGATAAGAAACCCGAAGCCGGTCAGCAGGCCGCCACCTCCAGTTACGAGTTGGAGGGGTTTGCCTATGTGAACGGCGGTATTTTTGCGAATCCGGTGAGCATTCCTGCTTCCGTGGGTAAAGATTTTCGAGACGGTCTCTTGGAAGCCTCGGCGACGGATTGGTCGAAGGTTTCTCCCGCTATCTTCGGTTCGATGTTCCAATCGGTACGTAGTGAAGTAACCCGCAGACAGTTAGGAGAACATTACACATCAGAAGAAGACATACTTAAAACTCTAAATCCTCTATTCTTAGATGAGTTGCGTGATGAGCTTGAGCGTGCAGGGAAGAACAAGCAGAAAGAGCTTTCACGTCTTAAGGGTCTTAGGGCACGTCTAGCCAATATTCGTTTTATGGATCCTGCCTGCGGGTGCGGAAATTTCATTATTATTGCTTATCGTGAGCTTCGCAAGCTTGAAATTGATGTGATGCTTCGTCTGCGTGATTTGGGTAAGTTGAATCCTGACGCTTTGGTTATGGGTAACAATGCTGGTGTACACACAGACGATAAGCGTCTTGTAGCGATAGAACCGTTGGTGACCATTGACTCTTTCTATGGAATTGAATGCGAATCATGGCCCGCAGCCATTGCGCGTACCGCCATGTTCCTGGTGGAACGCCAGATTGACCAGAAGATGAGTGACGAACTGGGGTACGCGCCGGTACGGTTACCGCTGCGGCAGAGTGCGCATATTTATGAGGGTGATGCGCTGCGCACCGATTGGCGGCAGGTTCTTCCGGTTACGCCGGAAGATACCGCGCGAGGTGTGGTGACCTATATTGCCGGGAACCCGCCGTTTAGTGGGCAGGGGAAGAAAGATCCGGAGAAGACTGAATCTCTGAAGATCGTATGGGGAACCGACTATACGGGATACTTGGATTTTGCAACGGGCTGGTACCGCAAGGCCTCACGGTTCTTCACACCGGAGTCTGGAACAGGATACACTGAAGTACCGGGGGAATTTGCTTTTGTGTCCACCAACTCGATTACGCAGGGACAGCCCGTTCCCGATCTATTTGGCCCGCTATTCCGTGATGGATGGAAGATCCGTTTTGCGTACCGTACCTTCCCGTGGCAGTCGGAGGCGAGCGGTAAGGCTGCGGTACACTGCGTGATTATTGGCTTTGCCCGGAGTATTCCGGGCGAGGATTTTAAAAAACGGCAGAGGATCTTTGAATACTCGTGGCAGACCAAAACTACGGAAGAGCTGACGGTAACAACAGGAATTAATGCATACCTATTAGATGCTCCGCAAGTTTTTGTGACAAAGCGGATGAGGGTTCTTTCTCCGGAATTATCCGAAGTCTCTCGTGGCAGTCAGCCTACTGATGGGGGAAACCTGATTGTAGAACCGGAAGACTACGATGAGGTCATGAACGACCCCATTGCTGCGAAATATGTGCGTCCTTACCGTCAAGCTAAAGAGCTTATTAGCGGTGCAGACCGCTGGTGTTTGTGGCTCATAGGAATTACAGATAATGAAGTTTTTCAGAGTCCACTTCTTCTTAAACGTCTTGAATCTGTATCAGAAATGCGTTTAAAAAGCTCCAAAAGAGCAACCCAAAAGCTAGCAGAATCTCCTCATCTTTTTGGGGAGATACACCAGCCTCTAGAAAATTACGTTGGGATTCCCCGTGTAGTATCAGAACGACGTCCTTGGTTTACCGCTAGACATTTAAACTCTGCTGTTATTGCGGGAGATGCGAACTTTATGGCGGTTGATCCAGATGGCTTTTTATTCTCTGTCATTAGTTCGTCCATGTTTATCACATGGCAAAAGGCATTTGGCGGGTATTTAAAATCTGACCTTCGTTTCTCAAATACCATCGTGTGGAATACTCTTCCCCTCCCACTCGTTTCAGAGGATCTTCGCGCTAGCATTATTGCCGCTGGGAAGAAAATCCTTGCGGTGAGAGAAGCGATTGAGGAACGCACAGGGGAGCGCGTAGGCCTGGATAAAATGTATGCTTCGCTCGACGATATGGACCCGGCATTACGTAAGGCTCATGAAGAGCTGGATTCGGTGGTTGATGTTGCTTTTGGTGCCTCACGTCCTTGCACTTCCAACGACCAGCGCATCAGCATCCTCATTGACCGTTACCTCGAACTCACAGGTGCTGCCCCGAGCACGCCACCGGTGAACGAGTCTCCCGCATCCACTCCGCCGCTTGCGGCGTAACCGGTGCGTATCCCGTACACTTTCCCGCACATCGTACACTTTTACTCTACGAAGATGCAGGAAAGTGTACGGGATATTTCTGTCTTCTAGGCGTATCACCTAATCTTCTGAGAGGCTGTCTGCTTTTTCGATAGGTTTGATACCCTAGACATGCGCAGTGCTGAAGGGAGTGCGTAGATGCCCATACGTTTTTCTAGCGAGCAGGAAGCCAGAGACTATTCTCAGAGCGTGCCGGTTCTCCCGCTTTCGACGATGCGCGTGAGTATCAGTCCTGATGCTCGTAAACACAAGCGGCTATTTTTTGCCCCGGTTTATTATATAGATATACAGTTTGAGACCAGCCAAGAGACCGTTGTTATTGGTGGGTATGAGTTCTATGACCGTGCGTTGACCATGTTAGACACTGATCCTGATCACGTGCTTATTGGTGATAATGGGCCACCTTTTCTGATGGGCGGTGGTTTCCCAGGTGTGTATGCAGGAGAACTCAGAGATGCATATCATGTCCCAGAAGATTATTTAGCTTTAACCAGCGCAGATTGTGAACGTATTATCGCGACCGTTGCTCCGAACGAAATTCCTATGCTTCGTACTTGGATGGCTAGAGTTGTCTCTTAAAACTCGAATAGCATTTATCTTGTCTTGGGTCGCTCAACTACTCGACGGCGTAGTCTGCCAACGCTGTAAGAAGAGAGAGCTCAGATTCCGAATAGAGATTGCCGGTTTTCAATCCATATCAAGTGTGAAGGTGCTGAAATTGAACTCTGTCAAGATTTCAGGTGCACTGTGCGATGACGTGAAAACCTATTGGAGGGGTCTGTTATGGAATCGATGCGCCAGATGATGACGGTGCTCCAGCGCGCGATTCCTGATGTGGGCGTGTGGTGGCCAGCCGAAACAAAGTTCGAGATCCTGGTAGGCGCAGTATTGGTGCAAAATACCACGTGGACGAACACCGAAACCGCATTGGCAAACTTGCGTACCCTTGACCTTCTCAATCCTGAAACACTCGCTGCAGCTGATTCGGCTGTGGTGCAAGAAGCGATCCGACCCTCAGGATATTGGCGCACTAAAACCGTCTATCTGCAAACCGTCACCGATTGGTTCCTCACTACCGATACCCTTGCTGAATCTATGAGTGATACACAGTTGAGAGCTTCGCTGCTCGGGGTGAAGGGCGTAGGTGAGGAAACCGCTGACGACATTTTGCTGTATGCCTACCATCGAGGTGTGTTCATTTACGATGCTTATGCGCGCAGGCTTCTCGCAGCGGCTGGATGGGGAGATTACACCACCTATGCGCAAGCACGTAAAGCGTGCGATGAACGCATCCGTTCTGAAGCATTGAGCGTTGAAGAGTATGCACTGTTACATGGGCTAATCGTCCAAGCAGGAAAAGCGGCCCGAACCGCGGGAGGATGGCAAACCTACTGGCCTGCCATTGCTGGTAACTAGGGTTGTTCTCATACCTGATATAGACACGTGCTGTAATTACCCCGTACATTTTCCGGCAATTCCGTAGGGCAGAAGCGTACGATATGCGGCGAAATGTACGGGATGCAGTAAAAATATAAACCCGCACTCTTTTGCATGTCTCGAACAGCGATGCTGTGCGTTTTACGCAAAAGAGTGCGGACTTTATGTACGAAGAAAATTCTTAGGAAGTCGGCACGTCCTCATCCACCCAGTCGAGGGTGCGTGCCACAGCCTTCTTCCAGAGGCGGTACTGGCGGTCTACTTCGGACTGCTCCATGGCAGGTAGCCACCGCTTATCCTCAGCCCAGTTTTCGACAACGTCTTTCTCGCCGTCCCAGAAACCGACCGCAATACCGGCTGCGTAGGCGGCCCCCAACGCAGTAGTCTCAATAACCTTCGGACGGATCACCGGAACCCCCAGAATATCTGCCTGGAACTGCATCAGGAACTCGTTCGCGGTCATACCGCCATCCACACGCAGCTCAGAAAGCTTCACACCGGAATCGGCGTTCATCGCATCCAGCACCTCGCGGGTCTGGAAAGCAGTCGCCTCCAACGCCGCGCGCACAATATGCGCCTTGTTCACGTAGCGGGTCAAGCCCACGATCACGCCGCGCGCATCGGAACGCCAGTGCGGTGCAAACAGGCCCGAGAATGCAGGAACCACATAGCAACCACCCGAATCCTCAACCGAGGTTGCTAGTGCTTCGGAATCAGAGGCGTTGGTGAGCATGCCCAGGTTATCGCGGAGCCACTGAATCAGCGAACCGCTCATCGCAACCGAACCCTCTAGGGCATAAACGGGGTCAGCTTCCCCAATCTTGTACGCCACGGTCGTCAGAAGGCCGTTATCTGAGAATACGGGCTCATTTCCGGTGTTCATCAGCATGAAGTTACCGGTGCCGTAGGTGTTCTTCGCCATGCCCTTCTCGAAACAAGCCTGCCCGAAGGTTGCCGCCTGCTGATCGCCCAGAATGCCGGCAATGGGTGTGCCGCGCATCAGGCCGGTCGGGCGCCCATAACCGTAGATCTCAGAGGAAGACTTAATCTCGGGGAGCATGCTCATGGGAATACCCATATCGGCAGCGATCTGCGGATCCCACTCAAGGGTACGAATGTTCATGAGCAGAGTGCGGGATGCGTTCGTAACGTCAGTCACGTGCACGCCGCCATTAACACCGCCGGTCAGGTTCCACACCACCCAGCTGTCGGTGTTGCCGAAAAGCAGATCACCGCGTTCAGCACGCTCACGGGCGCCGGGAACATTATCGAGAATCCACTTAATCTTGGGTCCTGAGAAGTAGGTTGAAAGATTCAGGCCCACAACATCGTGGTACTTGCCCACACCGTCATCGCCAGCGAGCTCAGCAACAACTTCTTGGGTGCGGGTGTCCTGCCAAACAATTGCGTTATAGACCGGCTCACCAGTGTTCTTATCCCACACCACCGTGGTCTCACGCTGATTGGTGATGCCCACTGCGGCAATCTCGTGATGGTTTACCTCACCGTTTGCCATCGCCATTGCAGTGGCTTTACGCACGTTATCCCAAATCTCAACGGGGTTGTGTTCAACCCAACCTGCCTTGGGGAAAATCTGCTCGTGCTCAAGCTGACCCACAGAAACGATCTTGCCCGCCTTATCGAAAAGGATAGCCCGGGAGCTGGTGGTGCCCTGGTCGATAGACATAATGTACTTGCGCTCAACATTCAGGGTGGCGCTGTGTAGGGGGTTAGTCATAGTGATTTCCTCACTTTTGTGGGAGACAGGCGGCCTGAAATACGCCAAACCTGTTATCTGACACGGAATAAAACTTTTAGGAGTAGAAACGGCAGAGGATACGCCGCCCGTCTCTTACATAACGGTACCGGGCGGCGTATCACGCCTTAACATTTAGAGCGCCAACAGCGCCGGAACAATCAGGCCAGCGAGCACACCACCGATGGTGGGGCCAAGCACCGGCACCCAGGAGTACGACCAGTTAGAGCCGCCCTTGCCGCGGATCGGAAGCACAAAGTGAGCGAAACGCGGGGCCAAGTCACGTGCCGGGTTAATGGCATACCCGGTTGCACCACCAAGGCTCATACCAATCACAACCACCACTAGGGCCACACCCAGCGGGCCAATCTGTGCAGGGGTCTTGCCCGAGGCAATAATCCAACCTACCAGCACGAACGTACCGAGGATCTCCGTCACCAGGTTCCAGCCGTACGACTTAATAGCGGGGCCGGTTGCGAAGATACCTAGGCGGTCGCCTTCCTCCTCATCAAAATGTTTTTTGTACGCGAGGAAAGCCGCCACAGCACCGAAGAACCCGCCGAGCATCTGCCCGGCAATATAGATCGCAATATTAGCAGCCGAAGCGGGTACATTCTCGGCAAGGTCACGCCCGGCTGAGGCCAGCCCGAGAGTCACAGCGGGGTTGAGATGGGCGCCCGAAGGGAAAGACAGGTACACGGCGGTGAACACTGCAAGACCCCAGCCGAAGGTAATAACAACCCAGCCAGCGTTCTTAGCATATGACTTGGGCAGGTTGACTGCGGCGCACACACCAGCACCGAGCAGAATCAGGATGAATGTCCCGAAAAATTCAGAGACAAACAGACCTAACGTGTTGGCCTTACCGGCGGTATCCGCAAGGGCGCTACCGCCATCTGCGAGAAGCGTGCCGACGGCGGCAGCTAGAGGAATTGACATAATCGTCCTTTCAGCACTGCATTGTGAACTTCACATAACTATACGGGCAGCTAAAAACCTGCGGCAGTTAGCTGTGGTGCACATTGAGCGTGCGGCGGGGAGCCACAGGCTCAACGGCCTCAATCTTAGCGGATGCTTCGGCGTCGGTCGAGGCTGTCTCTGCCTGACGAATAGCCGCTACACGGGCCGCATAGAGATCGAATTCTTTTTGGGCTTGTTCCGGCGACCAACCGAGTTCGGAACGCATAATCTCAAGAATCTCGGGGGCTGCAGCCAACCCGCGATCACGTTGTTCAAGGTCAAGACGCACGCGGCGAACCAGTACATCCTCCAGGTGCAGGGCACCTTCGTAGCGAACAGCGAATACAACGTCGGCCCGCAGGAACTGCGGTGCGTGTTTAAGAGGCGCACCAAGGTCCGGATCAGCATCAATAAGCGCCCCTAGATCCTCAATCTGCGCGCCATAGCGTTCCAGCAGATGGGTAATACGGTCTTCATCCCAACCATAGCGTTGTGCGTAACGGCCACGGCCCGCCTCAATAGCGCGATACCCATCAGCACCCACCAGTGCGATCGTCTCCGTTACCGATGGACGTTCCTGCGCATGATCACCGAGCGCAAAATCAACCGCATCCGCCGCCATTACGCGGTAGGTAGTCAGCTTGCCGCCAGCAATGGCGCTCATGCCGGGGGCAACCTCTGTGACAGTGTGTTCACGAGACACCTTGGTGGACTGGGCACCATCACCCTTAACCTTCGGCTGCAAGAGGGGACGCAGCCCCGAGTAGGTGCCGATGATGTCATCATGGGTCAACGGGTTAGCAATCAGCTTGTTCGCCTGCTCCAGCACGTAATCAATATCTTGACGTGTTGCTACGGGGCGCTCGCGGTCTTCAGTGTACGGGGTGTCGGTCGTGCCAATAATCCAGTAGCGCTGCCACGGGATAATGAAAAGTACCGATTTTTCGGTCTTCGTAAAAATACCGCTAGTAGCCTGAATGCGATCACGCGGCACGACAATGTGAATACCCTTAGACGCGAGTACCTCAAGGCCAGCATCCGGGTTCGCCAGAGATTCGGACTCTTCGGTCCAGACTCCGGTGGCATTAATAATGTGCTTGGCTTTAACCGTGAGCTCCTGCCCGCTTTCCAGATCGGCCAGCCGCGCGCCCACCACCTTGCCGGAGGAATCTTTATCGATACCTACTACCTGGGTACGTGAAGCAGCCAGGGCACCATAACCGCTGGCGGTGCGAACAACATCAACAACTAGGCGAGCATCATCTACGCGTGCATCGTAAAACTGAATAGCGCCGGTAAATGCAGAATCTTTAATATCGGGGAAAACCGTTTTAGTGCCCTTCTTCGTGAAGTGACGCTGCGAAGGAACTCCCTTTTTGCCGCGCGAACCGATGTACGCGAGGGCATCGTACATGCCAATGCCGATAGCGGAATAGGAGCGCTCAATGACCGGAGTCTTCAGTGGCCACAAAAAGGGCTGCGCGTGCACGAGGTGAGGCGCAATTTTCTCGAGCAGCAGACCGCGTTCCTTGAGGGCCTCAGCTACGAGTTTGAAATCCAGGTTGTAGAGGTAGCGTAGGCCGCCGTGAATAAGTTTTGAGGACCAGGCGCTGGTACCTGCTGCCCAGTCTCCCGCTTCCACAATACCCGTACGCAGGCCGCGAGTCGCCGCATCGAGGGCGATACCGGCACCGGTAATACCGCCCCCAATGACAAGAACGTCGAGTTTGGGTCCTTCCGCCATATCAGCCAGTGCGCGTGCACGAGAGGAAGCGGTGAGGTGAGAAAGTTTATTGAACTGCTGAGAGCCCATTTGTGTTCTAATCCTTTTCTTCAGGGGCGTCTTTGTCGTCTGTGGTTGGGGAGGGAATAGGCCCACCTGTGCCGGGTGGGAACCGGCGCCAAAGCCAGCAAACTGTGTGCTTACACCGTTTTGAGGTTGCACTCAGTAAAACCTGGTGGTGAAATATTTACCAAGTATTATGAACGGATTTTCATGCGGGGGAGGGTGCATGTGAACGGACGAATCAATCAAGCCTATGAGGCCGCACAACTGTATTACGTACAAGATATGACTATGGACGGTATCGCTAATCGGCTTGGGGTTTCCCGCGCTACCGTCTCACGACTTCTCAAAAGCGCTCGCGAAACTGGCATGGTGCAGATTCGTCTGGATGATTCTTTCCGGGTTCGCAGCGAACTTGAGCGGCGCATTAGCGAACAATATAAGACCCGTGTAAGCCTAGTAAACACTCGGGCAGATGCTACGCCTATCGCGGTGATGGGACAGGTGGCCCGTACTGCCGCCCAGCTTCTGGACTCTATGATTGACGACGGAACAAGTGTTGGGGTGGCATGGGGTGCGACCGTCACTGAGGTGTCTCGGCATCTGCCGCGCCGCCCCCTCAACGGGGTAAAAATAGTGCAGCTCAACGGAGCGGGAAACGCCCACCACACCGGAATACCGTACCTGGACACCCTGCTGGGACGACTTGTTACAGCCTATGACGCATATATAGTGCATTTCCCCGTTCCAGCGTTTTTTGACTATGCCGACACGAAAGATGCTATGTGGCGGGAAAGGAGCGTGCAGGCAACTCTGCGGGCCCAACGCCAGGTTGACGTGGCGCTCTTTGGTATTGGTGCTTTTGGTGGGGCAATCCCATCGCATGTGTACTCTGGCGGGTATTTCGATGCCGCCGCGCAGCGTACACTGCGTGAGCAGGGGGTGGTGGGGGATATATGTACTATCCTGTTGCGAGAAGACGGCTCGTGGAAGGACCTGGAGATGAACCGCCGGGCCTCTGGCCCCACTCCGACAGAGCTAACTCATATTCCGCGTAGGTTGTGTGTGGCATCTGGGGTGCATCGGGCAGCTGTGCTGCGGGCAGCATTGCGCACGGGGGCCATCACTGACCTGGTGCTGGATGAGCAGTTGGGGCGGGCCCTCGTTGAGAAGTAAGAGCGAGGGCGTTTCGGTGTGGAGGGCAGCTGCTAAGAGTCGAACGCTTCACTCACCGCATACCGCATGGCTTCACGTACCATGGCAAGGGCGGGGGTTGTGACCGCATCGGCGCGTACCGCGGTAAAAATACTGCGGTAGGGGGCTCCTGGCAGATCCACTACCCGTAACCCTTCAGAGTTGGAGAGTGAAGCGAGAATAAAGCCGGGCACAATACTGGCGGCAAAACCGGCACGTACCAAGTTCACGTTAGTGATCATGTCGTTGGCGCTGTATCGGATCTCGGGTTCGAACCCGGCGGCTCGGCATTGGTTGACGGCCCACCGGCGGGAGGTATTTTCTTCCCTTTCAAGAACCCACGGGATGTGTCGTGCCTCGTGTAGGGAGCGGATGGGGGAGTCCGCTGGAACGATGAGGCTCAGAGGGTCTTCAACCAGCAGCTCGGAGTGAAGTTCGGGGTATTCAGGGATGTAATGGTGTGGGTAGGATTCGGCGATTACCATGTCGTATTCGCGGCTTCTGGTCATTGAGATGCCGGTTTCCGGGTCGATCTGAAGAACCTGCAGCACTAGACGTGGGGCATGGTCGTGAAGGTAGGCGAGGGTGCGTGGCAATAAGGCGAATGATGCGGACTGGAAAATTGCTAGACGTACAGTTCCGGCTGGCTCTCCGGCGAGGGTAGCTACGCTGGTTTGCATACGGTCCACTTCCCGCAGAATACGCCGGGCTGTTTCGATGACTACTAGCCCGGCGCTGGTAAGCTGCACACGCCTGCCTACGCGTTGGAGCAGGGCGGTTCCTGCTTCTTTTTCGAGGTTAGTGATCTGCTGGGAGACAGCTGATGGGGTGAGATTAAGCGCATGAGCGGCAGAGATAATGGTGCCTCGCTCGTGGATTTCAAGGAGCATCTGCATGCGGCGGATGTCGTACATGGCTGTCCTTCTGCTGGGTGAGGTGGGGTTGCGGCGTCTCTACTATGATTTCAAGATTAATATATAGAGATTAGCCTCACATCTACTCTGGGGTGATGAGTCCCACTATTTTGGGGTGTTTGGGGGAGTAAAGTAAGCGGCTGAAACCTCCTGCACTCCTGAGATGTGGCGGATTTTCGGGAGAAAACGATGTCACGGCAATTATTTAGAAATTTTAAACAATATATGGCACAAACATTTATTTTTTCTAATGAGGTATTTCCCACCCTTTTGTGGTGAAATAGAGACATCATTAAGCTTCGTGCGCATCGCGCGCACCGTAGTTAGTTAGGAGTCAAGGATGACGCATCCTTTCGCATCTGAGCACTACCAGAACATGGCGAACGAGGCTCGTAAGCTCGTCCGTCAGTGGGTCACTGAGGCGCAGAACGAGAAATCAACCTTTGCCGCTGAGCAACTCGCTGGCGTGCTCAAGGATCCGAATGGCCTGCCTTTTACTGTCGGTTTTGTCGACGGCGTGATCCGCCCCGAAGACGATAATGTCTCGGGTCGTAACCTCTCCCATATTGCATCTCTTGTTCCTTCCTTCCTGCCGTGGTACATGAAGTCCGCTGTTGGTATCGGCGGTAAGATGGCGGGTAAGCTCGCCTGGCCGACCGTTCCCGTAGCACGCCGAGTGCTCCGCGAGATGGTTGGGCACCTGATCGTTGATGCCTCCGACGAGAAGCTAGGTGGCGCAATTGCAGAGCTCACTAAGACTGGCAACCGCCTAAACGTGAACCTTCTGGGTGAGGCTGTGCTGGGTGATAACGAAGCAGAGCACCGCCTTTCCGAGACCAAGCGACTGTTGGCACGTGACGACGTTGATTATGTCTCCATTAAGGTATCGGCTGTCTCCGGACCGCACCAGCACTGGGCGTTTGACGAAGTTGTTAATGAATCAGTCCGCCGCCTGACCCCACTGTATGAACTGGCTGCCTCCACCAGCCCCACCAAGTTCATTAACCTGGACATGGAGGAGTACAAGGATCTGGACATGACCATTGACGTGTTCACCAAGATCCTGGATCAGCCGCAGCTGAAGAACCTCGAAGCGGGTATCGTGCTGCAGGCGTACCTGCCTGATACTCTTGCCGCTATGATCCGTCTGCAGGAGTGGGCCGCACGCCGCGTTGAGAACGGTGGCGCAGGTATTAAGGTTCGCCTCGTTAAGGGCGCCAACCTCTCCATGGAGATTGTTGAAGGTGTGATGCACGGTTGGCCCGTCACCACCTGGGACACCAAGCAGGCGGCGGATACTAACTACAAGCGTATCCTTGATTACGCTCTGCGCCCCGAACATGCCAAGAACATCCGCTTGGGTGTTGCTGGCCATAACCTCTTCGATGTGGCGTTTGCACTGCTGCTGGCTGAGGACCGCGGCGTTGCCGACCGTGTCGAATTTGAGATGCTGATCGGTATGGCCGAGCAGCAAGCAAAGGTTATTCAGAAGCGTGTGGGTCACCTGCTGCTGTACACCCCCGTGGTAAACCCCAAGGAATTCGATGTTGCTATCGCCTACCTGATCCGTCGTCTGGAAGAAAACGCATCAAGCGAGAACTTCATGTCGGGCATCTTTGACCTGGCAACTGACGAGGCTATCTTCAAGCGTGAGGAAGAACGCTTCCTGCGCTCACTGAACTCCGTCACTGACGAGATTCCCTCCGCTAAGCGTACCCAGGACCGTTCCCACGAGAACGCTGAGAACGTCTTCGTCCCTGCGGGTCGCTTCGAGAACACCCCCGATACCGACCCCTCACTGGCAGGTAACCGTGCATGGGGTCGTGCGATCCTTGAGCGTTCCAAGAGCACCCAGTTGGGTATTGATATCCTCAAGGAGAATGAGCTGACCTCTGTTGCTGAGGCGGAGGCACTTATTGAGGAGACCGAGCAGGCTGGCAAGGCTTGGGGTCGTCTCTCCGGCGCTGAGCGGGCTAAGATTCTGCGCCACGTGGGTAAGGGTATTGCTCTGCACCGTGCAGACCTGCTGGAGGTTATGGCTGCCGAAGCGGGCAAGACTCTTGAGCAGGGTGATACCGAGGTATCTGAGGCTATCGACTTTGCGTACTACTATGCAATGCTGGCTGAGGACCTCGATAAGATGGACGGTGCTCGGGCCAAGTCTGTAGACCTGACCCTGGTCGTTCCGCCGTGGAACTTCCCGACTGCTATTCCCGCCGGTGGTGTGCTTGCCGGTTTGGCCGCAGGTTCTGCTGTTATCTTCAAGCCCGCGACCATTACCGCCCGCACCGGTGCTCTGATTGCAGATATTATGTGGGACGCTGGCGTGCCGAAGGAAGTTCTGAAGCTTGTTAAGGTTGTTGACCGTGAGGCAGGTAAGGTACTCATTTCCCACCCTGAGGTGGATCGTCTGATTCTTACCGGCGGCTACGAGACCGCTGAGCTCTTCCGCTCCTGGCGCGATGACCTGCCGCTGTTCGGTGAAACCTCAGGTAAGAACTCCATTATTGTTACCCCGAACGCTGACATCGACTTGGCTGTGAAGGACGTCGTATACTCGGCGTTCGGTCACGCAGGTCAGAAGTGCTCTGCCGGTTCAACTGTTATCCTGGTTGGTTCCGTGGCTCAATCTGAGCGGTTCCATCGTCAGCTGCTTGACTCCGTGAACTCCCTGCACGTGGCGCACCCGCAGGACATTGAGTCTCAGATGGGTCCGGTGGCGCAGAAGCCTGAGGAGAAGCTACTCCGCGGTCTGACCACCCTTGGTCCGGGTGAGCGTTGGCTGATTCAGCCTAAGGAACTGGACGAGACCGGCCGCCTGTGGAGCCCCGGCGTTCGTGAAGGCGTCAAGCCTGGCTCTGAGTACCATATGACTGAGTACTTCGGTCCGATCCTGGGTATTATGACTGCTGACACCCTTGAAGAGGCTATTGAGCTGCAGAACGCACCCGACTACGGCCTGACTGCTGGTCTGCACTCGCTTGATGCTGATGACCTTGAGCTGTGGCTCTCCAAGGTGCAGGCGGGTAACGTGTACGTAAACCGTGGTATTACCGGTGCAATTGTTCGCCGCCAGCCCTTCGGTGGCTGGAAGAAGTCTACCGTCGGTTCCGGTACCAAAGCTGGTGGCCCCAACTACCTGGTCGCACTTACCGACTGGGAGCCGGATCACGCAACCGCTACTACCGTTCCGCAGTCTGTGGCGGTACGCGAGGTACTGGCCACCGCTGAGGGCGCTAGCCTGTGCGGCGCAAAGGACTTCGAGTTCATTAAGCGCTCGGCATCCTCCGACGCTCACGCTTGGGAGACTGAGTTTGGTTACGGCCACGATCCCTCGAAGCTGGGTGTTGAGCGTAATATTCTGCGCTATCTACCCACCCAGGTGCTGGTGCGTGCCGATGAGTCGGCACCTGCGGCAGAGGTCGTACGTGTTGTACTGGCTGGTTTGGCAGCCGGTGCCCCGATCGCTCTGTCAACTGCACGGGATCTGCCGGTCGCCGTCCGCGGTGTGCTGGAGAACAAGGGCGTGAAGTACTCGATCGAGTCTGATGAGGCATGGCGTAACTGGCTCAAGTCCAACGCTAAGACCCCGGTTCGTGCCCTGGCTGGCACCCCTCTGGAAGGTACTCGTATCCGCTACATTGGTAGCGATGTAAAGTCCGTGTACACCGCTCTGGGTGGCCGCCCGGACGTGGCTGTGTACTTCCAGCCGGTGACCGAAGCCGGGCGTATCGAGATGCTGCCGTTCCTGCGTGAGCAGGCCGTCTCGATTACCGCACACCGTTTCGGTAACCCGAACCCCTTCTCTGAGAAGGTCATTGCTTCTCGCTAGAAGCTGTAAGTAACTCATAGGATGCGCCTTGTCTCCTTCGTGGAGGTGGGGCGCATCCGCCTTTAAAACAGCCTCGTCATACTGGTAATCAACGTGCTCTCGGTTACGTTATATGCGATAATCTAAGGTATACCGTGCGCGTTCCCCACGGCGCGAACGTGGCTCGCGTGGCTCACGCGGCCTGCAAGGAACACAGTGAAAGGAAACCACCGTTATGAGCAATGTTCCCGCAGAACTTTTGTACACCTCCGACCACGAGTGGGTTTCGGCTCTCACCGATGAGGGCACCGTTCGTATTGGCATTACCGACCACGCACAGGATGCTCTGGGCGATGTTGTGTATGTTGATCTTCCTTCGGAAGGCGATACTGTCGAAGCTAACGATTCTTTTGGCGAGATTGAATCCACTAAGTCCGTTTCGGATGTGCTTGCCCCGGTTGCTGGCGAGGTTGTGGCCGTTAACGAGGCTGTGAACGACGATTCGTCCTTGGTCAACAGCGACCCTTACGGGGAGGGCTGGCTCGTTGAGCTGCGCCCTGCAAACGCTGATGATCTCTCTGGTTTGCTCTCTGCTGAGGCCTACAAAGCAGAGTTGGACTAGGGTGAGTACGATGTTTTAAGCCCTCGATTCAAAAATGAGAGCTTAATCTCGGTTGCAGCGAATGTGTAGAGGTGTTGGTGAGTTTCGAACTTGCCAGCACCTCCATTTTTCGAACAGGGTAGGTCCCCCTTAGTTCGGCGTTATTTCACGGGTAAAACGGCGTATTGGCTTCAACCCCGGCTTCATATTCGGGCACTGAGGGGGCTAATTGGTATTCTTTCTCCCAGCGCTTAATAAAGTACTTTCTCCGTAAAAAATCATAAAATTTACCCAGAATCTTCGGGAGAAATGGCATTCTCTCGCTTAAAGCTATAAGATTGAACAGCAGGTTAAGTGTTTATCATTTCGTGATAATTCACGAAGGCCTGCTCTCACACTCAAACACAGGCGCTAAATAGCTGGCTACCGTGCAAGCCTCCCGGTCATGTACGTGTCAGGCGCTGGGGTACCTTGAGCGTACCCCAGCGTGTATTTAGCGAAAATCTATAAACCCGAAAGTTGTTCTCATGAGCTCACTCATTGATGAAAACCTCGCAAGGGCCGAGGCTCTCGTAGAAAGCGTCGGGCGTGGCGAAAACAGCCGCGACCCCCGCGACATTAAAAGCCGTACCATCGGTCAGGTTCTTAGTCAGCTAGACCTGGACTTCCCCGGCATTAGCGCTTCGAAGATTCGCTTCCTCGAAGAACGCGGACTGGTGTACCCCAAGCGTACTGACACTGGGTACCGCAAGTACTCCCAGACCGATATTGAACGCCTGCGGTACATCCTCACCATGCAGCGTGACTACTATATGCCCCTGAAGGTCATCCGCCAGCACCTTGACGACCTTGAAGCCGGACGCGCTATTAACGCAATCCCTGCGCCGGTCTCTGACGAGGTGCTGGACCAAGTACTCGGATCCTCCGACAACGCAAGCCGCAAGTACACCCTGCGCGAGCTGGCAGAGTACTCAGGGGCCTCAACAGAACTTATTGATGACCTGGTTGAATACGGCCTGATCGAGGCTAAGGACGGCGAATACACCGAGTATGATGTGCTGACCGCCCGCACCAGTGCTGAACTGACTCAGCACGGTATTCAGCCCCGTCACCTGCGTTCCTTCAAGTCTGCTGCAGAACGCGAGATTTCTCTGGTAGAAATCGCGGTAGCTCCACTGGCTTCCCGTCGCGACCCTTCATCGCAGTCTCAGGCTCAGGAGCGTGCGGATAAGATCCGCAAGCTGTGCCTGCAGCTGCATGCGACTCTGGTCGAATCGGCAATGCCCAGTTACGAATAATTTGGCATTATCGAAAACACTCTGTTATTCCGGCACCGGGACCGGGACGGGGCGTTTTCCCCAGAATCCGAGACACAATCAATAACCCCGCCGATGGGTTTATAG
>ERZ772769.29-NODE-29-length-45970-cov-6.2779_pt1 | contig 45970 bp, 31 predicted proteins | sample MGYA00580987_ERZ772769 | MGnify/ENA primary metagenome ERZ772769 (study PRJEB29015, sample SAMEA2738043) | human oral metagenome | biome: human oral; feature: human-associated habitat; material: saliva | place: China | collected 2234 ...
CCCCCGCCAATATCGGCGGGGTTCTCGCCTATTTTTACTCTGCACCCGCGCCCACGCAGCCAAGCGCGGTACCGGGTACATGCGGGTAACCTGCTAAAAGGCGCACCCAAACAACAGGGTGCGCCATGAACCGGTAGCCACACGGGCCTAAAGCACTGGCCAGATAGTGGTCACGAACGTCCGGAAATCTTGCACATCCAGCGTCTGATCAATAGTGCCCGTACCAGCGTGCGTGGTAATCTCGGGCTTATCTAATAGCGTGAGCCTGAACCGGCTCCCATTAATAGACTCAAGCATAATAGTCAGGTTGTCATTCGTCAGGTGCGCATGCAGAGCGTTTGTGTTGTCGATGGTTGTTGCCGCACCTGCCGGGGTCACCTCAGGCATATGAATAGGTGCAATAATCACCTCATCCGGTGAATCCTGATAACCTACTAGAAAGCACTCTTGGTGATCCTCCTGAAGAGCCGCAATATCGGGGTTGCGGTAGGTCGCGGAACCGGTCGCATACACCAGGTTGTACGCGCCGTAGTTAATGATCTGATTATCAAAAGCAGGGTGCAGCACTCGGATTACTTGCTCTCCGGTTAGTTGTTGTGTGCCCTGTTGTTGATTGGCCTGCGCTACATCGGTGTCGGCCGTATTTTTCACATCGGTCATACCCCCAATTCTACCGGCAGGCGCGTTCTACGTCACCGTTTTATGTCACATAAACGCACTAATTTACTGGTGAAATACTCCGGTAGTGGTCGGCAGATAACACTTGCATCCCGTTCACAAGCCAACTTCTCAAAAAATACTGCAAAAAATTCGTTAAAACGGCACGGGAGATTTGACTCACGCACGCCAGCGCGCGAACATAGAAGGGTGCAAAAGCAACAGATGCAGCTGATTCTTAGCCTCGTAGTCGTCGCCTAGGGCGCCGCAGGACGAGGCTTTGATGCTGTCTACGTAAGCGCCCTTCGCTACCACCACCAGCGGAGGGTATTTTTTGTAGCTACGGAACCACCGGGGCGCACACGCGAAAGGCACACCAGCTTATCGCACCTCACCTCAGATTACAGAGAACTGAAGAACCGATAAGAGGCATTAATATGACCACGGGATACTCGGCTAAGACCGCCCCCGAAACTTCGGCGGCGGGCGAAACACACACCACCGAGCGCATGACCGGCTCCCAAGCGATCATCCGCTCCCTTGAAATGCTTGGCGTCACCGACGTTTTTGGTTTGCCCGGCGGGGCAATCCTGCCCACCTATGACCCGCTCATGGATTCCTCCAAGATTAACCACATCCTGGTGCGCCACGAGCAAGGTGCAGGGCACGCCGCTCAAGGGTATGCGACCTCCACCGGCAAAGTAGGTGTGTGTATTGCAACCAGCGGGCCCGGTGCCACCAACCTGCTCACCCCCATCGCGGACGCAAACATGGACTCGGTGCCCATCGTCGCTATCACCGGGCAGGTGTCCACGAAGCTGCTCGGCACCGACGCCTTCCAAGAAGCAGACATTGTGGGCATGACCATGCCGATCACCAAGCACTCCTTCATGGTCTCTGACCCGCAGGAAATCCCGCGGTGCATCGCCACCGCCTTCCATCTTGCCGCAACCGGACGCCCCGGCCCCGTGCTGGTAGACATCACCAAAGACGCGCAGGTGGGCATGATGGACTTCAGCTGGCCCCCGAAGATTGAGGTGCGCGGCTACACCCCCGTCACCCGCGGGCACTCCAAGCAGATCCGTGAAGCGGCTAAGCTTATTACCGAGTCCAAACGCCCCGTATTGTACGTGGGCGGCGGCGTGGTGCGTGCAGGTGCCTCCGAAGAGCTGGCTAAACTCGCAGAACTCACTGGCGCACCTGTGGTCACCACCCTCAACGCCCGCGGCGCTCTGCCCGACTCGAACCCCCAGAACTTGGGGATGCCCGGCATGCACGGCACCGTTCCCGCCGTGGCGGCCATGCAGAAGTCAGACTTGCTGATTACTCTCGGGGCCCGTTTCGACGACCGTGTGACCGGTAAAGTCGATTCGTTCGCCCCTGATGCGAAGGTCATCCATATTGACGTTGACCCGGCGGAGATCTCAAAAATCCGTTTCGCAAACGTGCCGATCGTGGGCGATTTGCGGTACGTGCTGCCCGAACTGAACGAGCTGCTCGCCACCGAGTTCGCCCCGCACATGCCCTCACTGGCCGACTGGTGGGTTGAGCTGGACAAGATTAAGGCGGACTACCCGCTGGGGTACGTTAAAACAGATGACGGGCTGGGCTCACCCCAGTACGTGCTGGAACGCATCAGCGCCCTCACCGGCCCAGACGCATTCTATGTGGCTGGCGTGGGCCAGCACCAGATGTGGGGTGCGCACTTTGTGGGGCACGAGAACCCACGTCACTTCCTCAGCTCCTCCGGTCTGGGCACTATGGGCTACTCCGTACCCGCCGCAATGGGTGCACAGGTGGCAAACCCCAACTCCGTGGTGTGGGCGATTGACGGCGACGGCTGTTTCCAGATGACTAACCAGGAACTGGCCACCTGCGCGCAGAACAATATCCCCATTAAAGTTGCGATCATTAATAACTCGTCCCTGGGTATGGTGCGCCAGTGGCAGACTCTCTTCTACGACGGCCGCTACTCCAACACGCACCTGCGCACCGGGCACGGCACCGACCGCATCCCCGATTTCGTGAAGCTCGGCGACGCGTACGGCTGCGCCACGTTCAGGTGCGAACGTGACGAGGACGTGGACGAAACCATTAAGCAGGCGCTCGCGATTAACGACCGCCCCGTGGTGATTGATTTCACCGTTAGCCCGGATGCGATGGTGTGGCCGATGGTGCCCGCTGGCGTGTCGAATGATTTGATTCAGATTGCGAAGAACACCTCGCCCGATTTCGGTCGAGAAGAGGGGGAGAACTAATGAGCCTGCATACCCTTTCAGTACTGGTAGAAGACAAGCCCGGCGTGCTCTCACGCGTTTCTGGGCTGTTCTCCCGCCGCATGTTTAATATTGCCTCCCTCGCGGTGGGCCCCACGGAGGTTCCCAAGGTTTCACGCATCACGATTGTTGCGGATGGCGATTCTGAAACTCTGGAGCAGCTCACTAAACAGCTGAATAAGCTGATCCATGTTCTTAAAGTGGTGGAGCTGCCGCCGGAGACCTCAACACAGCGCGACCACATTATGGTGAAGGTTAAGGCGGACCCGGCGGTGCGTCTGCAGGTGGTTCAGGCCGCCGATCTTTTCCGTGCTTCGGTAATTGACGTCTCTACGGAGTCGGTAGTGATTGAGGCGACCGGTTCGGCTGAGAAGCTTAACGCCCTGCTGGATGTGCTCGAGCCCTACGGCATCCGTGAGATTGTGCGTGCTGGCACTATTGCGCTTTCTCGCGGGCCGCGGTCGATGAGCGAACGCATTTAGCGCCCTCTTTCGGCGGAAGAAGCCGCTGGCAACCGTGGGTGGAGCCACTATCGTTGGGTGCGGGTATGCGGTGCCGTGCGGTGCTGGTGCCCGCATCCTGAGAAGAGGCGTTTAAACCTTCTGCACGGTACCGCGTCTAGTAAACTTATTCACTGAGCCCTTAGCGGGTAAACACCAAAATATTAGGAGAAGAAATGGCAGCAACCATTTTCTACAACGACGATGCAGATCTTTCCCTGGTCCAGGGCCGTACCGTCGCGATTATCGGTTACGGTTCGCAGGGTCACGCCCACGCATTGAACCTGCGTGATTCTGGCGTGAAGGTTATTGTTGGTTTGGCTGAGGGCTCCAAGTCCCGCGCCAAGGCTGAGGCTGAAGGGCTGCGTGTGGCGACCGTTGCCGAGGCCGCCGCTGAAGCAGATGTCATTATGATTCTGACCCCGGATCAGGTGCAGGCTAAGGTCTACGCTGAGAGCATCGAACCTAACTTGAAGCCCGGCAATGCGCTGTTCTTCGCGCACGGTTTCAATATCCGCTTTGGCTACATTACCGCACCCGAGGGTGTGGATGTCGCTATGGTCGCCCCGAAGGGTCCGGGGCACACGGTGCGCCGCGAGTACGAGGCAGGCCGTGGTGTTCCCGCTCTTGTTGCCGTTGAGAAGGACGCCTCGGGCGAGGCCCTGGCATTGGCCCTGTCGTATGCTAAGGCGCTGGGTGCTACCCGTGCGGGCGTTATTAAGACCACCTTCACTGAAGAGACCGAGTCTGACCTGTTCGGTGAGCAGGCTGTGCTGTGCGGGTCTACCTCGCAGCTGGTGCAGTACGGTTTTGAGGTGCTGACTGAGGCAGGGTACCAGCCTGAGATCGCGTACTTTGAGGTGCTGCACGAGCTGAAGCTGATCGTGGATCTGATGATTGAGGGCGGTATTGCTAAGCAGCGCTGGTCGATTTCTGACACCGCCGAGTACGGTGACTATGTTTCTGGCCCGCGCGTGATTTCTCCCGAGGTTAAGGAGAACATGAAGGCTGTGCTGGCTGATATTCAGAGCGGCGCGTTCGCTAAGCGTTTCATGGACGACCAGGCTGCTGGTGCACCCGAGTTCAAGGCTCTGCGCGCTCAGGGCGAGTCGCACCCGATTGAGGCTACCGGCCGTAAGCTGCGTGAGCTGTTCTCGTGGAACACCGTGGATGATGACTACACCGAAGGTTCGGTGGCTCGCTAAGCACTGAGCTAATAACGTTACAGGGGTGCCTGCCATTCATGGTGGGCACCCCTTTGTATGCGCTTGGTCTTTGAAGCGTTTATTGCAGCTCATGTAGTACCCTAAAGTTTTCTGCCAGCAGCTTGGCGGTTCGGAACTAGATAATGCTGTGCCAATCCTGGTGAGGGGTACATCAGGTGAGGAAAAACGGGCAATGACGAAACCGATTGTGTGCTGGTTCAGGAAGGTGCTCTAATTAATGCGGAGAACACAGGCGGTGACGCCTGTAACCCCTAACTACCGTAGCTCAGAGCCATCGAAGGAGTTCCCATGAGCAGCACTGCCGAGAAAGCTATCGCCCTTATTAAACAGCTCAATGCTGAAAATCCGTTACCCGTTATTGAGATTAAGGCATCTAAGCCGCTGCCGGTGACCGTTTCAAAGTTCGGGGGAGTGCCGTATCTGCCCGCTGGGGTGGAGGCACCCACCGACTCAGATGGGAACCCAATGGCCATGATCGCGCAGATTAACTGTGCTGAACTGCCCGAGAACCCCATTTACCCGCCTACCGGTATGGTGCAGTTCTGGATAGGGGGCGGTGACGATTGGGGATTAGGCGGCGAAAATGACCGCCGCGTTATCTATTACCCTCAGCTGGGTGAGGCGAACCCGGAAGCGACAGCAACTATGAATGACGATGAACATGATATTTGGCTGCCGGTGGAGCACGAATGCGCACTCGAATTTGTGGTGTTGGAGCATGAAATATTCTCCCCATGCAAGGATTCAGTGAACCACCCGCTGATTGAGAAGTGGAACCAGGCATACCCGGAACAGACCATTAAGTCTCTTTTTGACCTTGACAATTTTGAGGACGGCGATGTTCTAGAGGAAATTGAGAAGTTCACCGGTTCACGGGATTACTCGAAGATCGGCGGTTTACCAGACTTTGTGCAGGGCGACCCGCGTTACTACCATGAGAATGCTGAGGAGCATGGGTGCACCGTGAACCTGCTGACGATGGACTCAGTCTGGGATGGCGAAGAATATTTGGTGATCTGGGGTGACGGCGGTACGGCGAACTGGCTGATTGCCCCGGAACGGTTGGCAGCACGTGACTTCTCACAGGTCTTCTATGAGTGGTCATGCTGCTAGCGGCCTCTGTAAAAACACGGGCTGACCTCCTGGCACATTCTGGTGCCAAGCGCTGCCCCTAACCGGGGCTTGTCAGATGAGGAAACGCGGGTAATGACGAAATCGGTTGTGTATTGGCTCGGGAGAGTGCTCTCATTAAACCAGGGCGCAGGCGGAAATACCTGCACAACCCAGCAATGACCATAGATAGAACCGTTGAAGGAGAGCTTCCTGTGAGCGATATTGTTGAGAAAGCTGCTGCCCTTGTTGAAGAGCTCTATGCCGAAAACCCATTACCTGCTATTGGGATTAAGCCCTCTGAGGCCGCTGAGCCGCTGCCGGTGACCGTCTCGAAGTTCGGGGGAGTGCCGTATCTGCCTGCTGGGGTGGAGGCACCCACCGACTCGGACGGGGTACCGATGGGCATGATTGCGCAGATTAATTGTGCTGAGCTGCCGGAGAATCCTATTTATCCGCCCACCGGCATGGTGCAGTTCTGGGTGAGCACAAACTCAGGGTGGGGGATAGATAAGGAAGAGGACCACCGTGTGATCTACTATCCTCAGCTGGGTGAAGCGAATCCGGATGCGGTAGCGACCTGTGAGGATCGTGAGCGGGAATTCTGGTGGCCTATCAAACATGAATGTGCACTCGAATTTACGACACTTGGGCGGGAAATATTTGCCCCGAACGATTCGATAAATCACCCGCTGATTGAGAAGTGGAACCAGGCATACCCGGAACAGGCTATTACGAGTCTTTTTGACCTTGATGTATATGATGTGGAAGAAATTGAGGAAATTACTGGTTCAGGGGACTACTCAAGGATTGGTGGTTTACCGCACTTCATGCAGGGCGATCCACGCCGCGAAGAGCCTGAAAACTCTGATATCCGCAGGCGTACCGTGAACCTGTTAACGATGGATTCGTATGGGAACACGGTGCTCTGGGGCGATGTTGGTACAGCGAACTGGCTGATTGCCCCGGACCGGTTGGCAGCCCGTGACTTCTCACAGGTCTTCTATGAGTGGTCATGCGGCTAGCGGGCCCAGCCTACAGCCCACTGCTGTAAACGCAGGTGACCCCTTCGCACATGCTGCGTGCCGAGCACCGTCACGGTGTGCAGCGTGCAACATGTGCGAGGGGGTCTGCTGCTGCAGTTGGGGTTGTGTGCGGGTACATGACGGCGGGCTTGTCGCATTACTGTTTCGCCGCATCCAGCGCCAGAAACTGGGGTAAGATTAATAATTATGACTGCTACCCCGTACTACATCACTACAGCGATTTCATACCCCAACGGCACCCCCCACATTGGGCACGCCTATGAGACTATTGCCGCAGACGTTATGGCGCGTTTCAAACGGCTCGATGGGTTCGATGTGCGGTTTATGACCGGCACCGATGAGCACGGGCAGAAGATGCAGACCACCGCCGAGAAGCAGGGCGTGACCGCCAAGGAACTCGCCGACGAGAATTCCGCTCGTTTCAAGGCGATGAACGATGCCCTCGGTATTAGCTACGATCGCTTTATCCGCACCACAGACCCCGACCATTATGAGGCGTCGCAGGCGATCTGGAAGCGTATGGAAGAGAACGGGGATATTTACCTCGATAAATACGCCGGATGGTACTCCGTACGCGATGAAGCCTACTACGCTGAGGACGAGACAGAAGAACGTGACGGGCAGCGTTACGCTATTGCCACCGGAACGGAAGTCGAATGGACTGAGGAAGAGTCGTATTTCTTCCGCCTCTCAAAGTACGCCGATAAGCTGCTGGAGCTTTACGCAACCCAGGGCTACATTTACCCCGAGTCGCGCCGCAATGAGCTGACCTCGTTCGTCAAGGGCGGACTGAATGACCTCTCAATTTCGCGCACCACCTTCGACTGGGGCGTGCCCGTACCCGGTAATGATAAGCACGTTATGTACGTGTGGGTGGATGCGCTGACTAACTACCTGACTGGCCTGGGCTACCCGAACACTGAGGGGGAGCTTTTCACCAAATACTGGCCAGCAGACCTGCACCTGATTGGTAAGGACATTACCCGTTTCCACTCTATCTACTGGCCTGCGTTCCTCTGGTCTGCCGGTCTTGAGCTGCCCAAACGCGTATTTGGGCACGGGTTCCTGCTGGTTAATGGCGAGAAAATGTCGAAATCGGTGGGCAACGTGGTGGATCCTGCCGACCTGGTGGCGGCCTTCGGGCTGGACCAGGTTCGGTTCTTCCTAATGCGTGAGGTCTCATTCGGGCAGGACGGCTCGTATTCCGCCGAGGCGATTAAGAACCGTATTAATTCAGATTTGGCGAATAACCTCGGGAACTTAGCGCAGCGTTCACTGTCGATGGTGGCGAAGAACTGTGACGGTAAGGTGCCTACCCCCGACGAGTTCACTGAGGCTGATCGTAAGATTTTGGCTGATGCTGCCGCCCTGTATGAGCCGGTTCGCGCGGACTATGATGAGCAGGCATTCCACCGTGCCCTAGAGCGCATCTGGACGGTGCTTGCCGATACGAACGCCTATTTCGCGGAGCAGCAGCCGTGGGCTTTGCGTAAGAACGGTGAGCTGGAGCGCATGGGCACAGTGCTGTATGTGACCCTTGAGGTGGTGCGCCAGGTTGCTATCCTTATGCAGCCGGTGATGCCCGCCTCCATGGCGAAGCTGCTGGATCTGCTGGGTGTTGCTGAAGGTGATGCGCGCCAGTTTACCGCGCTGGGTGATGCCCTGGTCGCCGGTACTGAGCTTCCGGCCCCGTCGCCGGTGTTCCCCCGGTATGAGGAGCCGAAAGAGGCGTAACCGGTGCGTATCTTCATACGCTAAAAGTCCCGGAAGCAACGAATACCGTTGCCTCCGGGACTTTCTGTTGCTCGTAATGTTGGCGGGCTACTGCTGTGAGGGCAGGAAGAAGCCCCCGGCTCCAACCGACAAAAGCACCGGGGGCTTTTCCCCTTCCGGGGATCCTTATGAGGTTAGCGGGACCTTAATCCCTCCACTGGGGATTGCCGTGCCGACCGGAAGGCCGGGATGGCTGACGCCGCGAATGCGGCGAATAGGCCCACTACCAACACGAGTACCATGCCGGTAATTGGCAGGGCCGGTACCATTTCCATGGATTCACGCATGGACCGCACCAGTACTCGTGAAAGAACTAAACCAATGAGTACGCCTGAGACGATGCCCATCGCCAGCGCTCCGAGGGTAATCATGACGGCTTCGGTTGAGACCATGCGGCGCAGCTGCTTGCGGGACAGGCCCAGCGAGCGGAGCATCGCATTCTCACGGCGGCGCTCGTTCACCGACAGGGTCATAGTGTTTGCCACACCGATCACCGCAATAACGACTGCCAGTGCCAGCAGGATCAGGGACGCATTGAGCATAATACTCAGAGTCTGATCGTTACTCTTACGAATACTCAGTCCGCCCTGGAACTCGGTTCCGTCATTTGCCTTAGCAAGCTCGCTCTGCAGCTGGCTGTTATCGGAGCTGGTGAGCGGGGTCTTTGCCCGCATGAGCACCATAGTTGCGGTACCGCGTGCCGCAAAGCTGCGTGCCAGGGCCGGGTTTTCCTTGGCAGCCTTCATGAGCGCTTCCTGTGCGGCGGGGTCTTCCGGCATAGCCTGCTCATTAGTGGCTGGCTGCGGGTTGGAGGCATCCTGCACCTTAGCACCGGTTGCCGGGTTCACTACGAAGAACGGCTCTTTGGTCTCTGCCTTAATGGGTTTGGCCTCGACCGTTCCCAGCGGCCCGGTGAGCTTCAGACGGGTGTTGTTATCGAACTTGCCCAAGTCCCAAATATCCTGGGGTACGAGCACCTCGTCGTCCTTCAGGTTAATGTTGGACTCGCCGGTGGATACCTTGTGCAGGTCATCATTGCTCAGGGACATCACATTGTCTTTGAGATTGGTGGATCCTGCATTATCGGGTTTTGCGGTGTATTCGATTACGCCCGCAGCCGAGCCAACACTAACGGCTTCAACGTTTTTAAGGCCCTTAATCTTATCGGCCACGTTCTTTGCCTTGGTCACGCTCGCACTGCTATTGGTCACGGAGGACTCACCGAACGGTGCGTACGCTGTTACCGGGTATAGCCTATCCAGCTCTTTGGCGATGGATGTGCTCAAAACCGAGTGGCCAGTTAGCACGATGCCAATCACCAGGGTTCCCACCAGCACGGCGCGCCCGGTTGAAACGGTGCGTTTGGGCGAGCGCAGAGAGTTCGCCAGTGCGAGTTTACCGGTCTGCCCGCGCAGTACCGACCCAATAATCCGAACGAGCGGCAGCAGGATCCATGGGGTGAGCAGGAATACCGCCAACGCGTAGAGGAGGCATGCCCACATGATGGTGGTAATGGCAGTGCCGCCGTTATTATCCTTCAGCGCGGCGGTGGTGAGAATACCGCCCGCAATGGCGAGGACGACGCCGATGATTCCCCCAATGATGCTGGGCTTCTTCACTGCCTGCTCGGTGTTTGCGCTCATGGCGCTAATGGGGGAGATGCGCAGGGCGGTACGGGCCGGGGCGAGCGAGGCGAGTACGGTCACAACAGTGCACATGAGCACACCCACAATAAACGCCACGGGGGAGAAACTGACAATGAACGTGCTGAACATTGCGTTCAAAATCCCGCCGACTGCATACACCGCCGCCGAACCAATAATGGAGAAGAACAGGCCAATCACCAGCGACTCCATAAGCAGCATTCGCACCAGTGAACCACCGCGGGCACCAAGGGTGCGCAGCAAGGCGAGCTCACGAGTCCGTTGGCCCACCAGCACCGCGAAGGTGTTCGAAATGACGAATGAGGAAACCAGCAGAGCCAGGATTGCGAAGGCAACGAGGATAGTACCCAGTGCGTCGAAGAGCGATGAGAGCTGCTTCTTGAGGTGGTCCATCATCTGCGTGTTAGAGAACACCTTGGGGGTGGTGTTCTTATCGCCGGTGTTCAGCTCTTTCTGCAGGGCATCGCGCGATTCCTGGGTATTATTCTTGAGCTTAATGAAGGCCTGAGGCGCCATAGGTTTGGAGGGGTCTGAGACGATCCCGCCCTCTTCATCGGCAAGCTGACGCGCGATATCCGCAAGGCTGGTGCCGCCAATGAAAACGTTGTCGCTCATCTGCGAATCTGAGATACCGGTGCTGAAGGTAGCCGTGAGGGTATACTCGGTGTCTTTCGCATTGTCCTTATCGGTAGCTGAGGTGACAATATTAGGCATGGTCACCTTATCACCGATTTTCAGATTGTGTTTCTCGGCGAAACTCTTAGCAACCAGAAGCTCGGTATCTTTAGACGGGAGATTCCCCTCAATATCGAAGGGCGCAAGGTCCTTTGACGGCGGTGTAGAAGCGTATGTTACCTTCTCTTTATCGGCCCCGTAGGTGCCAGAAAAACTATACAGAATCCAGGATGAGCTAACCTCCGGGGACTCCTGAAGCTTCTTAATCGTGTCATTGGACATCGGGAACTTAGCGGTGGAGTTCGCGTCGTCTTGGTTCGCCACACCCGCAGAAATCACCACGTTTTGGGAGTTAGCGTAGATATCGCCAATGGTCGCATCCAGCGTCGCCTGAAGCGAGGAGGTAAGCATTAGCACCGCCGAAATGAAGAACGACGAAATGGCAATACCAATACCCGTGAGAATATATTTCTTCTTGGAGGCGCGCAGGTTCGCCCGCGCCACCGTACTTAGTGTAGTAGTAGCCATTTTTACTTACCTTCCAACTGTCCCATGGCCTGCAGGACGGCGTCGTGGGTGGGGTTGAGCATCTCGCCAGCAATCATGCCGTCTTTGAGGAAGACCACGCGGTCTGCGTACGAGGCGGCGTGCGCATCGTGCGTGACCATGAGGATGGTCTGCTGGTGCTCAGTCGCCGCATCACGCAGCAGCCGCAAAACCTCAGACCCCGAGTTGGAGTCGAGGTTACCGGTCGGCTCGTCAGCAAATACGACCTCCGGGCGAGCCAGCAGAGCGCGCACAATGGCAACGCGCTGCTGCTGGCCGCCGGAGAGCTGTTCGGGGCGGTGATCCAGGCGGTTCTGCAGCCCCAAAGTCTGAACAAGATAGTCACGCCACACCGGGTCGGGTTTTTTGCCGGCCAGCCCCAGCGGCAGGTCGATGTTTTGCCCGGCAGTGAGGGTGGGTACGAGGTTAAAGGCCTGGAAGATGAACCCTACGTGTTCGCGGCGGAATTCGGTGAGCTGGTTGTCTTTCTGACCGTACAGCTCGGTGCCGCCGATACGGATAATAGTCTGGGGGTTACGGTCGGGCGCATCAAGGGTAGCGAGCGTCTGCATCAGCGTGGACTTGCCAGAGCCGGAAGGCCCCATAATGGCGGTGAATTTGCCGTGCTCGAAGTCAACGCTCACATTGTTCAGTGCGTGAACGGTTGCTTCGCCCTTGCCGTAGGTTTTGAAGAGGTTTCGTGTGGCTACCGCAGGAGTGCCTGCGGGGATGGTTGAAGTAGTCATGATTTAATTGTTTCAGGAATTGAAAGCGATATCCCCTGACATTTGTCATCCTTTGGGGTGAAGTTTTTGAAGGCCCCAAAAACGGTTCTCATACTTTCGGATGATATACGGCCCTGACCAGGGTTTAAGGTGGCACGGCGGGGAACGATGTGGTAAAAGTGGTAGATACGCTGCATTTAAGCTGCATTCAAAGAGTATGAGGTAATGTATACCCTAAGTGGTGTATGTGATATATGACACTGTGTCTAATAAATGGAAAATAAAGATTTAATAACACGCCGTCGTGTAAGGATTATAGGCAGAATAGTACACCCTCAACACGTTTCGGCAGGTAGACTGTATTAACTTTAGCGGGCACAATAAAAACACAGGGCGGGTTCCCCACACCGGGGAACCCGCCCTGTGACGGTTCAGGCCGACAGCGAATCAGCGGCTAGCTGCGCATCCCCTCCACGGGAGACATACGCGCCGAACGCACCGCCGGCAGCGCCGAGGCGACCAGTGCTGACAGCAAACCAACCAGCACCACAAAGGCCAACCCCAAGAACGGCAGCTCAACCGCAATCTCAGCGGAACTATTGGACGCCGTGAAAATAACCTTCGCCGCGAGCAGCCCAATCCCAATACCGCCTAAGATGCCCAGCAGCACCGCGCCTAGGGTAATGAGAATTGCCTCGGCCGAAATCATGCGACGCAACTGCTTGCGGGACAGGCCCAGCGAGCGGAGCATCGCGTTCTCACGGCGGCGCTCGTTCACCGACAGGGTCATAGTGTTCGCCACGCCAATCACAGCAATCACAATTGCCAGAGCCAACAGTGCCAGGGTGCAGCCCAGCAGAATAGTCAGTATCTGGTCAATCTGTTTCCGCGACTGCAAGCCACCCACAAAATCAACGCCGTCATTAGCTTTAGTCAGCTCATCCTGCAAAGCGGCGTTATCGGAGGACGACAGCGGAGAAGCCGCACGCACCAGAACCATCGTCTGGTTACCGCGCGCTACGGTTCCCAGCTCCTGCTGTCCAGCACCATCCTGGCCCGGCTGCTGGGCACTCCCAGCGGATGCACCCGCAGCAGAGCCTTGAGCGCCTTCACCGGCAGGGGCGCTGGCACCCTCAGAACCGGCACCGGTAGCGCCGGGAGATGCGTCGCCCTCAGCCCCAGCGGTGGGTGCACCCTGTGCTCCATCAGCAGGAGCCTGGTGCTCACCACCCTGGGCGGGCTGCCCCTGTGCACCCTGCTGTTCTGGTGCGTTTGCAACAGCAATCGGTTTCGGGTCGGAGGCATCCTGCAGCTTGGCCCCGGTTGCCGTATTCACGATGAAGAGGGTCTGCTGGGTCTGCGACTTAATCGGCTTCAGCTCCACAGTCCCGCGCGGGCCGGTTGCCTTGAGCCGGGTTGAATCGTTATACGAGCTGGCCTCATAAATCTTGGTGGGAACCAGCACCGTATTATCGGCAAGCTGCTGCGAAGCCTCACCCGGAATGACCTTCCCCAACTCGTCTTGGCTCAGCGCCACCAGGTTACTGGCGTGATCCACCGACTTGTCGGTATCCTTCACAGGGATCGTGTACTCCACGGCACCCGCAGCAGAGGCCACAGTTGCTGCTTCCACATTCTTCAAACCCCGCGCCTTATCGGCAACGCTGCGGGCTTTCTCCACGCCTTTGGCACCGGTCGATGAGCCATCACCATATACGGCCATCGCTGAGATCGGGAAGGTCTTATCCATTGCCTTTGCCAGCGAGGCGTTCATGACGCTGTAACCGGTCAGCACGGTAGCGACCACCAGTGCACCTACCAGCACTGCACGGCCCGTTGAGACTGTACGCTTGGGGGAGCGCAGGGCGTTAGCGACCGCCAATTTACCGGTCTGGGTGCGGAACATTGTGCCCAGCCCCCGCACCAGCGGCAGCAGAATCCAGGGGGTGAGCAGGAAGATCGCCACACCGAGCAGCAGGGCAGCCAGCATCACCAGCAGCACAGCCTGTTCGGAGTCCTTCTTGTCGTTGGTCATCCCGATGGCAATACTGACCAGTACGGCACCGCCAATACCCACCAGCACGCCCGCGATCATCCCAATAATGCTGGGCTTCTTCACAGCCTGGGCGGTGGTCTCACCCATTGCACTAATGGGGGAGATGCGCAGGGCGGTACGGGCCGGGGCCAGCGACGCCAACACTGTGACGATGGTGCACAGTGCCACACCAGCGACGAACGCCATGGGGTCGTACGTGATCAGAATATTGTTAAACAACAGTGACAGCAGGCCCGCGACAGCATACACCGCCAACGCACCGATCGCTGAGAATACAATACCCACCACAAGAGCCTCAACGATGAGCATGAGCACCAGCGATGAGCCGCGCGCCCCCAAGGTACGCAGCAGGGCAAGCTCACGCACTCGCTGCCCAATCAGCACCGCGAACGTATTAGAAATGACGAAGGACGAGACCAGCAAGGCCAGTGCCGCGAAAGCGCCCAGGATCGTGCCAATAAGCGCGAACCCAGCCGAGATTTGGTCCTGTATCTTCTTCAGGTACTCTTTCCCGGTTGTAACCTTCGGCTCGGTATTTTTGTCCCCGGTGTTGAGCTTATTCTGCAGCTCAGTACGGGCAGCGGCCTGATCATCACCCTTGAATTTAACGAACGCTATGGTAGCGCCTGGATACACGTACTCGGGTGCCCCGGCAGGCCTGTTCTTAAGGGCCTTGGTGGCGGCCTCCCCGTAGGCGGTGCCGCCAATAAAGACCGCATCATTCGAGCTGGCGCCCGAGAACCCGCCGTCGAACAGGCCGCTGACCGTGTACTCCTTAGTGTCGGTGGTGCTCGGATCGGAGGCGGAAGCCACAATATCCTGCGAGGTGACCTTATCACCGGTTTTCAGGTTGTGTTTTTGCGCGAAGATTTTAGAGAGCATAATCTCTGAATCATTCGCGGGCAACTTACCGTCAATGCTGAAGGGGAATGCGTCGGTGCTGGTGGGGGCCTGGTTGTAGTAGGCCGTGGTCTTATCGGCACCGAACTTGCCCGAACCCTGGTAATCAATCCAGGCTGAGGCAACCGACGGGTCTTCCTGAATTTTCTTAATGGTCTCCTCATCCAGGTAAATATTCGCGCTATTGTTAGACTGGTCGTTTGCCCCGGCAGAGATCACAATATTATCGGCCTTGGTCAGCACATCGCCGATTGAGGCGCTAACGGTGCCTTGCAGCGAGCTGATCAGCACAATCACGGCCGCAATGAAGAACGACGAAATGGCAATACCAAGACCCGTGAGAATATATTTGCCTTTGGACGCACGCAGGTTCGCGCGCGCCACTGTATTTAGATTACTAGACACTACTTACCCTCCAACTGCCCCATGGCCTGTAGGACGGCGTCGTGGGTGGGGTTGAGCATCTCGCCAGCAATCATGCCGTCTTTGAGGAAGACCACGCGGTCTGCGTACGAGGCGGCGTGCGCATCGTGCGTAACCATCAGAATTGTTTGTTTCTGTTCGGTGGCTGCATCCCGCAGAAGTTTAAGCACCTCAGTACCCGAGTTAGAGTCGAGGTTACCGGTCGGCTCATCCGCAAAAACCACCTCGGGCCGGGACAGTAGCGCACGCACAATCGCCACACGCTGCTGCTGACCACCCGAAAGCTGTTCGGGCCTGTGGTTCAGACGTTCAGCAAGACCCAGGGTTTTCACCAGGTAATCGCGCCATACCGGGTCGGGTTTTTTGCCGGCCAGCCCCAGCGGCAGGTCGATGTTTTGCCCAGCGGTGAGGGTGGGTACGAGGTTAAAGGCCTGGAAGATGAAGCCTACGTGTTCGCGGCGGAATTCGGTGAGCTGGTTGTCTTTCTGCCCGTATAGTTCGGTACCGCCAATCTGGATGCTTGTTTCAGGGTTTCGATCCGGGGTGTCGAGGGTCGCTAAGGTTTGCATGAGCGTGGATTTACCCGAGCCGGAAGGCCCCATAATGGCGGTAAATTTACCGCGCTCAAAGTCAATAGTCACATTATTCAGGGCATGAACGGTTGCTTCGCCCCTACCGTAGGTTTTGAACAGGTTTCGTGTGGCTACCGCAGGTGCATCTGCAGCAATAGTCGTAGTACTCATGTCCTCAATTGTTGCAGATGATACCCTCAGATACCTGTTATATCCCTCATCCTTTAGGATGATTTTTAGGGAAACACCGCAGTGGGGAGTCAGGACGGGCTAAAAAGTAGCCTTACATGCGTTAGTGCTTTACATGGCAACTAATTTATTTACAAGGTAATAAATAATCCGTCATGTGTGCACCTGCCCAAGACATTATTTAGTCGGTCCGCAGCCCCTCCACCGGGGAACGCCGCGAAACACGCACCGCCGGGATAAACGAGCAGAGGATAGCCGCCACGAGAGAGACGAGAAGTGTGAAACCGTACCCCACCCAGGGTATGGTGTACACCAGCTCGTACTGCTCCGGAACCATTGCCCGGGCGCCTACGAAACCGATAATGGTACCGCCAGCAAGCCCAATGGTGACGGTTGCGAATGTAATCAGCACCGCTTCCATGATCACTACCGAACGCAGCTGTGTGCGCGAGAGCCCCAACACCCGTAAGAGCGCGTTTTCATGTGCCCGCTCGTACCCTGAAAGCGCGATAGTGTTCGCTACCCCCAGCATTGAAATCAGCAGCGTGAGCGACAGCAGCGCCATATAAATATACACGGCATAATCCATGCTTTGGGTTAGAGCAGCGCGCGTGTCAACGGTGCCAAGTACGTAATGCCCCTGATGCTTCGAGGCAATATGCTGCAGGTTTTCGCGTAGTTCTTTAGCTTTATTGCCGGTAAGCGGTTTGGTCTGCATGATCAGCTGGGAGCCGCCCCCAGTGCTTCCTTCAACCGTGCGGGGGTGCTCAAGGTCTTGTACTTTTGCGGCCGTTGCACGGGAGACATACGGGGAGTGGTTGTCAAGGTTTGACGGTACAGGTTTAAGCTTGATCTCCCCGGTGGGGCCAACAAACCGGAATTCGCCGGTTTCGCCAGCCCGGTAGGATTCCCAGTCCTGCCGGGAGAGTGCCACGGTGTCCCCATCCAGCAGATGAGAGTCAGCTCCGGGAAGTACCGTAGTAATATCTGCGGTATCAACCGCATACGTATTCGCCAGGGATGCGGCAGATTCTTCGGCGCGCAGGCGCTGGTATTCCTGCTCGCTCATGCGGTTCTGAACGAACCTGTGGTACGGCTCAGTCTCCAGATAGTCGAACCCGCCAGCATACTCCACTAGAGAAACCGAGGATACATCCGTTAGGCTGCGCACCTGTTGGGCTGCTTCACGTGCCTGAAGCAGCGATGTCTCAGCGGCAGAAGGAGCAGAAGCATCAGCGCGCTGCTGCGGCTGTTGCTCGGCAGTATGTTGCGCATCGGATGGTGTAGTGTGTGTGGGCAGCGCAGAGGGCGCACCAAAATACAGGGACGCTGCCGCAGCCTTCTGCTGGTCAACGGTGTGCATCGCCATTGACTCCAGCGTGGCCCGACCAGAGAGCACAACACCCACCAGAACCGCCCCCACCAGCAGGGCACGCCCGGTCGCCACTGTACGTTTGGGGGAACGCAACGCGTTCGCCCGGGCAATCTCACCCGTTAATGTGCGGGCAATAAGCGCCGCCCACCCGCGTACCAGCAGCGGTATAAACCGATAAGCAAGGAACACCAGCGCCACCAGCAGGCACGCTATCCCAAGTGCCGAGAATATGAACCGTTTCTGCCATCCTGTATCAGTAATGTCATCTACACCTAATGAATGGAACAACCCCCAGGCTACTAAGCCCGTAGCAAGCAGGAAAAACACGGTTCCTAGGATGGTCTGCACCCGACCACCGGCATGTACCGTGATCTTTGTGCCTTGCCGCAGACCCTGTACCGGAGAAATACGCATCGCCGTCACCGCTGGCAGAAGTGCCGCAATGAGCGTGGTGGTACAACATACGGCTAGGGTTATTGCCGCTGGCATGAGTGATGAGCTGAACACGAGCTTGGTAATAGCCTGCACAGTTGAGATGGTTATTGAGAAACGGGAGGAACGATCCAACAGCAGGGTGCCCACCGCGAACAAGATATAGGCTAAGACAATACCAGCCAGTGAAGATACCACACCCATAATTGCCGCTTCCCCCAGCACCAGGGCAAGGAGCGAGCGTTTATTCATCCCCACTGTTCGCAGCAGTGACAGTTCGCGGGTGCGTTGAGCCATAAGCACATTCAGGGTATTAGAGATAACGAATGCGGAAACCAACACCGCCAGTATGGCGAAGCTGAGCATTGAGTCGGTCAGCACCACTAGAACTATATGCTGGATTCCGCGCATAGCATCAGCATATTGGTGGGGAGTTATTACTGTGAGTGCGTGCCCGCCGGAATTGGCCCCGCCGAACCCGTTCAGTCCTGTTGACTCGATCAAGTCCCGGAGACTGGACCCGGGTTTAAGCTTAATGGCTAAACCCTGAATGGCGTCTGAGGACGCTCCCGGCCGGGTTAGCGACAAACCGCCAGCGTATACGGAGATCATTTCGTCAGACTGCTGCATCGCTGGCTTAAACGTACCCACAATACGGTATTCACTCAGCGTATGGCGGGTTGTACTGTTGCCCCTGAGCGTATCACCAATATTTAGATGTAAATCAGCGGCTACGTGCTCAGAGACCACCACTTCCCGTTCGTTAACTGGCATGCGACCATTCACCGCGTAGGGGAACATATCGGTGCGAGTAGGAACCTCCCGGAGTACAAAATACTTATCAGTTGTTCCGGTGGCGATGTAGGATTCTTCCACCAGTTCCCAGACGGCCTCAACATGGGGGTCATTCCTGACGCGCTGCACCTGCTCAGTGGTCAGAGTGTCTGGGCCGTTGTTGGGGCTTGGCGACATTAACAGTGTTTGCGGCACCACAACGGCGTCACTGCGTGAGACCCTGTCCTCATAGTGGGCCTCAAATGCGGCGTTGAATGACAGGCTCAGCAGAATTACCATGGCTAAGAAAAATGCCGAGATCCCCACAGCTACCCCCGTGAGCGCGTATTTACGCCATGAGGCGCGCGCATTTGCACGAACCAGCGTCACTAACGGTGCCCTCATCGTTGCCTTTTTCGCCAATTTTCCCACTACTTTTATCGTCCAGCTTTACCGTTTCAGTCGTACACGCTCACACCCACCGCCGTGGGTTTCCCGCCTTCTAACTCACGATCCCCGCCTCGTACGCCATGATGACCGCCTGCACACGATCCCGTGCGTCCAACTTATTCAACACATGCGACACGTGTGTTTTAATGGTCGCCTCAGAAAGCACCAGCTCCCGGCCGATCTCAGAGTTCGACAGGCCCTCAGCCACCAGTTTCAGCACCTCATACTCGCGCGGGGTCAGCTGCTCAATAAGTTCCTGATGCTGCAGCACCGGCTGCTCCTGCGGTGGCGCTTCGGCTGCAGCATTTTCCCTGGAGGTATCCAGTACCGGGATCATGTGCTTGAGCAGGCGGCGCGTGGCCGAAGGCGCGATCACCGCATCCCCCCGGTACACTGTGCGCACCGCCCCCAGCAGCTCCTCCGGCGGGGCGTCTTTGAGCAGAAACCCGCTCGCACCGGCCCGAACCGCCGAGTACACGTACTCATCCAAATCGAAGGTGGTCAGCATAATCACATGCGATTGGGGGGCGTGCATTTCAAGGATGCGCGTGGCCGCCTGCAGCCCGTCCAGTACCGGCATGCGCACATCCATCAGCACAATGTTCGGTGCGTGCCCCTGCTCCGCCAGGCGCGCATAACTATCCACAGCGGCGGCGCCGTCATCGGCTTCCATTACCACCTGCAAATCGGGTTGAGAGTCCACGAGCATCTTCAGCCCGCCACGCACCAGCTGCTGATCATCAACCAGCATTACCGTAATCTTTTCATCCACTATTACGCTCCTTCACGAATAATTAACCAAAACCTACACTGACTAAATTTCCCGGTATGGCAGGTGCGCCCGCACCGTGTAACCGCCCTGAACGTCCGGGCCGTAGCTCAGCTCACCCTCATACATGTTCACACGCTCCGCCATGCCGCGCAGCCCGTTACCTGATCCCGGCACCGGGGAAAACTTACCCTGCGGGGCGCTATTGTGTGCACTAATACCCAGCCCCGCCCTGTCCCAGGCCACCACCAGCTGCACCTGCTGCGCGTCCCGGGCGTGCTTAAGGATGTTCGTCAGCGCCTCCTGCACCACCCGGTACGCTGCCAGCTCAGCCCCCTGCGGCAGTGTGCCTCGCGGCACCCCGCTAATACCCGAGAACTCTATTGGCACCCCCGAATCGCGTGTCTGCTCCACCAGCATCGGCACCTCACCCAGGCTGGGGGCGGGGGTGTACATGGTCACCTCATCGGTGCGCAGTATCCCAAGCAGTGAACGCATCTGTGCAAGAGAACCACGCGCCGTTGTGGCGATCGTATCGAGTGTTTGCTCCGCAATTTTTTGAGATGTTTCCGGCTGTGAGCCATCTGCGTCGGTGGCTTCTTCGCTAGCCTGTCGTGCCGCCGCTGAGGCATACCGCGCCCCATCGGCCTGCGTAATAATGCTGGAGAGTGAATGCGCCACAATATCGTGCATTTCCCGGGCAATACGGGTGCGTTCGTCCTGAGCCGCCAACCGCCGCTCCTGCTGCTGCTCAAATTCTAGGCGCATAGCGCGCTCACGGATTTCGTCTTGCAGCAGCACACGCATACGCCGTGAAGCACCAAAAAACCAGAAGAACGAGAACGTGAGCCCGCAAAAGAAGAGGGCGAAAAGCGCTATGAAAGCTGCACCAGCGGCATTGAACACCGGGTCATTCGGGCTGAGGCTATGAAGCAGCGCTATAAAACTACGGACTCCCACCAGGAACGAGATAACCCACCCGCCAATAAATGCGCGTGCTCGTCCTTTTTGATTCCAATGCCGGCCGGTATGGTACGCGGCCAATAACACCGGCAGGTAGGAGTAAATAACGACGGTGGGGGCGAAAAGCGAAAGGAGCAGCGCCACCGTAAAAACATAAATACTGCCGTAGGGGTTGCGGTACCGGTAGTACAGGCTGGTGGTAGTCACACCCGCAGTAATAAAGGCAACGCCCGCATCACGGTCAGCGGTTCCTAAACAGATCAGCAGGGTGAGCATCTGAATGCTCAGAACAGCCGCGGCATTACCCCACCGGTGGTGTTTGTCGAGGAAGTTATTAACGCGGCTAGTGAAGTCCATGGGTTAAGTTTATCGGTGGGTAGCTACTACTCAGGTATGAGAAGGCCATGTGCGCCAGCTGCATCATGATAAGTACTGTGGTTCTCAGGCTGCCCACACTGTGAGATTCGCGGGGTTGTGTGTGGGCGTGGTTCCGCACCAGCAGTAGGGTAGTAGCATGACTGAACAGCACCTCACCAACAGTATTGACCTCGCCGTGATTGCTGGCGACGGTATCGGCCCCGAAATTATTGCTCAGGCCCGGCGCGTACTTGACCGCGTATGCGAGCTCGATAACATAGCCGTGACCTCAACCGACTACTCACTTGGGGCTGAGCACTGGCTAAAAACCGGTGAGACCCTGCCCGAGAGCACCATGGATGCGCTGAAAAAGCACGACGCTATTCTTTTTGGCGCTATTGGTGCCGACCCGCGCAGCGGTGACATCCCCTCGGGCCTGATTGAGCGTGAGATGCTTCTGAAACTACGCTTCGCGTTTGACCACTACATTAACCTGCGCCCCGCGCGGCTGTACCCGGGGGCGGTGTCGCCGCTGAGCAACCCCGGCGAGATCGACTTCGTGGTGGTACGTGAAGGCACCGAAGGCCCCTACGCGGGTAACGGCGGTACCCTGCGTGAGGGCACGCAGGAGCAGATAGCAACTGAAGTGTCGCTCAACACCGCACACGGGGTCAGCCGCCTGATTCGGTACGCCTTCGAGCTGGCACAAGCCCGCCGCAAGAAGCTGACCCTCATCCACAAAACGAATGTGCTGGTGCATGCTGGCCGCCTGTACACCCGCCTTTTCGAGGAGATCGGGCGTGAATTTCCCGATGTGCAGACCGACTACCTGCACATTGATGCGGCAACAATTTTCATGACCACCGACCCCTCACGGTTCGACGTGATCGTAACCGATAACCTATTTGGTGACATCCTGACCGACCAGGCCGGTGCAGTAACCGGCGGTATCGGGTACGCCGCCTCCGGCAATATTAATGCGGTGGGGAAGTTCCCCTCAATGTTCGAGCCCGTGCACGGTTCAGCCCCCGATATTGCGGGGCAGAATAAGGCAAACCCGACCGCTACAATCCTCGCAGCGGCCCTGCTGCTGCGGCACCTGGGCTATGAGTCGACCGCCGTGCGCATTGAGGAAGCAGTCGAGGCCGACATGCGCGCCAATGGTGCCCGCACCCGCACCACCGTCGAGGTTGGTGACGACGTGCTGGGCTTTATCGGCTAACCACCAGCGGGCACCCGCACCCCAGCACGGATGTGCGGTGCCCGACAGCCCCGGCAGTAATATGCGTGGTGCCCCCATATCGGGTACCCTAAAACAGGGTGCGGCGAGCACACACGGTTTGCCCACCGCTGGCGTGGTCACGAACCACAGCATCCCCACGCGCCACCCGCGCAGTTTAACGATGCGCACCGCTCACCTTCATTCGCGGGCGGCACACCAAGTAACGAACTCTCACGGAAGAAGAACCTCGATGGCCATCGAATTCAGCCACGAAACGAACCAAAACCCCGCCAGCGACGCCCGCCGCGCCGAGATCCTAGCCGACCCCGGGTTTGGCGATTACTTCACCGATCACATGGTTAGCATCGACTGGAACGGTGACTATAAAACCGGCGGTGAATGGTCGAACGCGCGGGTGCACGCCTACGGTCCGCTCAGCTTAGATCCCGCCGCTGCGGTTTTTCACTATGGCCAGGAAATCTTTGAGGGTATTAAGGGTTACCGCCACGCGGACGGTTCGGTGTGGACATTCCGGCCCGAGAAGAACGCGGCGCGCCTGAACCGCTCAGCGCATCGTATGGCGCTGCCTCAGCTGCCCGAAGAGACCTTCATCGAATCCCTGAAACAGCTGGTGCAGGCAGACGAAAAATGGGTTCCCAGCGGTGAGGGAGAAGCATTCTATTTCCGTCCGTTTATGATTGCGACCGAGGCGTACCTGGGGGTCCGCCCCGCGCGTCACGTGGAGTATCACGTGATTGGGTCACCAGCCGGTAACTACTTCGGCACCCCCGAGCCGGTGGACATTTGGCTGTCCACAAAGTACGCCCGCGCTGGTGAAGGCGGCACCGGCACCGCAAAATGCGGCGGTAACTATGCTGCCGCCATGATCGCCCAGCTTGAAGGTGAAGAAAACGGCTGCAAACAGGTGATCTTCAAAGACCCGCACCGCAACGATGCTCTTGAAGAGCTGGGCGGCATGAACGTATTCTTCATCTACGGCAAAGAGAACAAGCTGGTCACCCCCGAACTGACCGGAACAATCCTAGAAGGCGTTACTCGCTCCTCAATTCTGCAGCTGGCCAAAGACCGCGGAATGACCGTTGAGGAACGCCCCATCACCCTGAACGAGTGGCGTGACGGTGTGGCCTCCGGCGATATTACAGAAGTGTGCGCCTGCGGCACCGCAGCGGTCATCGCCCCCATCGGAAAGCTCAAAGCCGCTGATTTTGAGATTCCCGCAGCCTCCGAAGGGTTCGGTGAGATCTCCAAAAGCCTGCGTGAAGAGCTCGTGGGTATTCAGACCGGCACGGTAGAAGACCGCCACGGCTGGATGACCCGCCTCGTCTAAAAAGCTCACCCCCGCACGTGGCTTTTCGACCGAAACGCACCTTATAGAGGCAGCCCCGGCCGGAAAGCCACGTTTCGCGCTTAAAATCCGTGCCGATTCCCTACCAGCCACCACCGCGCCGGGGTACACTTGAGACAAGCAGAAGGGAGGTTCTGAACCGGGTCACACCCGTGCAGGGCCTCCTTTTGCGCACTCAAAACCACACGGTGCGGGTGCGCGCCACCGATACATCAGGTTCAACCGAGGGAGACCCCATGCACAAGCTGGCCATTATTACCGCCGTAGCCCCCGACCGCGCCGACCACCTGCACGAAACCGCCCAATCCGTGGCCCAAACCCGCAACCACCTCAACATCCAGTGGATCGTGGTGTGGGACGGCGTGAGCACCCAACCCGTCGAACACGCAGACGCACAACTAACCACCGGCAAACTCTGCAGCGGCGCCTCCGTGGCCCGCAACACCGCACTCCCTACGGTCGAGGCCGAATACCTGCTCAAACTCGACGCCGACGACGTGCTCAACCCCGAAGGCGTGGCCGCCACCATCCACCAGCTTGAGAAAAACCCAGACGCCGGGTGGGCCGCCGCAAACATGCTCATCCACGGCACCGGCGAACGCACCGAACACTGGGCCAACACCCCAGAAACCTACCCCGAAGGCACCCTCGCCGGGCTCTGGACCGTGCCCTTCCCGCTACACCCCGGCGCCGTCATCTACCGCACCGACCGCGTACTCCAAGCCGCAGGCTGGCCCGCCCTCAACAGCGCCGAAAACCTAGGGCTGCTCCTGCACATCGCAGAAGACACCCAAGGGCTGCGGGTACCCGACGTACTCGTCTACCACCGCCAATGGGACGCCCAAGAAAGCCAACAAGAATACGCCCCCCAACGCGAAGAGCAAGCCCTCAAAACCATCCGCGCCACCATTAACGCCCGCCGCGGACGCACCGGCCGCGAACCCGTATACTTCCGCGCCCGCTAAACCCCACCGCAGACGCAGACAACCCGGCGGCTGACACCACCGCCGGGCTGGTACCCTAGAGGGTATGCGTATTGCACGATTTACCGTAGATGACGAACTACACTTCGGCCTCGTCGAAGGCGAAGAAGGCGCCGAAACCCTGCGCGTTCTCGCCGGTGACCCGTTCTACAACGGCATAGAACCAACCGGTGCAACCCACCGGCTAGATGATGTGCGCCTGCTCGCGCCCATCATCCCTCGCTCAAAAGTAATCGGCGCTATCGCCAACTGGGCGGGCACACCGGCACCGGCCGCACCACAGTTCTTCACCAAACCCAACACCACCGTGGTAGGCCCCGGCGACCCCGTCACCCTCCCTGACTACTCCGAAGCGGTCAGCCCCGAAGGTGAACTCGCCGTCGTCATTGGGCGCATCGCAAAATCCGTGCCGCTAGAACGCGTACCCGAAGTCGTGTTCGGCTACACCGTAGCCAACGACCTCACCGCCCGCGACGTCATGGACACCGACGCCCAATGGACACGCGCTAAAAGCTTCGACGGCTCAACCCCGCTCGGGCCCTGGATCGAAACCCAGCTCGACACCGACTCGCTGAACATCACCACCTGGGTAGACGGTGACACCCTCCAAGAAGGCAACACCTCCGAGATGCACTACAGCGTGGCTGAACTGGTCGCCGCCGCATCAGAAGTCTTCACCCTCTTACCGGGCGACATTATCCTCACCGGAACCCCCGCAGGAACCACCGTGCTGCACGAAGGCAACGAGGTCGAGGTGGAAGTTGAAGGCATCGGCGCGCTCGTCACCCGAATCCGCAGCTAACCCACCCCACCCGGCACCAGATAAGCGGGTACCGAACAGCACCCCGCCCCGCCACCGAAACCTCTGACACATATATAGGAGAACAATAATGACCGAATACCGCGGCCCCGCGCTCGCAGACGCGAGCCAGACCCGCGTCCGTTTCTGCCCCTCACCGACCGGAACCCCGCATGTGGGCATGGTACGCACCGCCCTGTTCAACTGGGCGTACGCGCACCACACCGGCGGCAAACTGGTGTTCCGTATCGAAGACACCGACGCGGCCCGCGATTCGGAAGAGTCGTTCAACCAGGTGCTTGAGGGCCTGCACTGGCTGGGCATTGACTGGGACGAAGGGGTGGGCGTGGGCGGCCCCCACGAGCCGTACCGGCAGTCGCAGCGCATGGACCTGTACGCCGAGGTCATTCAGAAGCTCAAAGACGGCGGCTACATTTACGAAGATTTCTCAACCCCCGATGAGGTGCGTGAACGCCGTAAAGCTAAAGGCGAAGACCCGCAGTTAGGGTACGACAACTATGACCGCACCCTAACCGAGCAGCAGAAAGAGGCGTTCCGCGCCGAAGGCCGCCAGCCCGTGTGGCGCCTGCGCATGCCTGAGGAAGACATTACGTTTAACGACCTGGTGCGCGGCGAAATCACGTTCCGGGCCGGTTCGGTACCGGACTATGTGGTGGTGCGCGCAAACGGCAAGCCGCTGTACACTCTCGTGAACCCGGTGGATGATGCGCTCATGGGCATCACCCACGTGCTGCGCGGTGAAGACCTGCTCTCGTCAACCCCGCGCCAGATTGCCCTGTACCGTGCCCTCATTGATGTGGGTGTTACCGAGTTCATCCCCGAATTTGGGCACCTGCCCTATGTGATGGGGCAGGGTAATAAGAAGCTTTCAAAGCGTGACCCCGAATCGAACCTGTTTTTGCTGCGTGAGGCCGGGTTCATTAAAGAGGGCCTGCTGAATTACCTCTCACTGCTGGGCTGGTCGCTCTCAGCAGACCAAGACGTGTTCACAGTGGACGAGCTGGTGCAGCATTTCGATGTGCACGATGTGGTGGGCAACCCGGCACGTTTCGACGTGAAAAAAGCCGAAGCCATTAACGGCGACCATATTCGCCGCCTGGATGCCGCCGATTTCCGGGACCGCCTGGTACCGTACCTGCAGGCGGCGGGCGTGCTGGGGGAGCAGCTGAGCGAACAGCAGGAGCAGGTGCTCACGCAGGCCGCCCCGCTGGTGCAGGAGCGCATGCAGCTTCTGGGCGAGGCACCTAAACTTCTGGCGTTCCTCTTCACCGCCGATGAAGATATTACGGTGGCTGATGATGCGCGTAAGCAGCTGAAAGAATCCGCCCCGCAGGTTCTTGCCGCCGCCATTGAGGCGCTCGAACCCATCACCGAGTGGGATTCTTCTCACATTGAGGCGGCGCTGCGTTCGGCGATCGTTGAGGGCCTGGACATCAAGCCACGCCTGGCATTCGGGCCTGTACGCATCGCAGTTTCAGGTGAGCGTATCTCCCCGCCGCTGTTCGAATCTATGCAGATTCTGGGGAAGGAATCATCGCTGAAGAGGCTGCGTAAACTAGCAGCCGATTTGGGGGAGTAGAATATTACTTAGCCCCTTTCTGAAAGTGCCGCCCGACCCGCCGCCTGCCACGCGCAGGGCGGGCCGGGCGGTCCTCTTATACCCCCGTGTACAACCGGCAAGTGGTGCGCGCACTATGGGCGCAGGGTGCGCACAGCTTATGCTTATAGCAGTGCAGGAACCGCTGAGAGGCTACGATGCTGGAGATTTTTAACAGTAAAAAACGCGTGTGGCGTGCCGTCCGTAAAGGCACGGTGATGGCGTTCGCAAACGCATCGATCATTATGCTCATCGCAACCGTTGCCGATGCGCTGCGGTCTGTGTGGACTATTGTGGCGATTATGGTGGCAAGCCTGCTGGCGTATTTTGCCGCCTACCATGAGGCACGTTTTGACGACGAACAAGACGCCTGGGAGGCACAGCAGAAAGCCCATGCTGAAGCCGCTGACACCAGCAGCACTGAGCTGGAGAAAGGACAATAAGGATGACCCGCAAAGATGTGGCGCTGGCACTGACGATTTCCGTTGCCGCCCTGCTGCTGTATGTGGGGGTAAAACAGGTGCTGGGCGGGCACTGGGACTGGGTGACGTTCGTGATCTGGGTGCTGGGTGCGCTGCTGTTCGGGTTTGGCATGGTGTACGCAAAATCGTTCCTAATGCGCCTGGTAGATGAGATGAACGAGGACGGTGTGGCCCCCGAAACGCAGCGTAAACGCCAGCCCTCCACCGGCGGTGAGGGCAGCACCAATAGCGACAGTGAACCAGAAGCTGGGAAGACCACAAACGAGCACCCAAGCACGGACAGGAACGGTGCTTAAAGCCAGCAGACAAAGGCAGGGTATTCGTCGTGACCTGGAGTAGCTGCCGGGCCTTGCGCACCCGCCCAGAACCGGAACCATCGCTGAGGCGCAGCAGCACCCCGATGAGAAAAACCTCAGAAAAATATTGGCCATGCTCACCAGTGTTTATGCTTGTCAGAGCGTTCTATGGGATAGTTTTCCGGGTTCAGAGACGGAATTTCACGCCCGCCAGGCCCGCAAAGACTTGCAGGGTGCCCAACAGTTCGGTATAGTATTCTTCGTTGCGCGGTTGTAGCTCAGTTGGTAGAGCACCACCTTGCCAAGGTGGATGTCGCGAGTTCAAGTCTCGTCAACCGCTCCACCAAGCCCCCAAAGGTAAAACCTTCGGGGGCTTTCGCTTTGGTTGCTTGGTATTGCTGCGAGGCCTCGCGAGCACCTAGCGCTTACCGGAAATCCCGGGTTTCGCTCGCGGGGGTGTATGTGCAGGTCAGAGCCATTTTTGTGGTCATATTTGTGGATATTGTAGACTGAAGATCAGTGGATTACCCCTTACGCTCGCGTAGCCCCTTGAGATGCCAGTATATTACTGGGGTTTTTGAGGGGCGGTCTCACCTGTGAGAACAGGTGACTTTCATTGAGGGCGGAATTCCAAGGTGAACGGGCGGCTGCAGTGGGTGCGTCTCACCTGTGAGAACAGGTGACTTTCATTGAGGGTACGACCTAGAGGTATACAGTGATTTGGCAGAAGACGTCTCACCTGTGAGAACAGGTGACTTTCATTGAGGGGAGCCGGTAGACCCGTCGCTAGGGCTTTTTGAGTATTCGTCTCACCTGTGAGAACAGGTGACTTTCATTGAGGGATCGGGGTAACCACAGATTGGCTTCTCACTGAGCATCCGCGTCTCACCTGTGAGAACAGGTGACTTTCATTGAGGGTTTTGGCGCTTATTGCGGCCCCGCCTACTACCCCCGTCTCACCTGTGAGAACAGGTGACTTTCATTGAGGGTGATATGGGTGCGCCGCCGCCACCGCCCGGTATGCCTTGTCTCACCTGTGAGAACAGGTGACTTTCATTGAGGGAGCGACATGCTGGGGGTTATCGGTCACGGTCACGGCTACGTCTCACCCATGAGAATGGGTGACTTTCATTGAGGGCCGAACCCTGGTAGGAGTGAGCGGGAGCAGGACGGTCTCACCCATGAGAATGGGTGACTTTCATTGAGGGTTGATTTTGAAGTTGAACTGGGTGAGTGTGAGGCGGCGGGTCTCACCTGTGAGAACAGGTGACTTTCATTGAGGGTACCCACCCGAAACCATCGCCGCAGCCGCCCACCTCTGTCTCACCCATGAGAATGGGTGACTTTCATTGAGGGCTTGGTTTCCCTGGACAGTTGATGCGCGGCGGGGCTTGTCTCACCCATGAGAATGGGTGACTTTCATTGAGAGCGGCTAAAAGTTTTCGAGGCAACCAACTTCATGAGATTGAAGACACGTGACAGTCTGGGACTTATAGGCGAAAAGTACTGTTACTATGAGAAGCGGACGTTGAACATTGGTTTGTATTAGGGCTTCAGCTCAGCCCCAACCATTGTTGTAAACGTTTGTTCCCAACATAGGATACGTTGGGAAAATTACCTTCTACTTCTAATGCAGGTAGATACCACAGAAATATCTAGAACAATAAAGTTCTATCGTCCGAAGGGGATAATGATGTCTGCACCTGGGAAAGTTGATATTAAATTTGAGGATCTGAAGAAGGCATGTGCTTCTGGTGGCGCCTCAACTCTAGTCTCGGTAACAGAGCTTAAACCTGCTGCAGGAGAACATGCATCGGTCGCTCCAGCTAAATTTATTGAGGGCTCAAAGCCAGTATTCGCCTTCGAGACCCGATTTATTGATGGTAAAGCTGCCCGGGTGGTACTTATTGATAGTAAGCAATCACAGCTGAACCGTGCTGAAGCTGCTATTATGCAAGATATCCGTGCAAACGCCCAACCATTAGCAAACATTCCGCGCATTGAGGTTAGTTATGATGCAGGGAACGTGTATGGAGGAGATGAAGAAGGCACACTTTCTTTTACAGACTTAGAACTTCCTCACCGTTTTGCTGACGGGCACATACGCTTTGGAACTATTGAAGGTGTTTTAGCGACAGAACACGAATCCTACCGTGCTCTTCGTAATGCTACTCCTGCTGACCTAAGCGCGATACTTAGTACCACGCCCGCGTCAGCTCTTTTTGGTGCTTGGGATGCTCACCGTAAGGTTCGTCAGCTACGTCTTCGGAGTGCGCTCGTGGGTGAGATTATTGGCGTTCTCGCAGATCAAGAGCATGATGGTAAAGAACAACTATCTCATCGTGGTGGTACCCGTATAGATCCCATAGCTATGGGAATTAAAGTGGGCAAAGTTGAAAGGAAACCATCCACAGATGGTCTTGGAGGGCTCCCGCCTACGCTTGATAATGATAACTTGGGCGGGGTTTCTTGTAGCAAAGTAATTCGCTCATGGGTATTAAGCTTTGCTACTCTACGTCAGCTTCGTTTTGGCAACGATAATGAGAAAAATATCGTTGGACGGGCGCTTCTTGCTGCGCTTGGTCTCGTATCCATATCGCGAGCTGAGAATGAGCTATATCTTCGTGCTAACTGTGATCTCGTGGAAGCAAATTATCCACTTGTTACATTAGATGCACGGTATGGGCATAAGCGTGATCTCAACCCTATTACGACTGGTGTGGCTGACGACATACTTACGGAAGCAATAACCGAGGCAAAAAAGCTGGGAGTAGTTGATTGGAACGGTCAAATCCTTAAGGTATCTGGCAATGATGACCTTAAAGCTGCTGCATACGAAGAAGTAAAGAAGAAATAGAATGCAGGAACTTGGAATTATTGCTCGTTTTCCTCTTGGAGTATATACAGGACATAAACAAGATGGTAACGCAGATACTTTTCCTGAACCGGTCCGTCTACATGCTGCTTTAGTAAGTTCAGCAGCACAGGGCAGCCTTGCTTTTACTAATGAAAAAGGAGAACTAGAACCTAGTAACGCTTCTCTTAAAGCCCTCAAATGGTTAGAGGAGAACCCGCCAGATGGAATTGAGATACCAGAGATCCATCCAGTTTATAAAGGTTCTATTCGTTTTACGTATAGAAATATAACTAATATAACTGTAAGTTCTCGTCCTAAGGAAGGGCAAATTTCTGATGGTACTGCACTAGGAGGAAATATAGGTTGGTATTGGAAACAAGTACCTGATGATATTGCCAATACGTTAGAGCAATTATGCGATGACGTACCCTACTTAGGTGAATCCACAAGTGTTACAGTTCTTGGATCAGGTGACGTTAGCCCAAACCTGATTCTTGATCTCCAAGGTAATCCTTTAGAAGCAGTTGGGACGATGCTGCGTATTCCTGCACCAGGGCGAACTGATGCCTTGATAGAGACCTATCGCGAGAATAACCCATATAATGTTCCCCCTGTTGGGAAAGATAAACCAAAGAAAAAATCTGTAACGTACGAGTGCTTGACTCAAGTTATGTATTCAACTCCCGAGCCTGAATACCCTGAGGTTCCTTGGAGCCGAGTTATTCTCCTTGAAATAGAAGGTGAAGAACTGCCTCCAGAAGAACATGTTGCTCTTTGTGTTGCTCTTCATCGCGCGATTATTGCCGGTATAGGGTATGGGGCCTCTAGTTTCTTCACCGGAAAATATCCTAGAGGAGCGGAGGTACCTGCTAATAGGCTTGCTTTCCACTATATTCCTGCGCACTATATTCAGCATTTAGGCATTAAAAATTCTGCGATAGCTATTATGGTTCCTGAAAGTGCTTCGCCGGAAGACCTCATACAGCTTGGTCGTAGTTTAAATGCTGTTCCGTATTTGTGGGGCCGTACTTTTGGTAAGCGTAAAGTATATTTTGGCGGACAAATAATTAATGCGCATGAATTCTGGCCTGCTGTTCAGCCTGGTTATAGGCGTCTGTGGAAGCCTCTCACCGCAATTGTGCCAGAAACCCGTCCCGTTAAAAAGAAAGATGGCGGCGCCCGTTGGACTTTGGCAGATTCTGGTTTGCTATCAATCGCATATGTTTGGCGGGATAAATTTAACACAGCTGCCAGGGGCGAACAACGCTACCTTGAACTCCGTAACCAGGTGAAGGAGCAAAGCGACGCACAGGTTTACCAAGCTCGAACTATACATACACGCCCTACAGCATATGTGCATAAAGTACCGCAGAACGTTATGCCTCAGCCTTGGCACGGCGTGTTGTCTCTAGGGAATTTGGCTAATGATCGCACCATTATTGCGCTTGGGCAATCAAGGCATCTTGGTGCAGGGCTTTTAGTTCCCTATGACGTGCCGGAAGAAGAATTTATCTATTTACAACAAGCATATAAGGAACGCAAAAATGGCCAGTAATTTAGGGATTCAGCGCAGCGATTTTTCTGAATTCTTTGCGGCCCTTAATGGAGGCTATGCGCCCTTCACCTGGCAACAAGAGCTTGTAGCCCATATTGTTGAAACCGGTTCATGGCCCGATAGGATTGTGGCCCCCACAGGTGCAGGTAAATCATCTGTTGTAGACGTTCATCTTTTCGTGAATGCTTTATTTGCTTGTGGTACAGGTCCTCGTGTGCCTCGACGCTTAAACGTGGTGGTGGGTCGTCGCGCGTTGGTAGATAGCCAAGCTGACCGGGCACGGGAGATACTGCGTCAGATGACGATAATCCTTGACAAAGAGGAGCCTCTAACGTCTCGTGAGGAAATTATTTATCGTGTTGCTCAAGCCTTGTTATCGTTCCAAGTTCATGACGATGTACGTCCTTTTGAAATCGGGCATATTCGTGGTGAGCTGAGTAACCGTTCGCTTCCCGTTAATGAGATATCGGCGTGCGCTATTATCGCGGCTACTCCGGATATGTGGGGTTCTCGTTTGTTGTTCCGTGGGTACGGCAGCAGTAAGGGCGCACGTCCACGAGAAACCGCTGTTGTATCTATGGATTCAGTCATGGTTCTTGATGAGGCTCATCTGAACCAGCAGCTTCTAGTGACGGCACGTCGAATTGCGCAGCTACAAAAATATGGGGCTGATGTAGGAGTACCCACGCTTCAAGTTGTTGAAACAACCGCAACCCCGTCTGAACTTGAAGAAAACCAAAACCAAATCGGCGTTGACGTTTCACAACTGGATTCTCCTCATGATGCTGAACTTCTACAACGGGTAAACTCAGCCAAACGGTTGACTCGCATACCCCTTGATAAATGGAATGGTAAAGCTGAAAATGACGCTGTCATTAATAGTGCTGTTGATCAGGTACTAGGTCTTTGTAAGAAGCTGGAGCCTAATAACGCAGGACAAAGCAAGACTGTAGGGTGCATTGTTAACCATGTTGGGACTGCTGTTAAGGTTGCGGATAAGCTGAAGAAAGAGAATCTCAGCGTCAAACTTATTGTGGGGCGCATGCGACCGTTTGATATGAAAAAACTGCGGGATGACCATCCTGACCTGTTTACGTGCAAAGGTGACTCTACTATTGATGTCGTGGTGGCTACACAGACTCTTGAAGTCGGTATTGATCTAGACTTCTCCTCGCTTGTCACGGAACTTGCTCCCGCTTCATCTTTGACGCAACGTTTCGGGCGCGTTAATCGACTGGGTAAACGAAGTGACTCCCAGATAATTGTTTTAGAGCCTGAAAACCCTGACAAGATTAAAGATCCTGTTGTGTTACCTTATAAGGCCGAAGATTTGCGTAATGCTTATAACTGGCTGAATGATTTATCGGCTTTTGAGAGCGTAAACCCTGGAACCATGCTGACTTGCACTCCACCAGCAACGGCACCCCAGAGAATGCTGTACCAGCGCCCGGAACTAGCAGATACTCTTGAGTTTGCCCGCAGTTCTGAAACACCATATGCTGAACCCGATTTCGACCTGTGGCTGCACGACTCCTTAGAAGAGCAAGCCGAGTTGGGCGGTGTAGTTGTCCGTGAGTATCTTCCAGTAAATGATTCTGAAGCACTGGAGCTTCTTAAAGCTTTTCCACCGATGAATGAGGAAGTCTTTCCTGCCAATATTAAGATTCTCACGAACATATATAAAGAACTCGTCTTGGGGAATGAAGAACGGACAAAACAAGAGAAGGAAAACCCAGATATTAGGCGGAGAGCTTTTGTGTACCGAGCGGGTGAACTCGAAATTTGTTCTCCTGGTATGCGCCTTCGACCGGGCGATGTGCTCGTGATAGACAAGGGTCTTGTCTTTACCACCCAGGATGTAGCCATGGAGTTAGGCAAAGCTCAAGATTCTGAAGCGCCATCTGCTGTTGTTCCAGAGGGAATTAAGTTCTTTATTTTTGATAATGACATAGAGCATGATAAACATGGACTCTTCAGAAAGTTCTGTGGGCTAACTCCAGACGAAGCTACAGAACTTTGGCAGTCTGAAACAGGACAAACGGGAGAAGTTGTACTGTCTAGCTCTATACGCACTGACCCTCATGCGGGTGATGTAGTTGCATGGTATGCCGTGGTGCAAACAGATACTACGGATGATGACTCTGACGTTCGGCAGGAATGGACTCCCTCACTAGGAGCTGTCTATCTTGAAGATCATCAGCATGATGTTGCTGAACGCACGAAAAAGCTCGCCGAATCTGTGGGACTTCGGGAAGAATTCACCCAGGATATTATCTTTGCAGCTGAGCACCATGACGATGGTAAAGCAGATTCCAGGTTCCAAACTATGCTGGGTGGAACACACTCTGATAAGCCACTTGCAAAAAGTGCGGTCCGAACCCGCCAAGAGATCTGGGTATCCCGCCAACGCAGCGGTATGCCCGCTGGATGGCGGCACGAACAGATGTCTGTTGCTCTGGTAGCGACCAACCGAGCTTCTGGAGAACTGGAGTGCTCAGATCTTGCGTTGAGGATTATCGGGTGCAGCCATGGGCACGGTAGAAACTCTTTCCAGCACACCGACCAAACGCTCTTAGGGGAGAATACGAATCATCCCCAGCAAGAAATGCTCTACCAGCAGGCGCATGAGCTTTTTCTAACTGGGCGTTGGGACGAAATCATGGAAAACACTGATAGGGAATATGGCCCCTATGCTACCGCTTATCTAGAGGCGCTAGAACGTGCTGCGGATGCTCAAATTTCACGGGAAGGACACTGATGTCTACGATTACACTCGCGGGTGACTACACGTCAGCGCTCACCCATTTTGCCCAGTACGGTTTAGCTTCGTTGGCTGAACAGCACCATCCTCAAGGGGTAACTCTTGGCTGGAGCCGCGAAGCGGTACCCAAAGCGCAGCTAACTGTAGAAGGTGCAGACGCACATACGCTCGCTGGCTATCTTCACGAATTGGCAAAACAGCTGAGTAAAATGGAGAGCTGGGTTCAGATATGCAATACGTATGGAGCAAAGAGTGTATCTCCATTTTCTCCACGGGTTAGTAAAATGTCATCTTCTTCAGATTGGAAGAGGCATCAAAAAATCCGGCAAGATATGATTGATAAACTCACTCAGGAAAAGGACTATCTTTCTCTTTGTTGGATTTCATCATTAGGAGAAGCTTCTTACTGGTTCTCTGAAAAAACAAGAAAAGACAAGAAGAACTATCAGGATTCAGGTGCTTCTCGCTGGGAGATGGCGGATCGCGGAAGTGGTAGGGAGTTCGTGCATTATCGACTTCGTCGCATGTGCGAAGAAGTAGCTACATGGCCCATTGAAATGATCACTAATGGGATTATTGGGATAGAGGTAAACGATACTATAGGAAAAAATGCACCCGATTCATGGACAGCAACCGGATTTACTACTCCTCGGCCGACTGATGTTAGTCTGGTTCTCTCTGCAATGATCGGGATGTCCTGGTTTCCAGTAGTACACAATGTAAATGGTTTAAGCGTTACTCCTGGAGCGTGGCCTTCTAATGATGTTGCTCCAGAGAATCTTGTGCTTCCCTTAAGTATCGAAAATATAAAACCAGCTAGACTACGGACTGTTCTTCGTAGTCGCGTATTCGCAGCTATTATAAATCACGTATGTTATGAAGAATCTGAAACAGGCGTATCTGGTGATAAGGAAACCTTTAAAGCGTATGGATCTAGGGAGCAGCTTAAAGCTCATGGCATGGAGGCAGTTGTAAGGTTCCCAGTTAAAACTGTGAGAACTAAATCAAATGCTTATAGATTCATTCAAGAAGGAAAGCCTGTACTATTATGATCTCCACAGATGAGAGCTATTTACCTATCTCCTTGGTAGCTCAAACAGTGTACTGTCCTCGGCGAGCTTGGCTAGAAGCAAATGGCGAGAAAACAGATACCTCTCAGATGCAGCATGGGTATTCGGCACATAAAAATGTGGATGACCCCAAAACCTCACGAAGCAGACAACATCGTTCTGTTCTTATTCGCTCGGATTCTTTAGGACTGAGTGGTAAATGCGACGTTATAGAGCTTGAGGAAGATGGAACGCTTCAGGTAGTTGAATATAAATCAACGTAGAACAGACGCATAAGATCGTTGGATCTGAACATGCGCCAAAACCGTTAGAGGATTCTCCAAAGTGTAGCTGGTGTTCGCATGTCAGTGTTTGTTTACCGGATGAACATTTTGGACGTGTAGCGACTCAGAAAATTGTGCCTTCAAAACCAGATAGTCAGGTTGCTCACCTAACTGTTCAAGGTTCACGTGCCACAATAAAACAAGGCAGACTGATTGTTCAGTCAAAAGGTGAACAGTTTGGCGATATCCCCTTAGAGAGAATCCACAGCGTAGTGGTTCACGGAAATATCGATATTTCATCTGCGCTATTACGGGAACTCATGTGGCGTAACTATACAGTCATATGGTGTTCAAGCACCGGACGAGTTTATGGATGGTCGCAGGCGGGTAGTGGACCAAATGGTCTAGCTCGTGTACAGCAGCATGTTTTATCCGAACGTGGAAGTTTGCCTATATCGTGCGAGATGATCTCAAGTAAAATTGCGAACCAAGCAACATTTTTACGTCGTAATGGAGAAGCTGCTGAGACGGTAAAAATTCTTCGTGAGTTGCAACAGGAAGCAATAAAGCCTTCTTCTTTACCAGAACTCTTTGGCATAGAAGGTGAGGCTGCTAGTTTGTACTTTGCAAATTTCAACACCATGCTCAACAGCGATGTGTTAGAAACACTCGGTTGGGAATGGCAAGGGAGAGTCGGGCGCGGAGCTAATGACCCGATTAATATCCTGCTGAACTACGCGTACGGTTTGCTAACTTCTGAATGTATCCGCGCAATATTGACCTGTGGGTTAGACCCGCACGCAGGTTTTCTGCACAGTAGTAATCGAAACAAGCCAGCGTTGGCGCTTGATCTTATGGAAGAGTTCCGAGCTATTATTGCCGACTCTGTTGTTGTATCACTTATCAACCGTAAACAGCTAGATTCTGCCAGCTTCTCCACGCTTGGTGGCAGCCTGCGGCTGTCTCCTGCTGGGCGAAAAGCGATTATTAAAGCGTTCGAGCATAGAATCAACACCGAGTTCAGGCACCCAATATTCGGTTACTCTGTTTCGTGGCGTCGCTCTATTGAAGTTCAGGCGCGGATGATTCTGGGCGTTCTTAATGGTAGCCATTCTGCATACACCGGAGTAAAAGTACGATGAGGCGTGACGACACGCGGCGTACTCTTATTGCATATGACATTCCGGATGATAAACGCCGTGGACAGATTGCGAAGCTGCTCTTAACCTATGGCGACCGGATACAATACAGTGTATTTATCGTTGATATTATTCCTTCAAAGCTTCTTCGGCTAAAGGACGAAATCGGGCAGCAGGTAGAGGCCAGCGAAGATTCAGTACTGTTTTGTGATCTTGGTAGGCTCTCAGAACTTGGCGAAAAGCGCTTTAGCTATGTGGGACAGTCACGGGACACCACAGATAATGACGTGCTTATCCTCTAATATATGTATTATGGGCGCGAGCACCTGGTGCTTACCGAAAACTCCGGGTTTCGCTCGCGTGAGTGAAACACCTTGTCAGAGTCGTTTTGTGTCTGAATGATTGCCTCCGATAGACTGAATAACATGAGCAGTTGTCCCTACGCTCGCGTAGCCCCTTGAGATGCCAGTATATTACTGGGGTTTTTGAGGGGCTGTCTCACCCATGAAAATGGGTGACTTTCATTGAGGGCAGGATGAGCATGTCACCCTTTATCACGGGGATTCTCGTCTCACCCATGAAAATGGGTGACTTTCATTGAGGGGCGATCACCGCCGGGGCCGCATACGCCGGGTTTGTTGGTCTCACCCATAAAAATGGGTGACTTTCATTGAGGGACAGTTGAAGCGCTCTGCCGGGACGCACTTTCCCACAGTCTCGCCCATGAAAATGGGTGACTTTCATTGAGGGTCGAAGACAAAATTAAATCCTTCATTGTGCAAGCGCCCGTCTCACCCATGAAAATGGGTGACTTTCATTGAGGGCGTGCCGTGCTGGCCTCCGATAAGTGGGAAAAGCGAAGTCTCACCCATGAAAATGGGTGACTTTCATTGAGGGCAGCGGCATTAGCAGAGGTCTTAGCCTGCAGGCCCTGTCTCACCCATGAAAATGGGTGACTTTCATTGAGGGTGGGACAAGGAGTCCCGTATGGCAAATCCTGCCGGGTCTCACCCATGAGAATGGGTGACTTTCATTGAGGGATCAAAGCAGTCAACGACCGGTAAAGATCCGCGTAGTCTCACCCATGAAAATGGGTGACTTTCATTGAGGGTCCGTCGTAGCGTCCCACTCCTTGCCACTGGTTTTATTAAAATATTTTGCGGATTCCGCCCTCAGCATGTGCTGTGCACCTGCGGGGAGGGGGGTCTATACTCTACAGTTAATAGAGAAGGCTCCTGATCGTTCCCTGCACCCGTAGGGTCTGCTAGAAAACGGCTTGCCTGCCCGAAATTTTTTTGGGTGGGTTGGCCGCTTTCTTTTATTTAATTTTCTTTTGCTGTGTTTTCTAACCGTCAGCTTCGCGTCTACTGTTTTTTCATGGGCTGTGGGTATAAAAGTCATTTTTTGTGTATTTTCGGTATTCGGTTTGTAAAACCCTGGGAGTTCGCTAAAAATTATGGGTAGAGCATTATTGAGGATGCTTTTGGATGCGTGCCCTGCTTCTTCCGGCTAAGAGTGGTCTTCCCGGTGGTGCGCGGCGCGTTTTTTGTTTCGAAAGGAAACCAATGAACCTGACTCTCGCTTCCGGCAAGGTTACAAAGTCTTTCGTGGCTGGGGCCTTGGCCCTGAGTGTTTCTGGGGTTGCTGTTCCCGCATCGTTCGCTGCCCCTAGCGCACCAGAATCGCAGAGCGCACCTGCTGCCACGTCTCGCACCTTAGATGCGGCGGCAACTAAAGCTAAGATCACGCAGGGCCTACCGGGCCAGTTCCAGGTCTCGTATTCTAAGAAAAACCATAAGCTGTGGGTGGCGGGAACCGCTGACGGGGACATGCATGTCTCTACTCTCGCCCGCCTTGATGCTGACTCGTTGAAGGTTGAGGCCGTGGCCGAGCTGCCCATCATTAAGGGTGAGAGAGGCTACAATTTTGAGGCCGCCTACGGGGTGGAAGTTGATGATGTTGAGGGAACCGTGTGGGTTACGAACACCCGCGATAACTCCATTTCGGTGTACGACCAGGCCACGATGAAGCTTGTGTGGACTAACCACGGGCTTGATAAGAACGACGCGAACTGGATTGAGCACCCGCGTGAGGTGCGCATTGACCACGCCTCAGGGAAGGCGTTCGTGTCGGGCCGGTTCTATGTGTCGGCTATTGACTTGAAAACTAAGCAGGTTCAGAAGCTGCAGCTTGCGGGTGCCCCTGACGGCGGGGTGCGGTATGTGGGCATGAACATGCACGTCGATTCTCAGGATCACCTGCTGTATGTGCCGGAGCGCACCAGCGGCAAACTGTTTGTGGTAGACACGAACACCCTCAAAACTGTGCGCACCATTGATGTTCACGCAGATACTGAGGGCACTGAGGTTCGCCCTTCTGATGTTGCCATCGATAAGTCTTTGAACGAAATCTATGTTTCTTCCCAGGGCGTGAACGGTGTTAATTCGGGGGTGACCGTGTATGACTTCACCACCGGCGAGTACAAGAAAACGATTGCTTTCGGCACCCAGGCCCTGGCCATGGAGCATGATGAAGAGCGTGACCTGGTGTATGTGAGTGATTTCGGCACCGGCAAAGTTGGTGTGATTGACGGTGCCACCAGCAAAGTCATTGGTGAGGTCGCCATGAACGGTGCGAAAGCTAATGATTTGACCATGCTCAATAACGGCTCGATCGTGGCTGTAGACAAGCAGGATCTGCCCGGCACAGCCCGTGTGCCGTACGGTGCCACCGGTGAGGTGAAAACCTCAGATAAGACTACCTCGAAGGCGAAGAAAGACAAGGACGGCAGCGAGATCCCCGCCGCCGAGTCAGAGATTCACTCGAACTCCATTATGAAGTTCAAGGCTGAGGTGAAAGCAGGGGATGAGGCGGCCGTGCAGATCACCCCGCAGCAGCGCGAATTTCAGGGGTACCCCACCGAGGCCATCCGCACCGTGAGCTACGCCAGCCCGGTGATTGAGTTCCCCGACGGGAAGATCGACATCACCGCAGACTATAAGCTCCACATTAAAGGCAGCGGCTACGTGGGGGAGGGCGCCGCGAAGGGCGTGTACGTGTTCCTCGTCCCTGAGGGAACCTGGAACCCCGGGCAGAGCATTGACCGTGAGCAGGCCACGAACCTGTCAAAGAACGCCGTGTGGGTGCGCCCCGAGCAGATGAAGGACGGCTCGTTTGAGATTGACCTGCCCATCCCCGCGAACACCCTAGAATACGGCAAGAAGTACACGGTCGGCACCATCGCTGCGCACGACTTGTCGGTGACTGACCGCAGCCTGGACTACTCCGCAATGTTTGAGATCACCAAGGACGGGCAGACCAGCTCTAGCGTGTCCGGCCCGAAAACTGAGCAGAACCAGGGCGGCGGGAGCACCCCGGCACAGCCCACCGAAACTGCGGCTGTGACCACGCCTTCACCCACCCCCGCCCCCACCGAGCCGGCATCTGCGCAACCCTCAGCAACGGGAGGCACCACCGGTGAGGCGAAGCCCGAGGCCACTCAGGAAAGCGTATCCGTGACCGTTGCTAACGGTAACCACCCCGGCGGTGACTCCGCACCCCAGGCGACCCGCGGCTCCACATCCCGCAGCCTGGCGAATACCGGCGCGAACGGCGTGATCATGCTGGCGGGTATGGGTGCTTTGGCTATCGTGACCGGTGCGGTGGTGCTGGTTGTACGCCGCCGCAGTAAATCCTAGCCGCCACCTGGTGCGCTAACCGGCAGGCTGCGTGAAAAACCGCAGGGGCACCCCGAAAAACAGGGGTGCCCCTTCCCTGTGGGTGATGCGTAAAACCGCCGCAGTACGGTGCCTGAACGGGGAGGAAACCCTAGCGGGAACCACCCCAAACACCACCCTGTGGAAGTGTCGTAAAACACTGATAACTGATTTGGTGGTGGGGTACCCGAACTGTATAGTTATATCTGTTGCCGCAACACCCACGGCACACAACGAGAAGAAATTCTCACGGCCCCATCGTATAGCGGCCTAGTACTCCGCCCTCTCACGGCGGCAACACCGGTTCAAATCCGGTTGGGGTCACACTAGAAGCAAAGAATCCCCGGCTCTCAAAAGCCGGGGATTTTCTATTGCCACAGTGCCAAAGCTACTTCAGAAGATGCGCGTACTTACGGCGGGCCGCCGCAACCTTCGGGCTGATCACCACAGAGCAGTACCCCTGGTATGGGTTCAGCTCGTAGTAGTCCTGGTGGTAGTCTTCCGCCTCCCAGAACGTCTCAAGAGGCTTTATTTCCGTCACCACCTGAGCATCGAAAAGAGCCTGCGCCCGCACCTTCGCCGCCTCAAAAATCTTTCGCTGCTGCTCGTCGGCATACATCAGCACCGAACGGTACTGCGACCCGGTATCTGCCCCCTGACGATCCCAGCTTGTGGGGTCGTGAGAGGCGAAGAAAATATCCAGCACCGCGTCCTCACCGATCACGTTCTCATCAAAATCAACGCGCACCACCTCGTGATGCCCCGTCGCCCCCGAGCACACCGACCGGTAATCCGGGTTCGGCACGGTGCCGCCAGCGTAGCCGCACACGCTCGCGCTCACGCCCTTAAACTGGCGGAACACCGCATCAATACACCAAAAACAGCCGCCGCCAACCACAAAACTACGCATCGTCCCGCTCCTTCACGAAAACCACTGTCTCACCTGACACCCCATTAAACGCCCCGCACCTTCCGAATATTCCCCGCCGGGTGCTCATGCCACAATAGAGACATGACTGAAACCACCACACCAAACCTAGCGCAGGTTGTTGCCGCCTTCCACGACCTCTACCCGCCGCAGCTGGCCGCCGGGTGGGACGCATCCGGGCTGGTCTGCGGGCGCGCCGCCGCCCCCGTGAGGCACGTGCACTTCGCCGTTGATGCCCTCGCCGCCACCGCTGACGAAGCCGTAGAACACGGCGCGGGGCTGCTCATCACCCACCACCCGCTGCTGCTGCGCGGGGCGCAGTTCATCCCCGACACGGACTATAAAGGGCACGTGCTGCACACCCTCATCGAAGGACAATGCGGCCTGCTCGGGGCGCACACTAACGCCGATGCCGCCATTGCGGGCGTGAACGAGGCACTCTGCGACGCCCTGAACCTCACCGACCGCACCGCACTGGCCGAACCCCAAACCCAAGAACTTGGGGGAGAGGAACACCCCGTCGGAACCGGGCGCGTGGGCACCCTGCCTGAACCGCTCACCCTGCGTGCCCTCTCCGAACGCTTAGCGGATGCGCTACCGGCAACTGCGGGCGGGCTGCGTATCGCCGGGCGCCCAGAGCAGCGCATTAGCCGTGTGGCACTGTGCGGCGGGGCGGGTGATTCCCTGTTCGAGGCGGTACGTTCCGTCGGGGCAGACGTGTACATTACCGCCGATTTGCGGCACCACCCCGCCAGCGAATTCCGTGAACAAGAACTCGTGCGCGGCACCGGATGCGCGCTGATTGACTGCTCCCACGCGGCCAGCGAATCGCTCTGGCTGCAGCGCGCCGGTGAGAGGCTGCAGGCGCTACTGGCCGAGCGCGGCCACAGCATTACCTTCACCGTCTCATCACTGAACACCGACCCGTGGGACTTCACCGTATCCACCGGCAGCGCGGCGGGCTCAGCATCCACCCGGTAATTCACCGTAAAACCCAAACACCTCAACCCACACAAACCCACATTGCGGCGGTTTGTGGGGTATAAGGTGTGCGGCGTCTAGAAACGGGAAGGCCCCGGGAAACCCACCACGGGTCCCGGGGCCTTCCACCTTTAGCTGACTACCTCTGCAGGCAGAAAACAGCCGGTGCTATCGCGTCCTCGTAGCATTCGCGTACTGGTACAGGAACTGAGCAGCCTCAGCACGGCTCACTTGAGCGCGCGGGTTGAACTCCTTAGACTGCGCATCAAGCACCACACCCTTCTGCTGCGCCCACACCATGTCGCGGTAGTAAATGTTGCTGCCAGCGCGCACATCGGTGAACGGTGAATACTTCGGGAGCGTCACGTTCGGCTTACCGGCGGCGCGATACATGAACGAGACAAGGGTCTGCCGGTTCACGCTATCATCCGCATGGAATGAACCGTCCCCATACTCATTACCAATATTCTGCTGACGAGCCCACACAATCGCCTTATACCGCGGGTTGCTGGTGGAAATATCGCGGTAGGGTGACTGGGCTGGGAGCTGTATATCAGGGGAGCCAGCCATACGGTACAGCGCCTCCACCAGCTGTCCGCGTGTTACACGCTCTGACGGGGAGAAACGGCCATCACGGGCTTCCAGCACGTTCTGATCCACCGCCCACGTGGCGCTCTGGTAGTAGCGTTGCGAGGATTCCATATCAACAAACCGGGACTTCGGCTTCCGGACCTCCTGCTGCGAGGTAACCGCAGGAACATCAATGGTGCGGCTAATCGCGCGGGACGGATCCTGCGACTTCACCGACACGGTAACTTCGTACTGTTTAGAGGCGCTTACCTGCGACCCATCGATCCCCATTCCCACAATAGCGCCTGAACCATCACCGAACATTGCAGTCTGCAAATCCTGCTCCACCCGCTTCACCACGGTGCCGGTACCCTTTTCACGAAGCACCAGCTCGAAGGAATCGCCCTCATCTAACCGGAAATTCGTGGCCCACACCGATACTCGGTTGTATGACTTGGTGGTATTGATCGTCTCGCCGTTGTACTTGACCCTTGGCTGGGCATCCTTTACCGGCAGGTTTGCCCGCGCAATCTCATTCACCTGGCCGTTATGCCGGTTGTACACAATGTAGGCGTAACGCTTCGAAGCATCAACCTTGAACCCCGAGTACTCCAGGGTGGACGTAAAACTACTGGTGTTTTTACCGTCCTGCGCGGCAAAGGTAATGTCTTTGGAAGCGAGAGGCTCACCCTGAGGCTTCCCGTCCGCGTCCACCTCAACGATCTGCGCGTACGAGGTTGAACCTGCGGGAATATTCGAGAAGTTCAGCCCCCTAACTGTCAGGCTGGCCTGTTTATCCACAGGATTCAGCTGGTTATTGCGAATGGACAGGCGCTGCACCTCACCCGTGACAGTATTGAGCGGAACGCTCACACCCGTCATGGTGCCGTAAAAATACTCGGAGTCCACATCCAGCTTAAAGGTGCCAATGCTGTACGGGCCTTTCGCCGGGTCTATATCATTGCCGGGGACGTTGAGCTGAATTTCGAAGGAACCGTCAGCGTTAATCTTGTCTTTCGGAATTACAGTAGTGTAAAGGTTAGGGACGCGCCGCATCTTCTGCTGTGACCCTTCAACAAACATAGACCGCGGGCCGAATGCAATGGCGAGCGAACCGTCCTGTTCACGGTGCTGCTCGGTGAACCCGGTGCCGCGCACCGTAATGGTTCCGCCATCAATCAGGTCAAGGTTTGGGGTATCGACGGTCAGCTTGGGGCCGCTGGCTGCAGGCTGCCCAGCGGCTTGTGCGGCGGCCGGAGTTTCGGCTGCTAATGCTGCCGGTGCTAGGGCGGCACCGAGCGGCAGAGCAAGAGCCCCGGCGAGAGTCAGAGCGCATGCGCGCTTGGGCAGGTTGTGCGGTGAGAATGAATTACCCATCAGATTACTCCACTCGTAAAGTAATTTATCGATACCTTCACGGTAGCAAAACGCCTAGTGGGAGTCGAGGAAAACCGCAAAATTACCCCGAAAAGCATTAACTGTAAAGTAAAGGTGTAGAAAAACTATTCATAGATTAATATTCATTAAATGGCTTATTCGCACTTTAGTGTCATTAAAAACAGATATGTATGTTTATATGCTTTAATTCTCTGTATATATATGTTTCATGTGTAAAGTATCTGGTGTGGTCTTAGTATCGTGCAGCACAGTCAAAGACCTATGACCCCCCCTACACATGCCCCATGGGCCACATTATTGGTGTGCAAACAGGGGAGTGGGGCACAGAGGAGAAAATGTTGAATCCGCAGACGCCCCAGAAAACACGGCGCACAATCACGATGCATTAATACAGCGCAGAAAAGAACCCCCGCGCCGCACAATCAGAGGAGATGATGACTGTGCGTCACGGGGGAGACTCAAAAGCCTGAACCGTTGATTACTTCTTACCGTAAATACGGTGGTAACG
>ERZ772769.33-NODE-33-length-39446-cov-6.28169_pt1 | contig 39446 bp, 57 predicted proteins | sample MGYA00580987_ERZ772769 | MGnify/ENA primary metagenome ERZ772769 (study PRJEB29015, sample SAMEA2738043) | human oral metagenome | biome: human oral; feature: human-associated habitat; material: saliva | place: China | collected 2234 ...
AGGAAGCCGCATAACGGCTACCATTAAACGCGTCCAAGTTTCGGGGCGCAGTTCATGAGGTAACCGGGGTTCTTGTTGTTATAGCGATCTGTAGATGAAAACGCCACCATCAGGCGCGTTGGTAACTGTGTACTCGTATTCGAGGTCTTGGCTCCATGATTTCCAGTTGAAGTAGCGCTTCGCCTCCTCAGGCCATCCGTCCATCAGACAGATGTCCTCAGCGAGCTGTGTCGCGTAGTCCTCGAACGAGTCCCAGCAGCCGCAGTACCTCTCCCTAAAGTCGGACGTGCTCGGTAGTGTATCCCCACATGCTACGTAACAGCCTGTTTCAATCCATGCGAGCAGTGCAGGCCACTGTTCTTCTCCGATCTCATCGAAGACTTCACCCCAAAGCTGTGCGGTATCGGGCGATATTTCGCTGGTTCCTGTGGGGAACCCCTCGTGATCAAAGATCCATAGCTCGTCGTGATATGTGGGGCCAAGGTGTAGGTCTTCAGGTGTTACCTCACCGGCTTCTTCTGCCGGGAAGCATCTCCCGTTGAGTATGCCTTCGTTATAGCAGGCTAGACAGCCGATCCAGACCGACGGACGAACAGTAGTTTGAGTAATCATTCCAACCTCCCGAGTAGGTGGAGGTGAGGCCGGGCAGTCCAGCTCGGGTAAGGACGCACACAGGCGACCTCACCTCCAACGAGTGGCTCGGGGTCGCGTTGCGACCTGCGCTCAGGGGATGAGCGGGAGGAGGACCTTTATCGCTTAGGGGGATGATCTTTATCGCTTTTTGTATCTCTCGTGGAGTGGGAGCGGGAGGGTGAGGAGGCCCCCCGGCAGCACAGGCTGTTACGCTAGTTGTTACGCTTGTTACGCTTGTGTTACGCCTATTTTTCGTCAGGCGTAACGCTTTAAACGTTGGTATATCAAGCAAAACTATATGTTGTTACGCTTGTTACGCTTCTTTTCTATAAATTACGCGTAGAAAATTCTCCTTCACCCGTATTTTTCTATATATAGTTTTTTCGGTTTTAGGCGTAACAAGCGTAACAAGGTCAGCTTTTCGTTGAAATACGAGGCGAAACGCTGTTACGCTTGTGCATTTTTAGGCGTAACACAGGCGTAACAAACTCCGTTCAGGCGTAACACAAGTGCTACAAACCCCCCGCCTCCACCCCTTCCCTGAGAACATACGGAGGGTGCGGATGATCTTGCGCCCCGCAGGGGCGCTGTGCAGTTTTACCTTATTGCGCCCACCAGGGCGCAGTCTTGACAGTTATCAGAGCCCAGCTCTCTCGAACAATTCTGCGACAGTGAGGTCTAGAGCCTTGGCGAGTCCGTAAAGTGTCGCCATTTGAGGATTGGAGCAGCCTGTTTCACCTTTTCGACCTGACGCACGTCCAGCCTCTAGCAATTGCATTTGATTTTTTGTGATTCCTGCCCCAAAAGCCAGCTTTTCCTGAGAGAAACCACGTTCTATTCGCGCCGTCTTCAGGGCCACGGCAAGCCGCTTCGCCTCCTCATTGCTCCATACCATGACTTCCATCATGTGAAACAGGCCTTTAAAAGAACACCCTATATACCAGGCCTGCTGTATCATGTCTTGTAGGTTCGCCTGAGACACGAGCACAACGAAGGAGCTCTCATGAGCCAACGACATCTCTCATTCGTCGCCCTACTAGCAGCAGGAGCTCTGCTCAGTGGGTGCTCTGGAGGAGTTTCGTCCCCATCGGATGGAGCCAACCACTCCTCCGACAGCAACCAGACCTTCACTTTCAGTGGCACCCTCGGGCCTGTCGAGAGTATCCACGTGGAGTTCCCGAAGCCCCTCCTTGATGCGATGGGAGCGGACGCGGATAATTTGCTCGTCACAGCTGTGGACTTGAAGGCCCACAAACTGGATTCTGCGAAGTACTGCGCGGTCGATGTCACTCGTACCTTCGCAAAGGGCGCGGTTGAGACTCTTTCGGCACCCAAGAAGGTCGACTATCAGTCGATGTCACTGCTCGACCTCTGGGCAAGCAGCGACGAAGCCGGCCAGCGTCTTGATGCGCTCCTGAAGGATTCAGGGGCATCCATGAGCGTCAAGGAGCTGCTGGCCACAGACAGGGGTTTCATCTTGAAGATGCCTGCTGGCCCGGACCGCGACGCACAACTGCGAGACCTGGGCCTTGAAGGCTTTGACGTCGATGCCTTCAACGCGGGCGTCCAGAAGCTCAAGGACGAGCTGAGCGCGAGTACGCCGAAGAACGATCCGACGGCCACGCTGTTGAAGCGCGAGGGGGCGAAGCCGCTCAGTGAACTTAATGAGGCTTCACCCGAACCGGGTAAGTATATGAGCGACGACGCGTCGGTCATCACCGATGTGATGAAGTGCGCCTTGGAACCGTTTGCTGATTCCACGAGCGATACTGGCGTCGAGACCGTGAGAATAATGAAGACGGGCTCATCTTCACCAGAAGACTTCGCCTACCTCCGGTTCACCATCATGAAAGATGGAAAAATCACCATCACTGACTCGAATGTTCTCGGCTTCCAGCAGGACTCCTCTGGGAACTGGCTCAAGAAGTAGTCACGTTTTCATTTCTCCCCGAGCCATCGCCTTAGAGCGGGCTCGGGGAGAAGTGTTGTGCGCCTGAGAATAGAGACGCATTGAACGGTAAAATTATTGCCAGGTGCATCACTGCGAACTGTTGAGGGGGTAATGAGGTGAAGCTGCATTCCGAATACAACGACAACCAGATGGTCGTCGCCTATTACAGGTATTCATCCTCCTCGCAGAACGAGGCGAGCATCGAGCAGCAGCGTGAGATGGTGCAGCGTTGGGCGAAGTCACAGGGTCTCGTCGTAGTCAATGAGTACGAAGACGCGGCGAGGACCGGCACCAACGCAGACAGGCCGGGCTATCAGTTGATGCTCCGCGAGCTGCCCAAGATCAGGCCTGCCTACGTCGCGGTGTGGAAGAACGACCGCCTTGCTCGCGACCGCGCCGAGCTGACCCTCGTCAAGCAGGCGATCCGCTCCGTAGGAGCGCGTGTTCACTACATCGAAGGGATCTCCCCCACAGACTCGCCCGATTCGGTGCTCGTGGAGGGTTTGGCAGATGCCTTCGCTGAGTACTATTCACTCCAGCTCTCAGCTAACATCCGACGAGGCCAGCGCTATAACGCCGAGCGAGCACTCTCCAACGGCCACAAGATCTTCGGTTTCACTGTGGACCAGGACAAGCGCTACATCCCGGACCCAGAGACGGCTCCCATCGTCACGCAGATCTTCCACGATTACGCCTCGGGCGTGTCCATGCAGAAAATCTGTGACCAGCTGAACGCCCAGGGAATCCGTACAACGCGCGGATACAGGTTCACGCCGAAGAATCTCAACAAGATGCTCAAGAATCGCGCCTACATTGGCGAGTACGCCTATGGCGGGCACGTCCATGAGGACGGGATGCCTCGCCTCGTTGATGACCTCACGTTTAATGAAGTCCAACGCCGGTTCGCAATCAACAAGCGTCGTGGGGCGAAGACCAAAGCCGAGCTCGCTTCTCAAGGCGAGAACGCACCCGACTACTGGCTCACAGGCAGGGCGTACTGCCTCACCTGTGGCGGGCCGATGGAGGGCGTGAGTGGCACCTCGAAGACCGGCAAGACGTATCGGTATTACTACTGCCTCAATCAGCGCAAAAAGAAGTGCTCAGCCAAGACCGTTCGCAAGGATGAAATCGAGGTACGGATTGAGGAGATCGTCGCCTCTTTCCTCGCAGACCCTGAGATGCTGGCCTCGCTTGCTGTTGATCTAGCCGATCATTACCAGAAGACCCATGGGCGTGGAGATGAGATCCTCAAGGCATTGGAGGCTCGGCGCGCAGACGTGGAAAAGAAGCTCGCCAACTTCGTCAAGGCCATCTCCCAGGGCATCTTCAACGAGACCACTGCCGAGGCCATGCGCTCCCTGGAAGAGCAAAAGCATGAGCTTGACGCAGCGATCCAGGCCGAGCATGTGAAGGCCACACTTTACGAGGATGAGGCGAGCATCGGTGCGTTCTACAAGCGCTTCGCTGAGGCCACCATTGACACACCCGAGACCCGCGACCAGCTGTTTGAGTACTTTGTGGACAAGGTATTCATCGGGCGCGAGCAGATCGTCATCGCGTCCTATTTCCACGACAGCGCAGCGCCCATCGAGTTCGAGGAGCTAGAAGAAGCGCTCACCAGCGGATACAGAGCGGGGGAAGTGCGAACCTACGCTCGAAAGCGAGAGTTCGACACTTCCCCCTCAGGTGGAGATGGGGGGAATCGAAACGCGCGCCCTTAATCACGCCGAAAAGTGGATGCGCCTATCTGTGCGCGCCACTACAGCGCCACAAGGTTTAGCGGAATATGCGGCCCCAGCCGCCAGGCTTCGGAGCGGGCTGCTGAGGTGCGCCGGGCCAGCGGATAGGAGCGGGCGGGGCGGCGGGCACGGGCTGGGCCTGTGCAGCCTTCACGGCGGCGCGCGTGTGAGCAACGAAGCGCATGAGGCCGTCAACATACTTGCGCTCGAAGTGGAGAGTCAGCAGGGCGGTGCGCGTCTCGATCATGAGCCATTTGTCGCCGCCGCTCTTTTTCTTCGCAGCAAGCGCGAAGATACCGAGCGCGACGAGGCGCGTCGCGGTCACACGCGCCTGCGCCGCTTCGCCGTCCTCGACCTCGACGCTGACGACGTCGGTTAGAGGGATCCGCTGGATTGCCTCGCCGCGTCGCTTTGAGTCGTAGAGCAGCTCGGTGTCGGTGCAGATGATCTCAGCGGGGTCGGATGAGTAGAGGCGGAAAGCGCCTTTAGGGCGGTGCATAGCTCCTCCTTTGAGTGCGACCTACCTATATGGGCAGTCTACAGCTCGCACGAGGACGTGGAGGCTATTCCGGAGAGGCTTCGTCCGCGAGGCGGCGCTCCGCCTCGGCAGCTACATCGGAGCCACTGACTCCGAGAGCTTCGCACATCGCACCGAAGTCGCTCATCGTACAAACAGTGTCGCCCGCGAAGATCTTGTAACAGCGCGCGCGAGTGATGCCGGCCCGCTCGGCCAGGCGGTCGATAGTCAGGTCCAGACTTTGCAGACGCTCCTTGAGTACAGCTAAGACAGCGCGTTCAAAGGGACTCGATTTAAGAGATCTGCTTCCCATGAGGTAAGCATATCTACTTTTGTAGACCCATGTCACATGAAAACGAGTTGCAAAATCTCTATTTGTAGACTTATATAGTAGTCATTGGTCTACAAATGTAGAAAGGAACCATGAGATGACGGTCGCAGCCGTAATCAAGAGCATGGCCCGTGAGCTGGGCATCTCTCAGACAGAGCTTGCTGCCCGCGCTCGTATGAGCCGCGCGAGCCTGTCCCTCAAGCTCAACGAGCGCCGAGATCTGACCTTGCCGGAAGTTGAACGCCTTGCTGCAGTGCTCGGGACATCCGTCCGCGAGCTCCTCGACCAAGTCGAGCGCACCACCGAGAACGCGCCCGCGCCCGATAAATCGCGAGGCTATGCAATCGCCGACAAGGCGACCGGCGTCGTGATCCTCCAGGCATCGCACGGCAGCATCTACGACGAGGACATCCCGGCATGAGCGCCCTCGTCATGGTGACTATCGGCCTAGTTCTCGCGGTCGCCGCAATACCTGTCATCGTCTGCGTCGTATACCTCACGGGTATCTACGCAGGGGATGCGCTCGACCGCCTCGTTTGTATGGGCCTCGACGCGGGTGATCGGATCGCCGAAATGATCGATGGGGAGGGGCCCAGGAAATGACCGCCGCTGCACCGTTCGCGCCGGAGCGCTGGTACTCCGCGCAGCAGGTCCAGGAAACCCTCAGTCTCTCCCGCTCGACGGTCGAGCGCCTCGGAGTTGAGGGCAAGGTCGCCGCGATCAAGATCGGGCGTTCCGTCCGGTACAGCGGCAGCGACCTCAACAGCCAGTGCCAGAGCCTCGGCTCCGGCCTCGCCGAAAAGAAGAGCTCCCAGCGGTAGAAGCGCTGGGAGCGGTAGAACCCCTAGAGAAAGAAGGAAGATTCCGTGAATCAGGATACCACACGCCGCCGCCACCTGCGGCCCTGGCGAACCCTCATCGCAGGCGCCTCACTCGCCGCCGCCCTCACCCTCGGTTTCGCGATGCGAGGCCTCGACAACCCCGACGGCCTCCCCGAGTGGACCTTCTGGCCCGCCCTCGGCCTCCTCGCGCTCGCGGTTGTCCTGATCCGCGCGGACTGGAAGGCAGGGCGACTGTGAACGCCTCGGTCATCTTCATTGTCGTTGTCCTCCTCTTCGTCGGCTGCGGCCTGCTGACCTGGATCGCAGTCCGAGGGGCCTCGCGCGCGGCCTCTATCGAGGAGATCGCCGCTCGCATGCAGCGCTCCGCGTCGAAGGCGCGAGCGAAGGGCACGACGTTGCTTGAGCGGCACGTCAACTTCGACTACTACGACGTCGACGGCGATGCCCCGCTGCCTCACTTGATCTGCCTGGCGACGCAGGACGTCATCATCGAGGCCGAGCTGAACGGCTGCTACGCCCTTGATACGCCGAAGATCGCGGTCGATCTCGACCGGCAGCAGATTCACGTGACCCTCGAAGTGCTGCGGCTCGATGAGCCGAGCCTGGAGGTGGGGGCCTGATGCAGGAGAAGCCGCCCCTCGATGTCGAGATCACGCGCGCGATCGCCCGCGCTCACATCCTCTACTCGAACCGCCCTCACACAGATGAGCGTGTGCATCGCCTGGTCATGGAGGCCTGCGCACGCGCCGCTCACTACCCGGTCGAGGTCAAGCCCTCGCGGTCGGCGCTCGCGCCGATGAGGCCTCGTCGATCCGCTTAACCGCCAACACCAAGAACAGAAGGAACCCCAATGAGCAAGAAGTTCTGGGCAGCTGGAGCTGCCCTCACCCTCGCAGCGCTCGCGCTGCCCTACGGCGCCGCATACGCCGCCGACGAGGCCGCGCCGACCATGACCGCGCAGGTCACCAAGGCCACCAGCGCCTCCCGCCAGACCTCGAGTGAGGTCACCGTCGAGGGCACCTGGTCAACGCCGAAGCTCGCCGTCGGCCAGCACTTCACCGTTGCCAGCAAGGACGGCGGTTTCAAGTGGTATGCCGGCTTTCCCTTCGTCCTCGACGACGGGACCAAGATCGGCGACTGCGAGGCCGACGAGGCGACGCTGACCTGCACGGTCGCCGAGGTTCCCGCGTCCTACGCGGACAAGACCGACGTGAACGGAAACTTCCATGCCCGCGCGCGTCTCTCGGACGCCGCAGTCGGCACTGAGGACACGCAGATCATCGTGAACGGCCAAGTCACGCGAACGCTCGTCTGGGGCGACCGTGACGGCTCGGGCACCTGCACGAACGACTGTTCGACGCCCGCGCACTTCGAGTACGCGGCGCCCGAGACGATTAAGTTCGGGTGGACCAACGCGGACCAGTCGATCGGCTGGGGCATCAAGTGGGCCGTAGAGGCTGGTAAGACCTACACGCTGACGGACGAGACGAACGCTCTGCCGAAGGCCGTGAAGTGCTCGTCCGGCCCGACCTGGGATCCGGCGACGACGACCTGGACCGACGGCACGCTCGACGAGTCCGCGCACACGCTGATGTTCACGCCGCCCGCCGGCTCGCTGGTCTGCATCGTGTACCCGGCTGCGTCCCCTCACGTCGAGGGCCAGGACGCCTACACCAACCGAGCGACGATCAACGGCAAGAGCCTTGAGGCAACCGCGACGATCAAGGCATCGGGCGGCACTGACGGCGACGGTAAGACCAAGCCGCAGCCCGCGCCGGTCCCCACGCCTGACGCGAGCATGCCGACCCCGGCCCCGGTCCCGTCTCCTCTCCCGAAGCCCTCGCCGAAGCCGACCCCAGTTCCGACTCCTTCGGATGAGCCGCAGTCTGCGCCGTCCCCGATGCCTACTCCTACGACCGCGCCGAAGCCTGAGCCGACCGCTACGCCGGTCACCGAGAAGCCTCAGCCAGAACCTGTGCCCTCTACCGTCCAGGCCTCGCAGGAGCGCCTCGCTAAGACGGGCGCGACCACTGACGGGATCGTCCTCGCAGTCGGAATCATCGCCTTTGGAATCGGCGTCGGCCTCGTCATCCTCCGCCTGCTCGAAGGCCGTAAGCACGAAGAGGAGACCGCCCGATGAGCGCGAAGCACCTCGAAAACCCGGTGACACTCACCCTCGAACTCGATGACCTGACGTGGCTGCACAACTTCCTCAAGGATGAGCGCATCGCCGCTGAGATCGATCACGAGGAGGTCGCCTTACTCCACACCGATGTGGCTATCCGCGCAGCAAAGGAAGTGCTCAGCCACGAGCACGACAGGATGACGAAGGTCATCGACGCGCTGGACGAGGCCCTGGTCGCATCCGACGCGCGCAAAGCCATAGCAAAGCGGATCGCCGCGGCGACGTTCGGCATGCAGAGCATCGCTAACACCCACTAAGCAAGGAGAAGGACTATGAGGTTCAAGAACACGATCACTGTCGAACTTAATCAGGTCGACGCAGCAATCGCAGCGGTCCTGCTTGCAGAGCGTGCCGGCACCGCAGCCTTCAATGCACTGCTCTCAGACGAGACCGCAGAAATCGGCGGGACCACCAACAGAGGGGACCGCGCGCTCGCGGACTCGTATCTCAGGGTAGGCAACGCTCTTACGTTCGCGATCATGGGTGAGAAGGGTAATCAGGGCTTGCAGAGTACCGGGACACTTGCCCGCAGTACCGCGCTGATGGCCGACGCCATGCGGGCATCAGTTGCGGTCTCAGGATTGAGCAAGGACGAATCATGAAGGTCGCGCACGTTGCCGTCTACCTCGATGCCGAGCAGGCGAAGCTGATCCGCTGGGATGCGCAGGAGGCTGTCCTCGCTGCGGATGAGGATCTGGAGCTCACGCAGAAGCTGCACGATGTGAACGCCCGCCGCCTCGCTCGCGAAGCGATCAGCACGAAGCGGGACATCTACCAGGAGATCGTCAATAAGGCTCAGGAAGCCTGCGAGAAGCTCAATAACGGCGAGTACGAGTACATCGACGACGTCGATTAGTACCCCGTCTGCTCCCCGATGAGCGCGGCCACGGGGAGGCCGCCCGCCACCAAGAAAACAAGGCGGGACAGGCAGTAAGACCGCGCAGCCCGACGAGCAGACCCCCGGGTGCGAGTCCCGGGCGGGCACGAAGCCCGCGCCACGAGCGCGCAGGGCAAGACACCCTAGAGAAGGACCAACCATGACCACCATCAACGAGATCAAGGACCGCTTGGACGCCGTCGCATTCGCGGGCCGCAGCTACGCCGGAGCCGACCGCGCCGCCGTCGCAAAGGCCTACGGAGACGCGGTCACCGCCTTCGATCAGAACGCCGCCGTTGACATGGCGTATCTCCTCGACCGTGTCGAGGAGCTGCAGAAAGCGATCACCGTCGCCGCCGCCGAGCTCGCAGACGCCGCCGTCACCATCGCTGACCGATACGCCGGCACCGACGCCGAGGCACTCGAGGTCCGGCTCCTGGTCGGAGATCCCGTCGACAAGCTCGTCAACGTTGCGCAGGTCGCCGCGATCACAACCGAGGAGGCGGGAGAATGAGCGGCGCCGGACTCCTCAGCATCGAGTGGGAGATCGCCGACCAACATCTCCCCATGCCTCATATCGTCGCGACGGCCTGCGCCGCGTTCGTCGAGGAAGCAGAACGCCGCGGACTCGTCATCCGCTCCGGACCCTCACCTTCCGTCCTGCACGAGCTCCGGCTCGTGCGAGTCACCGGCAAGGTCACCCGCCAGGACGACGAAACCCCAGAGCCGCAGCCACCGCACACACTGCGCCGATGCCCGGCGTGCGGGGTCCACATCTACGACCTCACCGACATCGAAGGAGCCGAGCAATGATCGAAATCAAGCAGGCGCGCAACGTCCCCGGCTTCCGCTTCTGCCCTGTCTGCCGCACGCGCCTCGCGCCGAAAGGCTCGAACGTTCACGTCACCATCGACGCCGAAAACGAAGCCACCGCAATCGAGCACATCACGCACAAAGCCTGCGCACAGACGGTCATCGCCTTCACCCGCGCTCGCGGCTACACGCCCGCCGAGCTCGTGGAGGTCGGCGTCTGGGCTGAGGAGTCGTCGCGATGACGACGATCGGCAGTCTGTTCACGGGCTACGGCGGTCTGGACATGGCCGTGCGTATGGCCCTTGATCCGTCGGCTCGGGTCGCGTGGACGAGCGATGTTGAGCCGGGACCGTGCAGGCTTGCTGAGGTGCGGTGGCCTGGTGTCCCGAATCTGGGGGACATCACGCAGGTCGATTGGTCGGAGGTTGAGCCGGTTGACATTATCTGCGGCGGCTCGCCGTGTCAGGATCTGAGCCTCGCGGGTCGGCGCGCGGGCATGGCCTCGGGCACGCGCTCGGGTCTCTGGGAGTCGATGTTCGAGGCAATCAAGACACTGCGTCCGCGTCTGGTCGTGTGGGAAAACGTTCGAGGAGCTTTGACAAGTGGAGCATTTAGTCTGGTGGAATTCGAGCAGGGACTGCTGGGAGGGAGAGCAGATGGACCTGCTCTCAGGGCGGCAGGCCGTGTGGTCGGAGACTTGGCCGGCATCGGGTATGACGCGCAATGGTGTACTATCCGCGCTTCCGACGTCGGTGCCCCTCACCAGCGAGAGCGGCTCTTCCTTGTTAGCAACCCCGCAGGCGAACCTTGGCAGCTGCGGGGGATCGCAGGCGCCGGAGAAGCGGCGGGCCGGGGGACACTCGGTGAGTCTCGCGGATCAGATCGAGCACCTGGTGCCCTGATCCCGACGCCGACTGCGTCGGACCACAAGGCCGGCCGTCATCAGGACGGGACGGGCATGAGCCTGTCCCAGGCAGTGCAGATGCTACCGACGCCGGTCGCGCAGCCCTCGGGCAACTCACCCGAGGCACACCTACGGAAGAAGCCGGGGCGCGAGCGGGTGACTGATCTTGCGGTCCTAGTCGAGCATGGCCTGCTGGCAACGGGAGGTCTCCTGCCGACGCCGCAGGCGACGAACGCGACGGCGTCCTCGACCGGGTACGGCGCGAACCTGCATGAGGTGGCTCGCGAGCTACTGCCGACCCCGAAGGCAGGAGATGCGGTGATGGGCCTGCCCCGCACGTCAGGGAGACCGCCGGAGAAGTCGACGCACCTTGCGACACGCCTTGAGTACACAGATTACGGAATGTATGCGCCCGCGATCGCGCGCTGGGAGCAGGTGCTCGGACGTGAGGCTCCGGCTCCGACTGTCCCGCCGACGCGCGAGGGGGGGCGAGCACGCCTCTCAACGAAGTTCGTCGAGTGGCTCATGGGTTTGCCCGAGGGGCATGTGACCGGCGAGGATCTCGGGCTGACGCGGGAGCAGCAGCTCCGTCTCCTCGGAAATGGGGTCGTCCCGCAGCAGGGCGCAGCCGCTATCTACCAGCTCACCAAGATCGCCATTGAGGAGGCAGCATGACCGGCATCGACCCACTGAAGGACATCCCAGGTGTCGAGGAGTTTCAGGAGCGCGCGGTCGTTCGCGCGGTCCGGCTGACTCGTGAGAACGCGGAGGCGATCGCCCGCCGCGCGCGCAAGCGTTGTGGCTTCACGCCGGACGGGCGGGTGATGCTCGTCGAGCATACCTACACGATCTGGGCACTTGAGGGGGACATGATCGTCGCTCGCCCGGGCAGTATGCGTCTGTCGAACCGCATCGAGGAGGACTTCCTCGCCTGGTACACGAAGCCGGGCGAGCAGCTGACTGAGGAGGATCTGGGATGAGCGCGCAGCTGGTGTGGGAGTCGCGCGTCTTGCCGCTGACGCGCAGCAAGCTCATCACCGCCAACGACAAGATGCACTGGGCCGCACGCGCGCGGCTCACGAAGCAGATCCGCCAGTGGGGCTACTTGCTGGGGCGAGAGGGCGCGGGCGTCGCACGCCTGGGGCTGCAGCACGCTCGGGTCGAGATGGAGTTCGCGTATCCGGATCGTCGTCGGCGTGACCGCAGCAATCTCGCGCCGACGGTAAAGGCACTCATGGATGGACTGATCGATGCCGGGCTCCTGCCTGACGACTCGGATCGGTTCCTCGACGGCCCGCACACGGTCATCGCCGGCCACCTGGCGGGCAAGCACCTGAATATCCCGATGTACGAGGTCCGAGTCCGCGTGTACGCGGACGCAGATAAGAAGGAGAGCAAGTAATGGCTGGAGACACCGTCATCACTGTCATCGGTAACCTGACCGCTGACCCCGAACTGCGTTGGACGCAGTCCGGCGCCGCGGTCGCCGATTTCACGGTGGCCTCCACCCCCCGAACCTACGACCGTAACGCCGGTGAGTGGCGCGACGGCGACACCCTCTTCATGCGCTGCTCCGTGTGGCGCGAGACCGCTGAGAACGTCGCCGAGTCGCTGCGCAAGGGCATGCGCGTCATCGTTCAGGGTCGCCTCACCCAGCGCTCGTACGACACCCAGCAGGGTGAACGTCGCACGGTCGTTGAGCTGCAGGTCGACGAGGTCGGCCCCTCCCTGCGCCGCGCACGCGCACAGGTCACCCGCGTTCAGGCGCAGGCCGCGAGCGCGGGCGGCTTCGGGGCGAGGCCTGCGCCCGTTCAGGATGCGGGCGGGTGGCAACCGTCTGCGTCGCTGGATGCGGGGCAGCATGATCCGTGGGGCGCTCCTGCTGCCCCGTCTGAGCCGCCGTTCTGATGGAGCGCTATTGCCCGGACTGCGGTGAGGTGCTCGCTGCAGGGCACGCGCGCTGCAGGCCGTGCTTCCGAAGGTTTGAGGCTGAGTATCAGCGGAAAACCGAGAGGGACTGGATGCGGCGCAACTTCCCGGAGTTCCGACCCCGGGACTTGTTCCCGGAGGACGGCTGGGAGCAGACGGAGATCAAGACAACAAGTATGAAGGAGGGCGAGTAATGGCCTGGGTACGAGTCGGCGACGAAGCGCTGAGCCACCCAAAGCTCATGAGCTTGTACGACATCGAGGGCGCGGAGGACATCTCGATCATCGAGATGTTCGGCTTCCTCATGGCGTTAGCGACCTACTCGGCCAAACACCTAACAGACGGAATCATCGAGAGGGGCGCGGCCTTCCGCGACGGCGAGCGCTCGCGGGTTGTGCGCCTCATCGATGCGGCGGTGGCCGCAGAACTGCTCACGTGGGTTGAGGTGGACGGCGCGAAAAAACTGCGCCTGTTCACGGACGAGGAGTTTGTTCACGTCCAGCCCCGTGAGGAGGTTATGCGGCGCCGCGCCAGGTCGCGGGAGAACCGCGACAAGGACAAGAAAGCTGCTGTGATCTTCCGCGACGGCGACCAGTGCCGTTACTGCGGCAAGCTCGTGCGCTGGACCGGCCCGATCGGCAACAACTTCGGCACGCTCGATCACGTTGATCCGGACTCGCTGGGGGACGCTCCAGTCGATGGTCTCGTGGTCGCGTGCCATGAGTGCAATTCCTCGCGCGGTCATGCGCGGGAAGCGTTCGACGCGGCCTCGCCGCTGCGTCCTGTACCGTCCACGCCTTATTACGGAGTGTGGTCGGCTGAGTTCCTGACCAGGTGCGGATATGAAGCCGTGCCGTCCGTGGATCCGGGTACGCCCGTTGACCCCGCCTCAGAGCCGCCCGCGAGGGGCGTGCTCCCGGGCCGAGGGTCCGGGGCACCTGTTGACCCCGGGCGCGGCTCCAGCGGCCCCGCAGAGGCCGCTGTGCGTGACCCCGGCGCGTCCGAGCGACGCGCGTCCGAGGGTCCGCGTATTCGACGTAGTCCGGACTCAAGTCCGAACCCTGGTCCGACGTTGAAGGGTATCAAGCCGAATACTCTCGGGTCGGGTAGGGACGGGACGGGCCGGGAAGGCCAGGGAAGGGCAGGCACGGGTCAGGCCGGGAAGGGTCAGGCCGGGCACCCGCGCACACACCAGCAGCAAACCAACAAGCGGAACCGTAGAAGGAGAAGAAGATGAGCGATGAGCAGATGGGCTTTGACAAGTTAGAGGATGCAGTGGCAGCTCTGGTGAGTGAGCGGGGTCCGGGCAGACTCGTTGGTGCCTGGGAGATCATGATTGAAACGATCGACCCGATGCGTCAGGACGTCACAGCTTGGATGACCGAGGGCAACGGCTCGATGCTGGCTCGGCGCGGCCTCATTGAGGTATGTCGCGACCAGTACAGGAAAGGCATCGAGGACACGACAGATGAGTGAGACGATGAATGACCGGACATGTCCTGTAACTGGTGAGCCTCTCCTTGACGGAGAGTTCCTGTCTCGCGGCGGCGCTGCTCGCGTCCGTGTGGCGACCGCATCGATGCCAGGCCTGATGAGTGATCTCGCATATGCTGCGTCGCACGGCGTGCGCACGGGCGAGCAGGTCGGCGGCGCCGGAGTCCCATCGTCGAGGGCTCCTCTCAACCTCGCGCTCATGCTCGAGGTCGACGAGATGTGCGACTCGATCCTGACCTGGGCGACGCTGCTCCTCTCGCACGTGATGGGTCCGTCCTACTGGGTGCGGCCCGGCGATTGGTGGATGGTCTCGCGTGTGTTCGACCTGCACGAGGACAAGCTCCGCAGGTGGGCGGAGGCCGAGCAGTGCGCCGATGAGGTGCTGTACTCGGTCGCGCGCCTTGAGCGTCTCGCGTCCCCCGGTCGACAGCGCCTCGTCTACGTCGGCTCGTGCAGCCAGTGCGACGCTGATCTTCTCGTCCGCGATCCGGATGAGGAGACGACGACTTGCCGAGAGTGTGGAGCGGACGAGCACATCGCCGAAGCGTGGGAGCGTCTGCTGTCGAAAGCTCGTGAGTCTCTGCTGCCTCGCACTCGAGCGACGCGAGTCGCTGAGATCCTGGCGGGCGCGCAGATCAAGGATCCGACTGTACGGAAGTGGACGCAGCGGGGGCAGCTGGCGCCCCGGGCGCGGAGGGGCGGGGATCGGCTCTACAGGGTCGGGGATATTGAGAGGCTGGCGACACATCGGTTGTAGGCGCGTGTCGCTTGCAGAAGGGCTTGTCACGGCGTATTCTCCTAGTGTGGCCCTGAGCGTAAGCGAGGGGCTTCTGCTTTAACGGCAATCCGCGCACTTGTACTGACCCCCGCTCCCATCGGCCCCGGTGGAGCGGGGGTCAGTGCATACGGGATGAGGGGGCGGGCATGGCATGGGAGACATCGGACCGCGCCGCCCGTCTGCCTGATGACTGGGAAGAGCGCCGCGCCTTCGTTCGCGATCGCGCAGCCGGCAGGTGTGAAGCAATGCTGCACGACGGCACGCGATGCCCCGCTGCTGGTACAGACTGCGATCACATTAAGCCAGGTGACGATCACCGAGCGGTGAACCTCCAGTGGCTTTGCCGTTGGCATCACAAACGTAAGACGCAGCAGGAAGCTGCGGCGGCGCTCGCTGCTGAGCGGAAGAAAAACCAGCCGAGCAAGCGCAAGCATCCCGGCCTCATCGGCTGACCCACCCACCAGGGACCCCCTCCCCCACCCAACTCAACACCGTCAAGAGCTGTCGATCTAAGTTTGTACGGGTCTGGGGATTTTGCGAGGGGCACTTTTCGTTGATGCGCCGCGCGAAACAGCGCATCGGAGGGTGGGTGCTCTGAGGATGGTCAGAGGGGCAGAAGCGCCCCATGCTGGTACACATTGCCAGTGACCGTGATGTATCGGCCTGTCGAGTAAAACTCGATCCGCTGCCCCTTCCACTCGCGCTTGAAGCCGCGGCGTGGAGCTGCGGTGCCCCAGATGTGCAAGCCGCGCCCGGACGGGGAGATCTCAACGTAGGAGCCCTCGTAGTACGCGAGCAGCGTGCGAGTAGCCTCGTTCGGGATACCGTTCTCGTCGAGGCAGGCGTCCAGGTCGATACAGCCGACGCCGTCGCCGAGGACGAAGCCGAGGGGAGCGCCGGTCGCGCTCGCGGCCTCATACGTGCTCCAGGTCGTCGGGTCGGTGACAGAAGCCCACGCGCCCGTGCGAGCGCACACGGGCCGTTTGTTGACGTGGTTGACCCAGCGGGCGCGGGTGGTCAGCTCGACAGGGAGGCCGACGGCTTCGTCGGCTCGGGTCGAGCGGTGATGAGCGACTCGGCAGCGTGTCGAGCAAAAGCGCGCGTCTGCTCGCACCCAGGCTTTGAGCTGGCGTCCGCAGTGTTCGCACGTTTTCATGTCTCTTATTGTAACGCTTATTTCGTTGATATTCCGCAGAATGGCTGGGGGTGATCTGTGTGGCTGGTCGCGGTCCTGCGCCGAAGCCGGAAGGCTCGCGCGCTCGTCGGAATAAGGATCCGCAGGTGCTCCGGATCATCACTGCTCAGCCTGTCGAGCAGCCGGCACTTCCGACTATCGAGCAGGTCGTCGTCGATGAGTTCGGCGTGCCGAAGAAGAAGCGCTTCAACTGGCCGACGATCACGAAGCGCTGGTGGAAGATGTGGGGCGAGTCGCCGCTATCTGCCGAGTACACCGAAACCGACTGGGCGTTCCTCATGGACACGGCTTATCTACATGCCCTGTATTGGAAGGGTGACTTCAAGGTCGCAGCAGAGCTTCGTCTGCGCGTCGCTAAGTTCGGTGCAACGCCCGAGGATCGCGCGAGGCTGCGGATCCAGTTCGCCGTCGCGGACGGCCTGGAAGATGACGGCCCATCCGCTGAGGCATCGCCGGTCTCATCGAGGTCGAGGAGACGAAAGACAGTCCTCAAGGCGGTGCAGTAATGCCCTGGCAGCCAATCGACGAAGAGGACGAGTTTCCCACACTCGGCTATGACGTCGCCGACTGGATGACTGCTTTCCTGCTGACGCCGGACAAGGACGAGATGATCCCGTTCGTGCCGACGCAGGAGCAGCTCGACTTCCTGGTTCATGTGTACGAGCTGGACCCGCAGACAGGGCGCCGACTCAAGCAGCGCGCCGTCCTCTCGCGCCCTCGTGGCTGGGGCAAGTCCCCGTTCCTCGCAGCGATCTGCTGCGCCGAAGCGATGGGGCCTGTCCTGTGCGACGGGTGGGATGCGGAAGGCCAGCCGGTCGGTGTGCCGTGGGCGACGCGGCGAACGCCGCTCGTGCAGGTCACGGCGACGACAGACGATCAGACGGCGAACACATGGGATCCGCTCCTGGAGATGCTTCGCGGCTCTCCAGCTGAGGACGAGTACGGCATCGACCCGATGGATAGCTTCGTCGCTCTGCGGCGCGGGCGTATCGAGAAGCGCACGTCCTCGGCGACCTCCGTCAAGGGCGCCAAAGCCGTAATGGCCGTGATGGACCAGACGGAGACTTGGCTACCCGGAAACGGCGGGCCGAAGCTCGCCAAGACGCTACGGTCCAACGCCGACAAGCTCGGCGGTTTGACGATCGAGACGCCGAACGCTTTCACGATCGGCGAGCGGTCGGTCGCCGAGAACACCGCGCGGTTCTATGAGCTGGTGAAGGCCGGGAAGGTCAAGAAGGAAGCCTCGCGAGGCCTCTACTACGACCACAGGCAGGCGCCGCTCGACACGGACATAACGGATCGCGAGTCCCTCATCGAGGGTCTGCGGATCGCCTACGGCGACTCGGCTCGGGATCCGCGCGGCTGCGCGATCCACGATCCAGAGTGCGAGCCCGGCTGGGTGGACCTCGAACGCATCGCAGATTCGTTCTGGCACCCGGATAACGATCCGGCGGACATGTGCGCGGACTTCCTCAACCAGATCAACTCCGCGTCTGATGCCTGGCTCACGATGCCGGAGCTTCGCGCGATCGAGGACCACGGCAAGACGATCTCGTCAACCGAGCCGATCACGCTCGGTTTCGACGGGTCGGAAGGCCGGAAGATCGGCATCGCCGACGCGACAGTCCTCATCGGCTACTCGATCACCCAGAAACACCTGTTCAAGGTGGGGATCTGGACGCAGCCGGACGGCCCTGCAGGTGAGGGATGGCAACCGCCGCGCTTGGAGATCGAGCAGACCGTGCGCGACGCTTTCGAGCGCTACAACGTCGTCGGCTTCTACGCCGACCCGTCGGCGGGCTGGGCACAGGACGTCAAGACCTGGGAGGCCAAGTACTCGCGCCGACTGCGGGCGAAGATCAGCGCGGCGGAGCCTATCCGCTACCCGCAGCGCAACGTCTCTCAGACGTGCGAGAACTTCGCTCAGCTGCTCTCCGCGATCCACCAGGGCCTAATCACCTACGACGGCGACCCAACAATGACCGCACACTTCCTCAACGCGAGGAAGTCCCCGCGCCAGGCGGGCTACGTGCTCGTCAAGCCCGCCGACGATCAGGACTACTCCAAGATCGACGCGACCTGGGGCGCGATGTTCGCGTATAAGGCTGGCCTCGACGCGGTCGGTAAGGGCGCGGCCAGGCCGACGGCACGCCGCGCTCCGCGACGACTCTACTAACAGTGCTGGGGAAGGAGGCCCCACCTCATGACCAAGACCCCCGAGGAGTGGCTCTCCTACCTCACCGCAAAGATGGACAAGGAGCGCACCAGGACAGACCTGCTGCGCTCCTACACAAACGGCACAAGTCCCCTGCCGGAGATGGGGCCGAACCTGGCGAAAGCCTGGCTCAAGTTCCAGCGGCGCGCGCGCACGAGCCCCGGAAAGCTCGTCGTCGCCGCACTCGTTGACCGACTCATCCCGAACGGCGTGACCGTCGGAGCGAGCGACAAGACGCCGGCGGCGGTGGCAGCAGCCAGGATCTGGCGAGACAACCGCCTCAAGGTCGCGTTCTCCGACGCGATCTGGGACGCCGCAACCCTCGGGCACGGCTACCTCCTCGTCACACAAGACGAGGACGGGCACGCCTGCGTGACCTACGAACGGCCTGAGCACATGTACGTGGAGCCGGATCCGGTCCGGCCCTGGCGCGCGCTCGCAGCTGTGAAGGTCTGGCGCGACTCCGCGGCGGGCATCGACCATCTGGTGATGTGGACCCCGGGGAAGCGCACCTCGTTCTCTCGCTCTGCCTACAGCGACTCGAATGCCCTGATCTCGACTGTCTCGTCCGGCTGGCGGCAGGACGAGGGCGGCGAGCAGGCGTTCGAGGGCGCACCGCCCGTCGTCGTTCTGGAGAACCGCTTCGGCGAGGGCGAGTTCGAGAACGTCCTCGACCTGATTGACCGCATCAACTGGCAGACGCTGCAGCGTCTCGTCATCATCTCGATGCAGGCTTTCCGGCAGCGTGCGCTCAAGAGCGCCGAAGGGTCGGCGGGCCTGCCCGCTGAGGACGAGGCCGGGAACGAGATCGACTACCAGAAGGTGTTCGAGCCGTCGCCCGCCGCCCTCTGGGAGCTGCCTCCCGGAGTCGAAATCTGGGAGTCGTCGCAGACTCAGATCACCGAGATACTCAACGCCACGAAGGACGACTGGCGAGAGCTCGCGGTCGAGACCTCGACCCCGCTGTCGATCATGCTGCCGGACTCGGCAAATCAGTCGGCCTCGGGCGCCGAGCAGCCGCAGAAGGCACTCCTATCCAAGGCTGAGGACCGGATCGAGCGCTTTAAGCCGGCGCTGGCCTACCTCATGGTTCGCGCGCTCGCGGTCGAGGGCATCGACCTTGACGAATCCGAAACCGTCGAGGTGTTGTTCGTGCCTCCGCATGCTGTCTCCCTTACGGAGAAGTACGCCGCCGCCGTGCAGGCCCGCAACGCGGGCGAGGCGTTGGAAACGATCCAGCGGAATATTCTCGGTTACTCGCCGGAGCAGATCGCGCAGGACAAGCAGCGCCGCGCAGAAGAGCAGCTGGCTCTCGCGTTCGCCCTGCAGGACAACCCCCAGCCGACCGATGAGTCGCAGCCTCCGGTCACGGGGGGGGGATCCGTCTGAACTGAAAACAAAGTTCGACGCGCTCGGTACCGCGATCCGCGCGGGCGTTGCCCCGCAGTCAGCGGCTCAGGTCGTCGGCCTCGACGGAATCAAGTTCACCGGGGCGGTGCCCGTCGCTCTGCGTCTGCCTGAGACGCAGTCAGCAGACCTTGAGGAGAAGTGAGCATGGCGGACCTGGACGACCTGACAAGTGTCTACAGTTCCCAGGTCCACGCCGTGCGAACACAGATCACGAAGTTCGGTGAGGCCTACTGGGACTCGATGCCGAACTACAGGGCGAGCGCCGTCGAGGAGATGATCGACGCGATCGTCCCCAGGGTCACCGCCGGGCAGCTCCGCATCGCGGACCTGACCCGCGCCTACCTCGCGCGCTGCGCCCACGAGCTCGGCTGGAAGCTCGTCGTCCCACAGCTCGACAAGGCGGACATTCTCGGCGCTCGCGGCGTCGATCCCCGGACGGTGTACCGCCGTCCTGCGGTCGACGTGTACAAGGCGTTGTCTGACGGGAAGCCTGTAGAGCAGGCGGTCTCTGAGGGGCGCCTGCGTTTGACTCAGCTGATCGGCGGCGACGCTCAGCTCGCGAAGGTACACGCATCCCGCCAAGTGATGCGCGCCTACCCGGACACGGGCTCGTATTACCGGCGAGTGCTCACGGGCCGCGAGAACTGCGGCCTCTGCGTCGTCGCTTCGACGCAGCGCTACTACAAGGAAGATCTGCTCCCGATCCATCCGGGATGCGACTGCGACGTGCAGCCGCTGCCGCCCGGAGCGGCAGGCCAGCAGGTCATCGACGAGGACCGCCTGGAGCAGGTCCACAAGATCGCTGCCGAACGGCTCGGCGAAGCCGACCGAGGAGGCAGAACGCCCGACTACCGGAAGCTAATCCGAGTTGAGGCACACGGGGAGTACGGCGCCACTTTGACGTGGGCAGAGCCAAAAACCCCAAAGCAAAGCGGCATAGCGGATAAGGCGTAACGCCTAAACGCGCAGCCGCACAATCAAGCCCCGCTAAGGCCGCAACGGCGCTCGCGGGGGAGGCTACCCGAAACGGGAGGACTGATCGACCATGAAGATTCACCTGAACGAGCGACCGCATCTGCGCTTCGCTGATTCCGTGGAAGCGCCTGCGGGCGGGGAAGCGGATGAGGCTCAGGTCTCGGAGGCTGCTGCCGAAACGGAGCAGGCGAAGGACTGGGAAGCCGAAGCGAAGAGGTGGAAGGCGCTCTCACGCCAGAACGAAGCGCGCGCGAAGGAAAACGCCGAGAAGGCTCGCTTGTTCGACGAGCACGAGGAGCAGGGCAAGTCCGAGCTGCAGAAGGCTCTCGATAAGGCTGCGCAGGCTGAGGCTCGCGTGAAGGCCCTCGAAGTCCAGGCAGCGCGCGCTCAGGTCGCCGCGGCGAAGGGCGTGGACACGGACCTGCTGTCCGGCTCGACGCTGGAGGAGCTGGAAGCGTCTGCGGATCGTCTGCTGGCGTGGCGAGGAGCGCAGATCCCGAAGGGCGCCCCGGCGTCCGACGCGGGGCATCGAGGTGAAGAGATCAGGTCGAGTAAGCAGCTCACACGCGAGGACCTCAAGACCATGAGTGCCGAGCAGATCAATCAGGCCCGCCGAGCGGGCCAACTCAACGACGTGATGGGTCTCGCCTGACGGCGAGCCCGTGAAAGGAGCCAAAGAAATGGCTAACAACAACTTCATCCCCGAAGTCTGGTCGGCTTCGATCCTGGAGAACTTCCACAACCAGGCTGTCCTGACCGGCCTGACGAACCGCGAATACGAGGGCGAGCTGAAGTCCGGCTCGGAGATCCACATCGCCGGCCTCGTCGATATCAAGATCAAGGACTACAAGACAGGTGTCCTGCCCGCTGCTTCCGGCAGCGGTAAGCAGCCGCGTACGACCGCGCCCGACACGGTCGCCAACACGGGTGTCGACATGGTCATCGATCAGGAGAAGTCCTTCGACTTCCTCGTCGATGACATCGACCGCGCACAGTCGAACAAGTCCTTCGACAAGTACACCGAGTCTGCCGGCATCGGCCTTGTCGAGGACGCGGAAACCTTCCTCACCGGCCTGCTCTCCACGCAGGGCACGGCGGTGACGGGCATTGCTACCCCGACCGACTGGGCGTCCGCCTACAACGTCGTGTTGGCCCTGCGCAGCAAGCTCACCGACGCGAAGGTACCGCAGGCGGGCCGAGCCCTGCTCGTGAACGCGAAGTTCGAGAACTTCCTGCTCTCCGACGGCTCGAAGCTCACGGCCTTCGACAAGGCCAACACGACCGACGGTCTGCGAGAAGCGGTCATCGGTCGCCTCCTCGGCTTCGACGTCGTTGTCTCTCCGTGGATGGATAACACAAAGCCTATGGCGATCGGCCTGCACAAGCCCTCGGTTGCCTACGTCTCTCAGATCTCCGAGATCGAGAGCATGCGCGCCCAGAATACCTTCGCCGACCGCGTCCGTGGCCTCCACGTGTACGGCGGCAAGGTGCTGCGCCCGACCGCCGTTCAGGTCTTTAAGGGGGTCTGATGCTCGTCCGTGGAACCAACGGCCTTGAGATCGAGGTCGAGGATCAGGTCGCAACCGCGATGATCGCCGCCGGCATCGTCGAGGCTGTCGCAGACGGCACCGAGCCTGTCGAGGACATCGAGGCCGTCGAGGACGTCGAGGATCCGGAGCCCGCTCCGGCCAAGACCAAGAAGTAGGAGGAGAGATGACCGCCGCCCTACCGCTCGCATCCGTCTCGGACCTGGAAGCAGCACTAGGCCGCGACCTCAACGAGACGGAGAAGCGCCGCGCGGAGTTCGTCCTCGACAAGCTCTCAGCAGCTTTCCGAGACCGAGCCCGCCAGACCTTCACCGTCGAGCAGTACACGCACCGCCTCAAGGTCGACGGCGGCGGTCGTATCTTCCCCACTCGGACCCCGCTCCTTAAAGTCCAATCGGTGACGACAGACGACGGGACGCCGGTCGCCTGGCAGCTTCGGCACGGCTTCGTCCAGGTCGACAAGCCAGCGTCCGACTTCCTCGTCGTCACCTACTTCGCCGGCCTCGACGAAGTCCCCGCCGCCGTCCGGCTCCAACTCGCCGACAGCGCGCGCCGCATCATGTCGATCGACGCCGCCGCCGCACATGGGGCCACGCAGGCCACGGACACGACCGGCCCGTTCACCCAGACCAGGCAGTACGCCAGCTGGGCAATCGGAGGCCAAGCTCTCCTCTCCCCAGACGACCAGGCGCTCGCGGACTCGTTCAGGCCGCGACGCTCGGGCCATGTGTGGGTGATGGAAGCATGAGCCGGGAGCCGATGGAAGAGTGGCGGACCCCGGTTCAGGTTGAGGGAAGTGTCCGCAGGGACGCTGACGGATACCTGATTAAGGGGATAGGCGGGAGGCTGATCGGCGGTTGTCTCGTCGCCCCGGGGGCCTTCACGGTCCCGGGCTTGCTGACGTCGCCGACATCGGAGCAACCCGACGAGCAAGCGACGCTGTACGCGCCACCGGGAACGACGCTCGCTGTCGGCGACAGGATCACAATCCCAGCTGAGCACCCGCTCGGCGGGAAATGGCAAGTCGAGTCGCCGCCGTCCCCTTGGCCGAAAGGCGTCGCAGTCACCATCAACCGGAGGTGAGACCGTGGGGAACAACTTCCGCCGGGACTCAGCCGGAATCAAGGGCTTCCTGCAAAGCGGCGCCCTCGCGCCCGGCCTCCACAAGGAAGCCGAGCAGCTCAGGGCAGCAGCAGCCGCCGCCGCCCCGAGAGGCCTCACCGACAGCCTCGCCGACTCATACAAGGCCGAAACGACGAAAGCGCCGCTCAGGCCGGGAGGTCCGGTTCGAGACGTTGGTCGCGTCTACAACGACGCGCCGCACGCGCTCGCTGTCGAGTTCGGTCATCGCTCGAGAACCGGGAAGCCGGTCCCTGGCGCGCACACTCTCCGAGCACTCCTCGGAGCCAGATCTAAACGGAGGCGGTCACGATGACCTACACCGACGCGGTCCAGGTCATCCGCGATGCAATCACCGCGGCGGCCGGCATCCCGACTGCACGAGTCCTGCAGCCAGGCTTCACCGACGGGCCGCTTCCACTCGCACACGTCTCCCTCGTACAAACCCAAACAGGGGACTACGACAGAGACGACACGATCTCGATCTCCATCTACGCAAAAACACCAGCCTCCCCCGACGAAGCCGGAGCCTCAGCGCTCGCGGACCAGATCGAGGGGGCGTTCGACGTCCGTCCAGTTGTCGGCGCGTCCGGCTGGGTAGACGCGGCGGAGATCGATTCTCGCTTGGGCGTGCAGCCTTACTTTGAGGCTGTCGAGGTTGTTCACATGACGGCCACGGTCACGCACAGGCCCATCTCAGACGACACCAACTGATTAGAAAGGGGTCTTGCATGACCACTATCGAAGCCCTCAAGAAGAAGCACAACCGCACGACCAATGTGCGTAAGGGTCTGAACGCGCTGGCGTTCCTGGCCCCGATGACGACGGCAGTCCCGACGGCGATCACCGATGCAGGCGGCGCTCTCAAAGAGATCCCGGCGGACTTCCTGCCGCTGGGTCTGATCACGACCGACGGCATCACGTTCTCCGCCGACGCGAAGAACGAAGAGGTTGAAGCCCTCGGATATGCGGAAGCGGTCCGGTCTGACCTGACCGGCGCACCCAAGTCGGTGAAGCTCACGGTCCTGGAGCCGGTTCGAAAGACTATCCAGCAGCTCGTCTACGGTATCGACCTGTCGCAGACCAAGGCCTCTAAGACCACTGGTGAGATCACCTTCGACGAGGCTGCAATCCCGGCTCTCGCTGAGTACCGTCTCCTGCTGGTCATGGCTGACGGACCCGCCGCCGACGAGTGGCTGATCGGTCGCTGCTACCCGCGCGTCAAGCTGTCCTCTCTGCCCGACGAGAAGTGGGCCGCGTCGGACGCGATGCAGTTCGACCTTGAGTTCGCGGCCTTCATGGACGAGACGGCAGGCACTTCCTGCCGCCACTACATCGGCGGCAGCGGTGCGATCCGTCACCGCGACGCGATCGGTTTCGAGCAGGCTAACTGATCTGCTCTTGATCTCGGGCGGGCCGTGGTTGATCTCCCCACGGCCCGCCCGTCCACACCTCACCTAATGGAGATCCCTCACGGATAGGAACCCCGATGAAGTTCATCAAGACTGTCAAGACCGACGACGGCGACGAGCTCAAGCTGGAGCGTGAGACCGACGCTGCCGTAGAGCAGAACCAGCTCATCTCGCAGGGCTGGGAGGTCGCCGACGACGACAAGGGCGACGAGAAGCCGACGCTGCCCGCGCCTCCCACCTTCAACAAGTAACCAACCGTCAGACAAATAACTAGGAGATCATCATGACTGACACCATCAAGCCCACGTTCACGTTCAACGAGCTCGAGAAGATCGAGAAGTCTATGACACCCGAGCCGTTCTCTTTTGGGATCGGGCATACTGTCATTACCTTCCCGGACCCGATGGGACTCTCGACCGAAGAGGCAGAGAAGTTCCTCTCGGATATGGTAGAAAGCCGTTCGCCTGTCGCGGTTATGCGTCGTTGGCTTCCCGAAAAAGATGCTGAGATGCTCATCAGCAAGCTCAGCTTCCGCAAGCTCACTTTGCTGCTGCGTCAGGCCTCCGCGCACTACAACGCAGCGATGGGAGATATGGGGGAAGGTGGCGCCTCTACGATCGGCTAAGCCGATACGAGAGGCAGATCACGTGTGACTTAGCGGAACAGGGCTGGGATGTCCCAGCCCTGTTCCGTGCCCGCCGCTGGCGCTTCCTGCTCATGCTCATCGATGGACTCCCGTCGACGAGCAGAACGACCGTCGCGATTCTCAACGACCCCGAGCGTTTCGAGGAGACCGCGCGCACCGTTGCCGAGACCGAAGCGACCGCCGACGACACCGAGGCGCGGATGCGTGAGCAGACGCCAGTCGTGCGCGTCCTACAGGACATCTTCGATCTTGTGGCTGGCGCCCTCGGCCATAAGGAACCGTATCCGCGTCCGGTCTCGGCGGTCGAGCTGGCACTCGAGGACGCGCGCACCGACCACCTTCACGGCTTCCGAGATGAAGCGATGAAGGCACTCCTCCCGAACTGGGAGGACGAAGAAGAATAACTGCAGAGAGGAACCCCAACATGGCAGGCGTCTACAAGGCTGGCACGCTCTACGTTGACGTCGTGCCCTCCATGAAGGGGTTTTTCAAGACCGTTGAGGCCGACGCCAAAGCGCAGATCCCGAACATCGGGCAGAACGCCGGTAAGGATCTCGCGAACAGCATACGCTCTGGCGTCGGCTCTAGCGGCGCACAGGTTGCAAAGAGCATCAGTCAGCCTATCGATGCTGCCGCGACTGAGGCGAAAAACAGCGTCGATAAAATGGCGAAGAGCATGCAGGCCTCGACAGGGGGCATGCAGAAGGCCGCAGAGGGCGCGGGCCGTAGCTTTACGACGATGGGCGCCGAGGCGGGACGCAGTCGTGGCCCTATCGAGTCGGCGACGCGCGACCTTGACGAGGCCGCGCAGGCAGCGGAGAAGGCCGCGAGGGGCACGCGCGAGGCGGGCTCGGGTTTCTCCTCTATGGCTAGCTTCGCGCAGAGCGCGATCGCGCCTCTGGCGGCAATGGCCGCAGCCGTCGGTATCGGAGGTTTCGTCTCCGAGGCTATCGCCGCGTCCGACGCGACGCAGAAATTCGCAGACACGCTGAAATTTGCGGGGATTGATCCTGATCGGATCGAGGAGCTGGGAGCCGCCGCGCAGAAATACGCGGACGAGACCGTCTACGATCTGTCGGATATTCAGGGCATCACGTCGCAGCTCGCGGCAAATAACGTTGAGGGATTCGACAAGCTCGCGGAAGCGGCGGGCAACCTGAACGCAGTCGCTGGCGGCTCGGCTGAGACCTACAAGCAGGTTGGCCTAGCACTCGTGCAGGTCAACGGGGCTGGAAAACTTGCCACGCAAGATTGGAACCAGATCGCAAACGCGATCCCTGGTGCCAGTGGCAAAATCCAGAAGGCCCTGCTCGACGCGGGCGCCTATACCGGAAATTTCCGGGACGCTATGGCCCAGGGCCAGATCAGCGCCGAAGAATTCAACGAGGCTTTGCTGAGCCTCGGCTTCGATGAGGTCGCAGCGAACGCCGCTCGCGACACAAGCCGCATCGAGAACGCCGCTGGGAACCTCCAGGCAACCCTCATGGGTGGCTTTAAAGACCTGATCGATTACATGAAGCCCACGATTACGGACTTCATGGGCTGGCTGTCCGACATGTTCTCGAACGCCTTCGATTGGATCTCCGAGCATAAGGATCTGCTGGTCGCGCTCGGTGAGGGGATCGGGATCGCGGTTGCCGCGTACTGGGGCTTCTCGGTCCTGACAACCGTGATCGAGTGGATCAAGAATACGACGCTGGTTCAGGAGGGACTCAACGCGGCAATGGCTGCAAACCCCATCGGGCTTGCTGTCGTGGCTATCGGCGCGCTCGTCGCCGGGCTGATCTACCTGTACAACACCAATGAGGACGTTGCGAACGCGATTAACGCCCTCGGTGCGGGCATCGCCGAGTTCTGGACAACCAACGTAACGCCGGTTATCGACGCTTTCGTCGATTACACGAAGAACACCCTCATCCCGGGCATCGAGTCGGCGTGGGGCATCCTCACCACAGGAGACTACGACGGGAATCTTTTCGGCCTGGAGGAGGACTCGGCACTCGTCGACTTCTTCTTCACGCTGCGCGACGCGCTCCTCACGGTCGGCGAGATCGCCTACACCGCGTGGACGGACAAGATCAAGCCGTCCCTTGAGGCCGCGTGGGAGTGGATCTCTGGCACGCTGTGGCCGGGCCTCCAGAACTTCTGGTCGACCGTACTACAACCCCTGTTTGAGGGGATCGGCTCGGGCCTCGCTCTCGCCTGGACCGCAATCATCCGGCCAACCCTCATGGCCATGTGGACGATCGTCTCCCGGGTCATCTGGCCTGTCCTCAAGACCCTCTGGGAGAACGTCGTCAAGCCCCTCTGGGAGGGCTTCGCATCGGCAGTCCAGTCAGCCTGGGCAGTCATCTACCCGGCAATGCAAGCGCTCGCGGGCTTCTTCCGCGACACGCTCATGCCCGCTCTGTGGAGCTTCTGGCAGGATGTGGTGGAGCCGGTCTGGACGAACGTATCGACTTTCATCCTCGCGGTGTGGGACAACGTTCTGTATCCACTTTTCGACCTGCTCGTAACGGTGATCTCGGGTACCGTCGGACTTGCCTTCGAGGGACTGTGGACAACCGTAGTGACGGCCTGGAATGGGATTAGCTCGGCGATCCAGACGGTCTGGGGCATCCTGTCCCCGATCTTCTCTGCGATCGGCAGCGCGATCTCCTCGACGCTCGGCCCGACCTTTACCTGGCTGTACGATTCAGTGATTAAGCCGGTTTGGGACAAGATCTCGTCGGCGGTGCAGACAGCATCGTCGGTCCTGATCGACGTCGTCTTTCCGGCAATTAAGAGCGCGATCGGTGGCGTGAAGGAATCCTTCGAGTCTTTCCGCCAGTCGGTCGAGACGGTGTTCGAGAAGATCAAGGGCGCAGCCGCAAAGCCCGTCAACTTCGTCATCACGACGGTGTACCGCGACGGAATTAAGGCAGCTTTCGATACCATCGCCGCGAAGGTTGGCCTCTCCGTCCGTCTCCCCGACGTGAAGGCGATTCCGGCCTACGCGACCGGCGGTGTGTTCTCCACCATGACGCCCGGATATTCTCCGGGCAAGGACATCTATCACTTCTACTCGCCGGACGGCGGCGGCGCGCTGCGCCTCTCCGGAGGCGAGGGCATCATCCGCCCCGATGCCCTGCGAGCTCTCGGCGGGAAGCCCTGGCTCGACAGGGTCAACGCCTCGCGCGGCTCCGGCCTCGCGACCGTCGGAGAGACCGGACGCCGCCGCGGCGAGGTCGCCTTCGCAACCGGCGGCATCTGGAACGCCGTCAAGGGCGGCTTCTCCGGCGCCCTGGACTGGGTCAAGGAGACCACGGAGGCGGTCGCTGAGATCGTTACCGACCCCGCTGCGGCAATCGCAAACCTGGTCGTCAAGCCGGCGCGCGATCTGCTCTCCCCGAAGGACGGAAGCTTCTGGGAGAGCGTGGCCTACGGTATCCCGCCGATGCTATTCGACGGCCTCAAGTCCCTGTTCACCTCGAAGGTCAACGAGTCCGGACTCGCTGGCGGCGCGGGCCTCGTCGGCGCAGCCATGAAGGCCGTACTTATGGGCGTACCTTACGTCTGGGGCGGCTCGGCGATCCCGCCCGGCCTCGACTGCTCCGGCATCGTTTACTGGGCTGCGCAGCAGCTCGGCCTTGGCTGGCCGCGACTCACGGCAGCTGGATACCAGTCCGGCTCGACACCCGTCCCCTGGGGGTCGGCAACACCCGGTGACCTCCTCTACTGGGGGTCTCCTGCCTGGCACGTGGCGGTCTACGCGGGCAACGGTCAGATGATCGAGGAACCGCGCCCGGGCTTAAGCGCTCGCAAGACCGCGATCTGGGGCTCTCCCTCGGTCGGACGTTACGGCGGCGCGCGCAAATACGACAGGGGCGGCTGGCTCCCCGACGGAGTCACAGCCGCAGTCAATCAAACCGGCCAGCGCGAAGCGATCCTCACCGCCCGACAGTGGGCCGACGTCTCCGCGCTCGCGGCCAGCGGTGCGGGTGCGGGTGTCTCTCTGGAGGGCGCGCAGGTGCAGCTCGTCCTCGATGACGGCGCACAGTTCCGCGCGCACGTCGAGGGAATTAGCGCGGGTGTACTCACTCGCAGGAAGCAGCTCGCAGGAAGGAGCCGATGATGCGGACAAACCTTTGCCCTAATCCCTCGTTTGCGTATGGGACGAACGGCTGGGCAAAGTACGCGCCGTCATCGCTCCGGATCGCATCTGATCCCACTGCATGGGGCGGGCATGATCGGCAGTCGCCAACTTACATGGCTGTCGACGTGCCTGCCCAGCTGCAGGGCCAGGTCGCAACGCCTGGCGTGGTTCCCGTTTCGGCGGGGCAGGCGCTGGCGGTGTCTGCGTTGGTTCGCACGAGTCCTGGTATCGGCCTTGCCGTCCGTGTCGAGTGGACGGTCGCAGGTCGCAGTCAGGTCGCGTCTACGCCGCTGCTGCTGACGTCGAGTGCGGAGGGCGATCGCCCGACCTGGGTCCACGTGGCCCCGACGGGCGCCACGCAGGCTCGCGTGCGTTTCGAGGTTTACACCTCGGGAGCGCGCGAGAACAAGCCCGGGTGGGTCCACCTGGACGACGTCATGATCGTCGCTGCGGCGACCGTCGAGGAGGCTGTCGCTGACGCGGCGACCTTCTTCGACGGCGACACGCCGCAGCAACGGATCGGATACTCGCAGCGCGCGATCGCTCACCAGTGGACGGGCACGAAGGGGCTGTCGTCCTCGCGTGAGGTTGAAGGCGCACTCGATATGACGCGCACGCCGGTCGCGGTCGTCGAGGACGGCCAGGCCCCGCGCGTGCAGCTGGTGATCCCGGCGGCGCTCGCGCCTGCGGGCACGGCCTGCTACGTCGAGGGCATCGCTGCGACGGGTTTCAAGTGGATCCCGCGCGCGGGCGTGTGGACGGGTACGGGTGAGCAGCGTGTGATCGGCGATTCGCTCGCGCCGATCAACACAGAATTCAGGTACAAGCTGACGACGTCGCGCGGCGTCGAGGTGGAGTCCTCGCCGGTCGTGCGCCGCTGGCAGGGCCTCTCGCTCATGACGGACACTGCGGGCAAGATGCCCGTGAACCTGCTTTGGCAGGGAACAGATCAGCGTGAGATGAAGCTGCGGCTGACCGAGCATGAGGTGCCAGGCAGGCGGACTCCGGTCATGGTGTACGCGCCGACGATGGGCGCGGGCACCGTCTCGCTGACGGCGCGCACGAATCTCAAGGACACGCCGGCTCTCAAGCTGTTGCTGGGCACGCCGACCCCAGTCGCGCTGTTCCACAATCCCGAGCACTGCGTGCAGTGCCGGGCGGGGGTGTGCGACGTCGACCTGGTGACGCTCATGTCGCCGACGTCGGTCTCGATGGAGCGCGCAGCTCGGATCGACGTCGCGGAGCGCACCTGGACGATCAAGGGAACGATCACCTCGCTGCCGCAGGCATCGACGCTCCTCGCTCTCTCGACGTGGACGGACTTTGACGGTCGCGCTCTCACGTGGCAGGGCTTCGACGCTCGCCGCCTCACGTGGGAGGGATTCGACCGGACGATCTGGCAGGAGGACCGATGAGCCTGACAGGCCCGGACGCGCGCATCCCTGACGACCTCCTCTCGTCTGCCTACACGCTGCAGGCGACGGTCGAGTCGTGGCTCGGAGATGAGTATCTCGGTGAGGTGCCCGTCGAGGACGGCTCGGTCGCCTGGGACGCGATGCAGCAGGTGCAGGGCTCGCTCTCCCTCACGGTCCCGCGCGTCGGCTCGGCGAGCGAGGAGGAGGACTGGAGGGACTGGGATCCTACGGACCAGACGCATCCGCTCGCGACATTCGGGCAGACGCTGCACGTCTCGCTGACGATTGCGTCGGTGATCCCCGGCGGCGGCTGGTGGGACGTGCAGCTAGGCCGCTTCCTCATCACCTCGGTTGATCCCGGCCCCTCGACCGTGAGGGTGACGGGCAAGTCGCTGATGCACCGTCTCGAAGAGGATCGCCTCACGACGCCGCTTTCCCCTATGTGGAACGGGACGCTCGCGTCCGAGATCCGCAGGCTCGTCGGTGGGCATATGGGTGTCGTCATCGACACCGGCCTCGTTGACCGGTGGTGTCCCTCGATGACATGGGGCGAGTCCCGTATCGACGCGGTCTACGAGATCGCGAAGGCATGGCCGGCATCGATCCGTGAGGGCGGGGACGGCATCCTGTATGTGACCCCGCCGGTCTCGCCGCCGGTCTCGCCGCCGAAGCTGCGGCTCACGGACGACATGGACGGTACCGTCGTCGGCGTATCCTCTCAGGTATCCCGGGACAAGGTGTATAACCGGGTGGTCGCGCGCGGCCAGGATGGGCACGACGAGGGTGCGCCGGCGTTCCAGGCGGTCGCGGATCAGACGACCGGCCCGATGCGGACAGACGGCCCCTACGGTGTCGTCCCGCGATTCTTCTCGTCGCCTCTCATCACCTCGCAGGAGCAGGCGCGCAAGACCGCTGAGGCGATGCTCGCTGAGTCGATCCGCCGCAAAGTCAAGGTGCCTGTGGAGCACGCGCCGGACCCGCGCGTCGGCCTCGATCAGCCGATCGAGATTGTGACGCAGCCTGTCCTAGCTGCGGAGCCGAAAACACTCTGGGGCCTTGTGACAGCATACGAAGTCCCCCTCACCTATAAGGGGACGCAAAAAACAGACGTGGAGGTGACCCTGTGACCGTCCGAGTCATGGATCTAATCTCCTCTACGCCGGATGATCTGCCGCCCCGGTATGGGTCGGACAGGTCAACGACAGCGATTGCGCGGATCGTCGACCTCGTCGAGGGAGGTCGCCAGCTCATCGTCTCCCTGTACGGCGGGGCGGGCGTGCAGATCCCCGCGACAGCCGTCAACTGGCAAGGCGTGAAAACCGCGCACGTTCTCCTCGACCCGGACACGGGGCGTCCCGTCCACGCGCTGGGGCCTGCGCCGTCCCCCGAGGGGCCGCTCCCGGCGGTCCCGAAAACGCACGAGCCTAAGCCCGTTGCCCGGCACGCGGTGCTCACGCCGCAGTGGATGGGCACCTGGACAACCGGCGGGTGGTCGCGCTACGGCGACGGCGGGGCCTGGCAGGGCGCCAACCCCGCAGGCCAGAGACTCAGAGGCCTTATCACCTACGGGCGGCAGCTCGAAGCGCTCGGAACGATCACGATCACACGGGCGCTGCTCACCGTCCGGCCCGCGTCGCACGTCCCGCCGTGGTCGCTCGTGGTTCAGCCGGCGTCATACTCGGAGTCGGGGCCTCAGCCGACCGGAGCGACGCAGACGATCAACGTCAACGCACAGCAGGCGCAGGTCGACATTACGGCCTTGGCAAAGACCCTCACGGCGGGAGCTGGGCTCGCGCTCGTCGGCACGGCTTACGGCGGCATCACCAAGGGCGGCGCAAGCGCAGCCCTACACCTCGACTACACCGAAACACTCCCAGTCAAACCCACAGGAAGGCGCGCACAATGAGCTACCAGGACCAAAGAGGGCACAAGGTGCCCTCCCCCACCGACCCGGCCCGCCGGCAAGACCTCCTCGACCTGTCGCTCTCCATTCCGTCGTATAAGGCATGCGCGTCCGAGACCGCCGCCTCCCAGTACGTCGCCGCGCTCGCGGGCGTGGGTCTCACGGCCTCCCCTACGCAGCCTGTCTACGTCTGGCGTACCGATCTCAACGCTGTCCGTGTGTGGGACGGGCGCAGGTGGTCTGGTGAGTCGAATCTGCAGATGGAGCTGAGCGCGGTCGGCGACGTTCCTGTCGGGTCCGGCCTCAGCGTCGGTGTGCGCAATGGCCTCATCAAGGCGGGAAAGGTCGCGACCTCAGCGACCGAGGTGCAGTTCGGGAATCTCTATCTTGACAGCATCACCTTCCAGACGCCCTTCCCGAATGACTGTGTTTCTGTCACCTTGACGCCGCTGTATGGAACCGGCTCGGCCCAGTGGACATTCAAGAACGCGCAGCAATTCTGTCTCGACTCGATGAGCCGGAACGGCTTCCGAGCGATGCTGCCTGGGGTCACGACACCTGGCCGGCACGCCTACGCCTGGACCGCAATCGGCTACTGACAGCCGCCTGATCTTTCACGCCCTCGGACAAGCCCGTCCGGGGGCTTTCCCATACCCAATTGAGGAGAAACAAATGGAACCGAATATCGAGCAGCTCATGGCGTCGATGACGCCCGCGACGGACACGCCGCCCGACGTCGTCGCCCCGATCGTCATCCCCTACGACCAGCCGGAGGGCACGCGATGAGCATGACAGCAAGCAAGGCCCTCGCCTGGGCCGCGAGCCAGATCGGCTACACCCGCTGGGACGACCCCGAGGAAGGCTCCCTGTATGGCCGCTGGTACGCCAAGAAACACGGGGCCTACTACGGCACATCCGGCGTGCCGTTCTGCGCGATGTTCGCGTCATGGTGCCTGACCGACGATGACGGCGCATCCGTCATCCCCGGCGGCGACTTCGCGTATGTGCCGTATGGCATCAACGCCGCTGCCCGTGCCGGTCAGCTCGTGTCCCCGATGACTCAGGCCGCGCCTGGAGACCTGGTTTGCTTCGATTGGGACGGCGACGGCCTCGCCGACCATGTCGGCATCGTGGAGGCCAATTACGGCGGCTGGCTGCAGACCATCGAAGGCAACACCTCGTCCGGCGCTGCGGGCTCGCAGTCGAACGGCGGCGGCGTATGGCGCCGCACCCGAGACTGGGACTCCGTCTGCGCAGTCATCCGCGCGTCTTACGGCGACGCGGTGGCCGCGTCGGGCTACACCGACGTTACGGCGCTGCAGGCTGCGGTCGGCGCGACAGCTGACAACATCGTCGGCCCCGATACCACGAAGCGCATTTACGCCGTCGTCGCCGCCAGCTCCTGGGGCGGGCGGCAGTTCCCGTTCGGTATCGAGTACGTGCAGTCTGTGATCGGTACCGAGGCAGACGGCGTCTGGGGCGACGCCTCGGACGAGGCGCACGACCGCGTCGTCGGAAACCTGCAGCGCGCCGTCGGTGTCGATGACGACGAGATCTACGGCCCGGCCACCAACCAGGCGATTAACACCGCGCTCGCGGGCGCGGAGAAGGGGGAATGATGATGAATGATCTGCTTCTCGGACTTCATGCGGATCCTTTCCTGACGACGGTCGTCGTCGGCCTGGTGTGGCCGATGGTACAGGCGGCACTGGACCGCCCGTACTGGACGCCGGCACGCCGTAAGGTGCTGCTCGCCGTCGTCGCGGTCATCGTCTCGCTGGCCGTCTGGGTGTCCGGTACCTATCCGGCGACCTGGCGCCTGCTGATCGCTCAGGCGGGAGTGTTCCTGGGCATCGCCTGGTCGGCGTTCCAGGTGCTCTCGGCGATCCGGATTAACGGCGTGACCCTCATTGACTGGGTCGGAGCCGTGACGCCAGGCGGCGAGTCCGTCGAGGAGGTCCGCGCTGCAGCCGATTCTGTTCCTTCGACCCGGGTAGTTGACGGGGCCGAGCTGGCCAGCCGTGACTGAGCTGCTCGCAGACCCGAAGGTGACAGACGCACTCGCCGCGCTCGTCGTCGCGATCCTCGTCGCGATGACGGGCGTCGTCGCCCTGGTCGCAAGCCAGGTGCGCCGCTGGCTCGAAGCGAAATTCGCGCACGTCCTCGAGGGCGTCGAGGAGGCCCGCGCCGCCGCCCTCTCGGCGGACGCGCAGGTCTCGAACGACCACTCGACAAATATGAGGGAGGACTTGGACCGTGCGATCGAGACAGTACGCGCTGTCTCGGATCAGATCGGCGAGCTGACCGGACACGTCGGCACGCTCGCCGATCAACTGGGCCGGGTCGAAACGACGCTCAGCAACCACGGCAAGAGCCTCGAAGCCGTGGAGTCTCGCGTCGGCAGGATCGACGAACGAGGCGGTCGAATGGCCGAGGAGATCCACGATGAGCGCGTCGCTCGTGAGGCGGCGCAGCGGACAATCGATGAGCACTCGCACGACGCGCACGCGCGCCTGCACGAGCGACTCGACAAACTCGAAGAGAGGATGAACGAACAGTGACCACGACTATTTCGGGCACTGTCGGCAGGCTTGACGGCGCTCCCGAGCCGCAGGCCTACATCGTCGCTACGCTCGCGGGGACAGGTGAGAATCTCGCTGTCCTCGCGGGTGGGCCGGTGGCCCGGCAGGCCGACGTGCGAGGGCAGATCGTCCTCCCGCTTGATATCCGCGCGGAGACGCAGGTGCATCTGCGTCTCGCGATCCCGGGCCGTACGCTCCGAGAGGCGACCGTGACGCTGCGCCCATCGGTTGCTTACGATCTGGCGCAGATTTTCTCCGGCGCCGCGTCGCCGACCCCGTCTCCCGCGCCTGTCCCTGGTATGGGCGGTGTCGAGATCTCCGGCGACGGAGACACCCTCACCCTGGACGGAACGCTCTACGGCGACATATACGACACACTCTAGATCGGAGCCTGACCTATGGCAGCACGACCGACGCTCTACACGAAGCAGGGCACCGATAAGGCGATCGCGCGAGCGGTCGCACCGCTCGCAACAAAGTCGGAGCTCTCCGACTATGCGACGAAGTCAGAGGTAGCGACAGCCGCCGCAGGCGGCAGAGTCGATCTTACCGACTACGCGAAGAAGGCAGAGCTGCGGGGCCTCGCGACCCGCGAGGAACTGGGCAGCTACGCGACCACTCGCCAGGTCGCCGACCTCGCCTCCCGCGCAGACCTCACGGCCTACGCGACGAAGGATGAGATCGTCGGCGTCGCCAAGCGCTCCGACCTGACCGGCCTCGCGACAAAGTCGGAGCTCTCCGGCTATGCGACGAAGGGCGACGTCGCAGGCGTCGCGCACACCTCGGACCTGACCGGCCTTGCTACCAAGGCCGAGCTGCAGGCCGCGCTCACAGGCGTCGGCATCACTGTCGTCGCAAACGAGGCCGAAGCGCAGCGCCTGCCAGACGGCGCGCTGTACTTCCTCGCCGCAGCCGCGTCGCCCGCGCAGCCGCCGGCCCCGACGCCCGGCCCCGCGCCTGCCGCCGGCCCCGCCGTCGTTGCTCATGCATCGGGCTCCGTTGTCGGCCAGACCATCACAGTGAAGGTCGACGGCAAGGCAGGCGACAAGGTCATCCTGGGTATCAACGAGAAGGCTCAAGGCGGTCGCGCAACAGTGAGCCTCCCGCAGGGCTGGACGACCCTTGTCGATCCGTACTGGGTTGGAACGATGAGCGCGACCATCATTACCGGCCCCTGGGCACCAACGGTCACGATCACGATGTCTCAGAACGCGGAGATCGGATGGGCCGCAGCAACTGTACGCGGAGCCTCCCGCATCGAGGCCGGCACCGTGAAAAAGCGCCAGGCCGAGCCGGTCGAGACAAAGACCTGTACGGCGCCCGCGCTCGCGGGTGCTGGTCTCGCGCTCGGCTTCACTTTCGAGAGAACGAGTGCGGGCGAGTCGTCTGAGCAGGTGACGGTCTCGGAGGGCTGGGAGAAGCTGGAATTCGCAGCTCAGGAGGGTCTGAATTATCAGACTGTGACGCTCGCGAAGCGAACCGCAGCCGCTCCCGCCGACCTCATTGTCACATACCCGAACGTGCAGGGGTCGAACGGCATCGGCGTGCAGGTGGTCGCCCGTGGGTGAGCTGGTGATCTATCGGCGTCGTCGCAACGGAGGCGACGTGCCCGGGGTCGTGCGTCGTCGCCGACGCGATGGTGGGGATCTTCTCCTACGTCGACGTGAGGCGACGACCCCGGTCACGCCCGCCGCGACGGACGTCGTCGAGCAATTCCTGCGGCAGAGGGCCTTCTATATCGCCCACAGGATGAGCGGAACAGAATACCCGGAGTTCACGCAGCGGGGTCTTGATGCTTCGCTGCGCGCGGGCTTCAAGGCCCTGGAGATCTCCGTCCGGCTCTGCGCCCGGGGGCAGAACGGCGAGCCCGCAGAGTTCATCGCGATCCACGATTGGAAAACGACGAGGACCGTGCCGGGCACGGACTTACCGATCTGGTCTACACCCTGGAGCACACTGCGGACACTACAGCAGGGGACCGGCCCGTTTATGCGACTACGGGACATCGTCGATCAGATCCCCGATGACGTCGTACTGGCAATCGACCACAAGACGACGTCCTCTGAGGATCAACGGAACCCCGCTGACCTGCAGGCTGAGGAGCAGCTCTTCGAGTACCTGGACACCGCTTTCGGAGGGCATCCCGAGCGCCGCGTGATCTGGAAAGTTTTCGCCAAGGGCACGAGCGCGGCTCGCGCGAAAGCGCGCGGTTACCGCACTATGGCGATGCTGTACCCTGCCGAAGTCCCCGCGGCGCCCCTCGGCTCTTGGGACGTGATCGGTATGGAGTGGTCCGCGTCTGCCGACGTCTGGAACCGCATCAACGCAACCGGGAAGCCGACGATCGCGCATATCATCACGAACGAAGGTCAGGCGAGAACGGCGTTCGACAAGGGCGCATCAGGCCTTATGGCCTCGTTCCCGTCTCGCGTGCATCCGTAGCCGATACAGAAGGCCCCACCACCCAGAACGGGCGGTGGGGCCTTCTCTTATGCGGTGAAACGGGCTTACGTGAGGACATGTGAGTCCATACGCGCTGCCAGGGCCGCGTCGCGCTCGCGGGTCGCATGCTGATAACGCAGGGCGACATCGACGTCACTGTGCCCGCCCCTATGGAGTAGCTCGGCAAGGGTGGCGCCCTGCTGTGCGAAGATCGTGAGGCCAGTGTGCCGCAGATCGTGGAACTTGAACCAGGGGATGCCCGCGTCCTCGCGGGCGCGCTCCCAGGCTCCACGCAGGCTATTAGGATGCAGGGGCAGGCGCGGGGATCGCTCGGAGGATAGGAGCCAGGCCGTGCCCGCAGGCGCGACGTAGGACTCAAGGTGAGTGCGCAGCGCTGGGACCAGCGACGCGGGGATGACAACCTCGCGCACGCCGGCGGCACTTTTCGGCGGAAGCTCGACCGGCCCCTCCCCTGCCAGGTACTGCACCTGCCGCTCGATCCGGAGAGTCGCAGGAGTGGAATCGAGATCGAAGTCCCGCCGCTGCAGGCCGGTCAGCTCGCCGAGCCTCGTCTGACACCATGCAGCGAGGAGGACGGCGATGCGCAGCCGCGCGGGCATAGCGTCGGCGGCGGCTCGGACCTCCTCGGGGGTCGCAACCTGCCGCTCACGCTCGCGCACGGGCCTGTGCTTCTGACCCCCGGGAACCTTGCACGGGCTCGCCGCGATGACGCCGGCCTTCACCGCGGCGTTCATGCATACAGATAGGGTCATGTAGATAGGGCGCACGACGCCCGGCCCTTTCGCGTCCCAGATCCGCTGGTACCAAGCGTCGACATCCTCGACACTGATCGCCCCGAGCGGCTTCGCTCCAAAGACCGGGACGAGCTGCCTCATCCGATAGGTATGCGTCTCGATGGTCTTAGGGGTGCGGCCCAGTCGCTCGAGCGACGCGAGCCACCTCTCCGACCACGCCGCGAAAGTGATCGCCGCGCGCTCGGCGGCGACCTCCTGCGCGCGATCGCGCTCGCGGCTCTCCTTCGGACTGACCCAGGTGCCCTCGCTAATCTCGGCCTCGACGTGTGCGAGGAAAGCACTCGCGTCGACCTTGCGAACGAATGAGCGCCCGGCGGTGTACTTGCCGCCGTCGGGGCCTGTGTACCGGACCTCGAAGCGCCCGCTGCGGGCTTTCCGGATCGAGCCGAAGGCCCTCCGTCCGCTCATGCCTGCCTCCTAGATCGGGAAGTGGCGCAGCATCTTTTTCCACTGTCTGCGCCACACCTGCGCCACTAGCAATGCTACATCGTGATGCATCCTGATACATGGGAGAGAGTGGAACGAGGGGGCGAAAAGCGCGCGAGGGCAACGAAAACCCCGGAATCTCAACGAGACTCCGGGGTGTGTGTGGAGATGGGGGGAATCGAACCCCCGTCCAGTGGCCGGCCCCGAATTCTTCTC